>Ga0056128_1008184_pt1 | contig 13203 bp, 9 predicted proteins | sample WorMetLIZISLAND2_FD_71113 | JGI IMG/M metagenome (GOLD analysis project Ga0056128, IMG submission 71113) | Marine gutless worms symbiont microbial communities from Max Planck institute for Marine Microbiology, Germany - Olavius geniculatus... ...
TTGAAATTTTCACCATTTATTTACCTTTTGGAGTACTTCATAAAAGTGTAGAAACTTTACTTCTATGACTACTGGTCTGCATGCTTTGTGAGCTTCAAAACAGCACCTTTGTCATTTTCGTGGTCAAAAATTCCATTTTTGGACAGCAACAACAGGAGAAGAAGAAGACCTTAAGCTCCAAAAATTGGTAGATTTGTTTGGACCTTGTTGGTAGTCTGTTTCGGTGTTTTTTGATTTAATCCTAGTGCAACAGCATTTGTGTGCAGCGTTGTCAAATCAGCATGACTTGCGAAATGTCTTATCTTCGAGTGCACTTTTGTCCATGTGGGCCAGGTGGGAGCAAAATGAATTAGATGTCATCTGAAAGGGGATTAAATGAACTTTCATTTGATGCTAGAATAAAGTTGCTTCCGTGATTCCTTTTATTTTTAAAATCGCCTGGAATATGTCCTATTTTGTAAAAGTGAGAATGTGGACTGCCATTTCATGGGCAAAATAAAGCATCCTGAGCAGCAATCTAACCAGGACCCTAAATGCTATCACGGAAGCCTTGTTGGTAGTCTGTTTTGGTGTTTTTTGATTTAATCCTGGTGCAACAGCATTTGTGCTGCAGCATTGTCAAATCAGCATGACTTGCGAAATGTCTTATCTTCGAGTGCACTTTTGTCCATGTGGGCCAGGTGGAAGCAAAATGAATTAGATGTCACCCGAAAGAGGATTAAATGAACTTTCATTTGATGCTAAAATAAAGTTGCTTCCGTGATTCCTTTTATTTTTAAAATCGCCTTGAATATGTCCTATTTTGCCACTGAAGCGGCAGTGCAAGTGGCCGCTTTCATTTCTATCTTGTCCAGGTGGGCGAGCTGAAGCAGAATGAATTTGATGTAACGTGACAGAGAATAAAATATACTTTCATTTGATGCCAAAATCATCTTGCTTCCATGATAGGACCCTGTGTGGGTCACAGAATAAGCCTATGCTTGTCCTGACTGGCTGAGCTCCTTTTCCTTTCATTTTGTTGCCTTTTTTCCCTCCGGTTAGATCTATTATGTCAAAGTTTACTTTTCTGAAACTGCTGCAGCAGTCCAGGCTGCATGCAATTTAAGCTAGCCAACTATCATCACAAAAGAACCCCAGAGAATTACAAAGTCTCAAAGAAGCACAGTGTCATCAGGAAAAACCCTGAACTGCCTGTACACAGTGTATACTGTTAGTATGAGCACGTGATATAAGCTTACGGTGAAACGATTGGCCCAGAACTCTTCAGCAGTGATCACGTTAGCTGCAACGAGGTCTTTATACAGCTGAAACAGAACCGGGTCCTCTTGCAACAACCTGACACACACACACCATAACACACAGATACAGCAAATAATGTGAAACAAAATCCGTCATGAATATTGCAAATATTGACTTATTACGCTACTGTAGCGCACTACAGACTTGCACTGATAAGCTATACAGATGTATTTTAAATTAGATTACATTACATCACATTAGACAAACCTGCTAAACTAGCAGATTACTAAAAAAATAAATAAGTGAATAATAATGAAATACTGTCTAGCAAATCACGAGTAATAATAATTCATGATGGTGATAACAACTAACTAGTATCTCAAAAGAGGCACAGATTACAACAGAACAAGCTATCACTGCCAATGGCATCATGGCGAGAGAAGGAAGCATTTATGGCTGTTGAAAACATCCAAGAAGCAAAATTTGGAGGTAAAAACCCCCATTTTAAAGAAATTTAAGGGCAAAATTAACATTTTAAGCACCCACAATCAATCTCCTCTGCCCTGTCAGAAACTGTTGATAAACGGCAAATTTCACTTCCCACCACGCCAACATATAACCCATGATTTCAATGTCATTACAGCATGTGCAGTGATAACCATAAGTCATAAGCACAGCACGCATTTACACATTCTACAAAACAGCTCAGTAACAAATCTGGGTTATGAAAGAAAAAGGTGGAACAGCATGCCTGGTCAAAAAAACTATACATTTGTGACAGTGACAGACTATGACAAAACTAGCAGACCGATTCTTCTCTTCAAGATCGGCATTCATCTTGTGGCGAAAACGTGGCAGCAGTTGCTGCAACAATTCCTTGACACTGTCTCGTTCTTCAGTCTGCTTCGTCCGGCCGGCTGGGTTGGCGAAGTGAAAGCTATTAGCTCCACCCTGCTGCAGCACAACCTGCAGCTGCACCCTATCCTTCGTGTCTGGCGAAATCTTCTGAACTGCAACACCACAAGCACAAACAATCCGAACCCTTCCTAGCACACTAGAAACATTCAGCTTCCAGTTCATATAGAAAACCATACAGCAGTTCCACTAGACTTGCTTAAAAACCATCAATCGTTCTAGATTATTCCATGGTAAGACAGTCTCAAAAAGTAACGTTTTAGAATTACTGTAGCTGTATTGTACAAAGGCCAAGTGCTCTCTGTTGTATAAGGCTTTTAATCAGTGACAAAATTAATGAATAATTTCAATGGATTCATTTACCTTAAACAACAGGGCATAAATAGACATTTTTTCAGTGTATATCAGTAAATCAACAACAGAATTAACAAAAACCCTTAAAAATATAAATGTACAGAACATCAGTTTATACACTTGTTAATGGCAACATTAAAAAACTCGCACATCGAAAACAGCAAAAAATCACAAAAGATAATATTGCCTGCATCACACTGACTGAGTCAACCATGGTAGACTTACCAAAATTATTTATTTGCTCCACCTTCAAAACCCCTTGTTAGATGCAAGAATCTCAGAGATATCTTGTACATATGTCGAGTTATAGCCCATTTTGTCCCAAATTTCGTTGCCATGGCAACCAAGGAGGGTCCAGGGTAAAATTGAATGACACCATTAGATTGGCCATCCTGCAAAACCATACCCTAGAACCAAAAATTACGACTCTCTCTTATACACAGCCAAAGTTATGACCGTTTAAAAAATTGTTTAATTTTCCCTATAGGCGCCATTGTAATTTTTTGATTTTTGCGAATAAATATGTTAAATATTAAATTTTAATTTTCTAACCCCAAAAAGGCACTTCCTTGTGCAGAACCGCGTTGTTTGGCATATTAAGTTCAGAGGTCTGACCTGTTGAAGAAAAAAAGGCATATATAAATAAAAATTTTTGCGTATATTTCACCCATTTGCCGAGAAGCTCCCCCTGGAAGGATATGCATAACATTTTGCACGACGGGTCCCCTCACCGACGTAATCAACCGTGCCAAATTTTATCTCAATCGGGCTTTTGATTCTGTGAGGGGTCAAATTTTTGGCTTCTCCATAGGAAAGAGAAGTCGCCATTAACACAGGGCTTGAACTACCGTTCAGCCTGTGATCAGCAACTGAAATAACCCCAGATTGAGTAGAGGCAAATTCAGATATTTGTCAATATAGAAATACTCAAAATCATTAGCTGACAGATGAATGTGCTTGACCGAATATTTAGTGTGGATAATATTTTGTATCTCCACCAAAGCCTGATGTGGAATGGCATAAGCTGGTATAGCATACTGCCACTTCTTTTGTAAGATAGTTAAAAATAATATATACAAAGAGCAATATTAAACCTGCAACCACATTTGACAGTTTGCATACTGGTACACTTTTTCGGACGATGGTAAAAGGCGGATGTGCGGATGTGGCAACGGGTAAAAGACAGATATCGATGTGGATGACATGGACGCATTTTACCCATCGTACTCAGCCATGCCTCTGGACCAATAAGTGGTGTATAACCGTGAACTAATTTAAAGCCTTTGGGCGCCGGACGTTTGGGTGGCATGCTTTGTGACTGGCATGCTATTAACATTACTGTACTTTGCATATCGTTTGAGTTAAAATCGTAAGTTGGCAAAATAAGAAAGTTACCAAATCTGGGTTTACAATAGTAACTTCTTGCTGCACTTACTAGTCATCGTTGTCGTTATCCATCGTCGTTTGTCATCACGTGACGTCACTGTAGGCCTATGTCGTCATCGTGCATTGTCACACATCGTATGTCGTCGTGTGTCATCGTCGATGTTTTCGCCGTATATCGTCTCTGCGCGTCTTGTCACGTCGACGTTGCACTTCATCGTGCGTTATTGCGCGTCATCATCAATATCTTGCCATTGTGTGTTGTCATCGTCAAGTGATAAAGCAGACCATTGTTTTCCGAGTCGCTTAGACGAATTCGCAATCAGGAATTAGGCTAAATGTCTAGCCCTACGTAGAGTGTAAACTGTGAAGAAATTCACAGCATCCACTGTGTAGTTTTAATTAATTACTGAGCGAATAATTGAAAAACTCAACAACTTTTATGACTGGTAATGTATGTGACAACTGTTATCCGCACATCCGTCTTTTACCCACACATCCACACTTAGCATCTGCAGATTTTGTCCGCCTTTTACCCGTTGCCACATCCGCACATCCGCAGATCCGCTTATTACCCGTAGCCCACTTTTTCCACATCAAGTCCTGATCTACACCATATCTGAACTACCACATAAACAACACAAATAAACAAACAGATTACCTTTAATATCAACATAGTTGTAACTTATCGTAAATGATTCCTTTGTGGCTGGCATCCATGCCATCCTTTCTGACATCATGTACAGTGTGCCGTCGCATTTCTTGTTCTTGACATGCGACACGACTAGCAACACATCTTCTGATGACTTCGACATCTCGCAGTCGTCCACTACCACATCTCTCGCACACAAACCTACAACAATCACCTCATCCAGTTCATTATTCGCTCATATTTGGGTCATTCCGTGTCAAATCAACCAGAATTAATGAAGTTTTACACCCAACCATCTCAGAATTTTCCACAAAAATTACAACATGCACTGGAATGTGTCATTAGCATACACGCAAAATTTCAGCTTACTACCTTGTATATTTACTGAGATAACGAGCTTTTTACAGGGGTGATATCAACCCGTTCGTGTGTCGCATAGTATTTTTCAACAATTTCAGACTCAAATATTTCAGCCATTTGTGAGCCAAATGTGTTCATATTTTGTGTGCTGTTTAACTGCTGCATAGTCTTCAGAATATTATGTTATTTCTGTCCAGTATTGTGTTCTGTCTGAAATAAAAAATGCCAAGAATGCTTATTCTGCACGTTCGGCAATTTTTTCTCAGTTTTGCATATGTCAGCAGCCATATAGTGAAGCTTACAGTTGTACAATTTTGTCTGTTTATACTACTACCTCAGCAGTATGTGCACATGTAATATTGTGCCTTAAACTTCATAATGGCTAGTATGGGGTTAAAATCTGCCAAAAATATTTTAGTGTTAAAAGTGGGGCATTTTTGCTGCACTGGTTAACATTGTGCTATTAAATTCAGCTGCCTAAAAATTTCACCATTTGTTTATCTATACAAGTTCTTCAAATGACAGTAATTTTATCATGGTGTCTGAGATATTAATTTTTGTCTACGCATGCGTAAATGGAACATCGCAAAACACAACACACACAAGAATTCACACACGATGCACTGTAACACAGCTGGGTACTGTTTTTTGTGAATAAGGTGTATTAGCTGTGGAGACTTAATGAAAGTATTAGGTTTATTGCAAGATAGAAAGCTGAAATTTCGCATGTATGCTAAGGACACATTCCAGTGCATATGACAATTTTTGTGTGAAAATCTGAAATGGTGGGATTCCCACCTCTGGTTGATCTGACACGGAATGACCCATTTGAATTTCGAAGTGTCTAGAGAGCTGACAGTCAGCCCTCTAGTACGCAGCCTAGAGAGCCGACAACAGCAGCCACCAGCATTAGGCACAGATTAGATAGGTGGCGCTAGTGTTTAGGGTTATGATAGATTAGGGTTTAAGACTAGGGTTGGGCTTAGGATTAGTGTCAGAGTTGTGGTTATGGTTAGTTATTGCAGCTTATTCAGTTTTGTTATTAAATTTTTAGCATGCAAATTTAAGGATATTTCATACAATTATTTAGCCACGGATGTACACCCAAATTAAGGTTGCCAAATTGGTTATGAATTCGAATCTAGTGCTGCCATGCTTGACTGGCCGACTGGTATGAAGGCCTGATACCTTAGCATTGTACCTTGCTAAGGTTGATCTCATCAGTGGCTAGCTGCCGTAAGGGCGCCAGTCTGCGGCGGCAGTATCATACTGCCTGCCGTAGGCAGTCTCTTACGACAGTGTACATGGGCGACTGTCGGCCCTCTAGGCTGTGTCCTAGACACGGCGTTTGAATTTTACACTGTGTCGGCAAACATTCAGACACCGTTGCCTAATACGCTACAATGGAATCCATTTCCCATTACTCTGTACGTACACAAACATATGCAACCAAATGATTAATAATCATATCATACGCATTACGTACTTACTTAATAATTATGCTCACAAGTTACCGAAAACGCTCGAATAATCAAATTAAACACAAAATTTACAAAATTTGCAAACATAGACGAGTCAAAAAACGACCATAGATAAACTGAGAAAGGAAAGCATCACTCAGACACACAACCATGACGTAACGTAGCCACCTACAACTTTAGCAATGGCACTTTATGTCAGTAAAAATTTAATGCATTGTAATGATTTATTAACATTGTATTTTTGTATGCAAGTATTGCAAGTGTCTGTTTGTTAGTTAGAACTAAATGCAATGCTTTGTACATCGATGTGGTGCGAAAATTAAAATTTTGGCATTTACCTTTCACTAAATACAGCTAAAGGTCAAGGTAAAAGGTCAAAGTTGACAGATGTTTATGTTTTGTTAATGTTTTCGTACTATTTTTCGGTATATGTGAAAGTAAATTTGCTTTCTAGCATGATTTCTGGCACGAGATCACAAGTTATACAGCTGTATAAAAACGTGAGTATGCGAATTTGAAGCTGTCAATTCGCCTACCAAGAGATTTTTAATCATAATCTCGAATGGATCTGCGTAAAGTCAGTAAGTAAGTAAAGTGTAAATTTATGTAGCGCATTTTTTTACTCAAAAAGGTCTCTAATGCGCTTAATACATTTTGCTATCAATATTTTGCAAAAATGTATGTCTTCAGCTGACGTTTGAAAGTATCAAGACTCAGTTCTGAGTCACGAAGACTGTCTGGCAGCGAATTCCAAGTCGACAGGTCCGCCACAGAAAAGCGCCGACGACCGAAACTGTTCAGTCGATAGCACGGTACGACCAACTTCCGCTAAGTGGCTGGTGTAGCTTACCATTTCTTGATTCCGACCCCTCCCCTCGGTCTCCTCGCCACCGCGGTAGCTATCATCTCTTTGACCGATTGGATTTTTGACGATATCCACAGACAAACCCAGCTCAGTGGAAAGCCAGTTCCCATTAGCAATGTTGGAGCATATTGTGCTAAAGATTGCCATCAAAACTGATGCAGACTCGCGGAGAAATGATGCGGTAAGCTTTGCTATTGGGCTTTTGAAAAGCGGTTGCCGACGGTTCACTTCTTAATGTAGATAATAATGGCGGACACTCTCTTTCTCGGCAGTCGAAGGATGAAGCAATGACGAATACTGGCAGAGTATTTGGTAAACGGGTATTAACTAGTATCTTCTTGTGTTAGCGGTATCCGAAAATGCAGAGGCGGAAAGTCTCTCGGTCTCTAGAAATTAACTAGTAGTCTTTTGTCAGTTACCACGGACTTTCTGAATGGCGGTAAATGATCTGACGTTTAAACCGTACTTATATCGGCCATCTGCAGTAACGTCCCCCAGTCTGCTTAAGCCTAGCTTCCTATTAGCAGTAGTCTGGTAAATCGTCACGGAGAAGACAATGTAGTAGGTCTTTGTCGATGTTGGTGGAGATCCGCTGTATTGGTGGAGAATGAGGTTCTTGACGAATCGTCCCCTTATTCTTCGGCGATCCTTTATAGACTATAGTCGGACTTACTTACTTCAGTGCTCCGCGGTACATTTTTCCACCTCCACCCACAGTGCCACTGTCTACCTGTATTCCGACGATCACGGATATGCTGGTATCGGATGTCAGTAAGTAATGGATGTCCAGTTTGGTGTTATGTTGATCTTATGTCCCGGTTCACTTTCTTATAGGCAGATGTCGTATCAGCGGATTGCACTTCGGTCTTTTATCTTGGTCGGATCCCGGTTGAGTTTTGTTACTGGAAGGAATGCCGCAGAGTTGGATTGTTTTGGTTACCGCTTATTGGTTTTGGTTACCGCTATCCAGCGGTGATATCCTGCGGTGGCAGAGACGGGAGTTGTGCTCTCTTGGTGATTCTAAGCGGAGACTGCGGACTATGGACGTGCACCGCTATTTATACGGTTTCTGACCATTCCCATTGGTTTTTATCAGGTATCATTGTTGTCATTGACTTCGAAGGTCATCCAAGGTCATTGATTATCTTGTTATTTGAAAGCCAACATTAGTGATCAATAGCAACCTAGGCCCTATCTCGCACCGTTTAGCCACAATACATCTGTTAGAGACGGACGGACGACAAACGGACCACAACCCTGCCAACAGCTTGATCGTTACTTAAGTACAGTCGGCTAAAAAGTTGTTTAATAAAAATAATAACTGTAAAATACTTACTGGTTTTTCTCAGGTATCACACAGTAAAAATAACGTGATTAGTTGATTGTTGAAAATTTTTGCTTGTGTCTTTGAACTCTAGTTTGTGATGTTTATAATACTTTTGTATGTGTTGTCAGTTATTGCACATTGGCAAGGACTATCCGGCAGGTTACGACTACTTCCGAGCACGTTTGAAAGCAACTTTCCTGCAGAACAAGTCCGTGGATGACCCTGAGATGATTCGTGTTCTTGTGGCACGTGGTAAATACGTCATGAAAGAACTGGAAGCGATGTATCGGCTGAGAAAGTATCGGACACTGAAGCAGCGATACTATAGTCACAGCTCTGAGCGGGACATGCGCCAGTAGTGACTTATTGCGCTGTGACTGCTGTGTGATATAATTATAAAGTTCTGAAAATTCTGTGTACATGATAAGACTTATACTGCAAGATTTTTCCGCCATGCCAGGTTTCTAAATGATCGGGCCATTTGAAAAAAAAATAAATACACTAGGTGTCAGCCTAATCGTTACCGTTTATGTAGCTACTATTTCAGTTACTTGCTTTTTTGAAATTCAAATTTATGTCGAACGCGTCATTAAAATGTTAAATTCATCACTGATTACATTCAGTGCTGATGTTATGCAGCTGTCGTAACAGGTTGCATTCAATGCCTTGTCCGTTCGTCTGTCTGTTTGTCCGTGTATGGGTTCTTAACTTGATAACAAAAAGGTACAGAGAAATTGAACTTGGTGTGAACATTTTGAAATAGCTATTTTTATTTTGGGCTGCATAAATTAACGACTTATTAATTGATTAATTGTTTGAAACAGTAGTTGATTAATTTTGTAATTGACCAAAATATGATGATGAATTTATATATAGAGTCTGATTTTATATCGCATCTCTAGACATGTCATTCAGGTTTGTACTGATGTAATGTTAATTTAAAATAAGTCTGCACTTTGTGATTTTTGACTGCACAATTTTCGACTTTGGTTTATTTTGTAATAGATAATAACAACCAGTAGTTTTATTTTGCAGTTTTTTTTGTTTTTCATTGATTACAAAATCTAATCAAAATTAATCGATCGATTTTTAATTTATAAAAATTGATGGCATAAAAATTTAATCAGTAGGCCTACTACCAGCTTAACTACTAAAAATGTATGTGCCTGCCCTTGTTTGAGAGTTAGTCATGAAGCTGGAGGTGTGCGGAGGATGGTGGGTCTGCTTTCAGTAATCCAGTTTATCAGGACGATTCACCTAGGCGCCGACGAGTTGGTTGGGAACGTGTTTAGTGTGCGAGACGAGACGAGATGGAACCCAGGCGCTGTCGATCACACGTACGTCAGCGCGACAGCTCAAGCTTACACGCTGCAATTTAGTTAGGCCAATTGTCGGCGGTCATGCTGCGTGTGCGTTTAGCGATGATTAAGTCCATCAGTTGTTCGGCCGACCATCCACTAATAGGGTGTTTACACGATCCAACAAACGTCCAGCAAACATCCAGCTGGCCTGATGTAACCCCGCCGCCTATCAGCTGTGGGCTAAGCCGTAGGCGGGCCTAGGCTTAGCCCCTGCGTGTTATATAGGCTTTCCAATATGCCTATCACCAATCATTAATATTTAAATCTGTGGTTACAACCCGCCCGTCCTCCTAATTACCATAGAACTTTCAGCTAGATGGATGAATGCTGGATCGTGTAAACACCCCATAAGTTCATCGTCCCACAGTCATTCTCTGTAGTCCCGCTAGGTCCTCCTCTGTCTGCTGCTCGATACATGAAAAAAATGTCGGCGCCGACTGGTGGCAAGTCATGATACGTGGCCAGAATAATCCACAGAAGAAGGTGGCATGGGTGACTAGACCTTACATGCAGATATTAAGTCACAAGCTACCTACCTCATTTCATGCACGTTACTAACTATGGCCATGCCTGAAAGTTGGTACAAACATTATTTTCTGGACGACACCAAAGTTACAGCAGTTTGGTGGTAATCAGTTGCAAGATGCATTCAGGGCCGTTTTTGCCAGAGCGGGGCCTTTGGTACTGGCTTATCCGCGGGGCCACATAGTGACCTGTAACCACAGTACAACTACTGTACACCACAAACTACAGGATAGGCTTAGGTCTGTAGGTACTGTAGTAGGTCCATAGGCTGTCTTCTGTGTTTTAGGCTTACAATTTCGCGAGCGGATTGAGCGAGGGAAAAATTTAAACCATAGATTTTAGCTTCCCCCAACATTTTACAGACTTTCAATTAAGTTCAAGTTGTGAAAGTAATTCATCCCTAGAGGCGATGAAAATTGGTTATATCGATCGACCAATTGATCACCGCCGTAGCGCATGGCCCTTTTGGAGTGCGGGGCGTTTGACACGTGCCAAGGTGCCACGTACTCTAAAGACGGGCTTGGATGCGTTTTAACTTTCTTCTCGAATTATCTTATCAAATCCTATCGTTGATTGTAGGGTTCGACATAGCAGCGTTACCATAGCGAGTATGGGACTGTAGTCACTCTGGAAAATAGCTTTCTTTCGGAAACCGGAAGTCGGTTAAACGCCGGCTCTCGGATGTAGGCGGTACGGTCGGCCCACTTCAGAGACAGATGTTATTCTTGTTTAAAGTTGCGGCGTTCTTGACTTAATATCAGTTGATCAAGAACTGTCTGGGAAAAAACCAGCTGGCTTAGATTGTGGTAGCGAATCGACTGGTCTTAACAAACTTGTTTGCGCGGAAGTGGATTGTCGCAGATAGTTAGCTACGTAGCATTAAGTCGGATCTTAGTGCGTCAGTCTTCATCCGTCGTTTGTTTGTTACAAATGCGTCCAAGCCAGTTAATTGCAGAGAGCGGCAGCGTGTGGCGTCAGCAGACTTGTCAGCTTGAGGTTTCTTATACGTCGGTCTTAATTCTCGAGTTGCTGAAAAGGATCATTTTTAAGCTCACTCGTCGACGTTACGTCACCAGCAGCACGATTCCCAGTCGCATCTGACGAATATCACAGTGCTATTTCTCTTCGCCGTGTTTGGAAACTACCCGTATAGTTTTTATTTACACTGTGTCCGGAAAAAAGTAACCCCCTAGACATAGTACAATAAAAATGTCAAATCTCAACAAATTTAAACAACATTTCGTACGATTAATCCCCAATAAATTTCTGAAAATATTACCAAATTGTGTTTAAAAATATTATTTTTAAGTGGAGTTATTAATTGTTGAATGTCGATAACAAAATATCTCTGTTACAAATATGACGTTACGTAAGTAAACCCCGCGGTTACTATACAATTTTGTAACTTTAAAAAACACCCGATTTTAGCGAAATTATGCATCAATAATGCGCCATCTGTTGTAAATCAAAACGCCAAATTTCAGTTAAATCCGCTGAAGCAAACAATAGTTACAGTGGTTTATGTGAAGTGACTCCAAAACACTTTAGTTTCAGGTTTTTTCGCGCGAAAACAGCTACTGCTTTAGCGCGTCTTAGCCATCGCAATTCTGTTTGTCCGTCTGTCTATCACGCGGGTGGGTCAGTCGAAAATGGTGCAAGATAGGATCACCAAATCTTCACCGTCGGCTGCCTAGTTTCAGGAATCGTAAAGCTTCTCCATAAATTCGAAGAGGGTCACCCCGAACGAAGGCGCTAAATGAGAGGGGGTGGGCAAAATTTGCAATTTTTGGCCAATAAGTCGCTGTATCTCAGTAACGGTACGAGATAGGGCCTAGGTTACTATTAATCACTAATAGGAAGTCATACACTGGCTCTTGATTGGCGCCGAATTTAATGACCTTGAATGATGATGATGATGATGAAGGACGAATCAACTTTAGCGTGGCGTTAAGTCCTAAGACCACAAGGACACGTAACAATAAGCTTAAACAGTGAAGTCACGTAATAGTAGTCAGCGCAGTGAGACGTTCTTAGTCATGTCTGTAAGACCGGGCAAAAAGTTCGGTTTTCAGTTTTCGTTTTTTTTGAATGACCTTGAACGCCAAAATAGAAGGTTTTATGGATTTTTTGGCGATTTCGGGCTGCGACACAAGTCTATATCATTCACAATATGGCGCCAAAGAACTATCGTTATGCGATCCAGATAGAGAATTTGGTATTTATATACACTGTGTCCCAAAAAAACATCCCCGACATTTTCAACTGTATCTTGAAAACCAATTATCAAATTTTAATAATTTTTGGCACAAATATTCCTGACACAACTTGCCATCAAATAACCATTTAGTTTTCCACCTCACCCAATGTGTGCTTCTGCACTACCTAGGGAAAGCAGATCAAGCGAAATATGGATTAAAATATACAGAAAAGCTGAAAAAACATCCCCAACATTATCGATCGTACCTTGAATAAAGATTAGCAGATTCTAATAATAATTGGCAGAAATATTTATGACACAACTGGCTATGAAATGAGTGTTTTAGTTTTTACCTCACCCAAGGTCTGCTTTTGCACTACCTGGGGAAAGCAGACCAGGCATAACACGTGTTAAAATGAATGGGAAAATGTCAATAAATTCTATCTGTTCTAATTTGTGGGCCCCGACAGCAGGTCTATTACAAGGTTTGACTGTCTTGCAGCAGTGTGTCTACCAGAAGAAGTTTAAGAATGTTTGTAACGTC
>Ga0056128_1008186_pt1 | contig 13202 bp, 6 predicted proteins | sample WorMetLIZISLAND2_FD_71113 | JGI IMG/M metagenome (GOLD analysis project Ga0056128, IMG submission 71113) | Marine gutless worms symbiont microbial communities from Max Planck institute for Marine Microbiology, Germany - Olavius geniculatus... ...
TTGTAGGCATATTGTCTGGCCCTGAAGCAACATATCGAGGTAGATTATCAAACATCTTGTTTTCATCTAACTGAGAGAATAGCAGAAAAATATCATCAACTTCACGGCTAAGCCTGCCTTCGCCATCACGGCGCGTAGGTACATGCTGAAATTTGACCGATCTGTTAACTGTTTTCTTGGCGAGTTCAATATCGTCCAGCAAACGTACCTTTGCTTCCGAGATGACATTCTCGCTGCAAAAGTCCAACAGAGCAGATTTCAGCAACTTAACAGACACAGTTCACACAAATCACACAATTTGCCGAAAAGTTGTTCGTTCAAATTTTGCATGGTATAGTGCGACAACACAATGTTGAGCCGAAGCGCTGATTTTCTTCTCACTTTTTTAAAAAGTCATCTTTCAATGCAATAGTGAGATAATTATTAAGGTACAGTTATTGCGCGGCCGTTCTTAATAAGCCACATTATGGGTCTGGCTTCTCCGTTTGTTCCTACGGCCTCCTAAATTTCATGTAAAACCAAAATGGGCACGTGCGTTCCGCAGGAGTAACTGGTGTGCTAATTTTCAGCTCAGGCCAGCTGGACGACCGCACTACATGTCAACACAAGACCGACATAGAAAAACTGGCGCCTGAGTGCGACTTGCAGTTGACAGCGCGGGTTGCGTTGGCTTTATCTTATAGGCGGCAATTCACTGTCGTACGAATAAACTATACGTCCAAAGCAATCTCATTCAATGCGCCCACTGTCGTGGCGTCAGCTGTTGCAAAGTGCTACTCAGTCGAGCACTGCGGCAACAGGCGGACCACAGCGGACACTGACGGCGTTTAGATGGATCGCTTCGACGCGAAATGAAGACGCGCGCGCCGACACGTGACTGTGACGTCAGCGCTCGCTGCAGAGTCACGTGACACATCACGTGGTGCTGCAAACGCGTTTAGCCGGTGATAGATGGGACGGGATTATAGCGTATACGATGGACTGAGAGTCGGTGGCGAAGATGGCCGGCGGACCCGCGGTCGTATACAGGAAAGAGCTGCCAGAAGCCTGGAAGTTACGGCTTACTGACGGTTAGTTACTGGCGAGTGGAGTCGATGGTTCGTTTGACTGACCTGATTACTTGCGTCCGCTCGTGCAGCTCGTTACTTCACACACTGCTGCAGACAATAGTTGACGGAGATTGAGGTTGTGTTCGCCATCCCGACCCACCCGATTGTGGGTGACACTCGACAAAATGCTCGACTCCCGCGGATATGGCGCGTAATCACATCGTACAATACGTGACGCGAGATTCCTTCATGCACAACTTCTAGCTCTCCCTATGCTGTCTAGACCCCTCGGCATTGAAAACCGCACTGAAAGCTTGTTTTGCATTTTTCTAGTGTTTTGGTGACCAAACTGACCACCTTCTCTTCAATTGAAAAAAAATTGCAATTGATGTCATGATTTTTATTTGTAATTTCTGTTTATACTTCCAGTTAAGCAAAGCAGTGTACATCGAAGGGACAAGTTACATTACATCGTCCATCTGTGACGGATGTAGCTCTTTGCTGGACGGCTGTTCATGCCGCCTGACCAAGAAGCACACTTGAATCATCGCCTGCTTTTTCGCTTGTACTATCTGCCGTCCTATACTCGTTATGTAGGGTAATTGAACGCATCTTAGTCCGTCTGTCCGTCCGTCTGTCATCCTTGTCCGACAGTTGTCGCGCCGATAACGAGATTCATAAGCCGGCGGCGCGCAGTCGTCGTCAAGATGGCGTCATCGTTCTTCTGTTTATTGAATTTCCGCCACCACTGACTGCAGGCGGTTCGTGCCGCTAAGCGCTATTGTCCGTCCCGCAGTGTTCGATCGACCGATGTTCAGCGACGCAGCCTTCTGTTGCACCGGCCACGTGTACATATTACTGCCACATAGTTACTGCACCCCACATCACGCCATGTCCAAGCAGCGTCCGCTTGCATGTCTTGTGCAACAATTCATCTCGTCCCACTAGACCACTATGTACTAGCAGGCAGTAAGCTCATCTTGTACCGTCACTACTTTGTCATCAGTTATCTTAGGAGATGTATGCCTAAGCTATTCTTAATCTACTACAACGAAAACTGATGATAGAATGTCTAACATATTGATTAATGTGCTGTTAGATCGCTGAGTAGTAACTTGTTGTACAGCACCATTGTAATAATCTCAGCACAGTCCACTTTTCAACGTTTTGTTAAGCATTTGCAGTTAACCGTTGTAGAAAGTTGCATAATAAAGTCGTCGCTGAAGTTTATTCATAAATCATAATAAAACCTAAGATATGAACATTAGTAGGCCTACCAAGGTCAAAGACATTGCTGTCTTTCGTAGGCCTATGTTTTTATTGTTTTTCATTATTAGATTCCCATGTTTTGCCAAGTAATATTATCTAATATCGTACCCAGAGTCAGAGAGTTTATAAGTCGTAGACCGTTAAAACAGCCAACTAAAGCTTAGGCCCTATAAAATTTCAACGAGCACAGTATTTCCGCGATTTCGGTCGTTTTAGCCTTGTAATTAAAATTTAGACCCATTGTTTTCTGTTACTGTGTGTTACTTCTATCTGTTTGTTTTGTTGCTTTTCTAAGTTAATATAACTTAAAGTTATGCGTGACTGATTCATAAAGCGTTTTGCCGTTGTGGATATTCAGCTTATCATGTGCAGAAGGACTTAGTTGCGGATACTCTGCCGCTCGCATTGTGTTCACGCAGAAATACAATGAGTGACGACGCGGAGTCGTCGTTGATACTATTCTGAGCGCCATTGACAACGCCTGACGTTACTGCCAACTGACTGTCTGCACGCTGAATGCACATGGAGCTTATTCAGTGCAGACATTGACGCTGCGGTGGATTATCGCCGATTTGCGGTCGGCCGAGCAGAGGGTTGTCGCGCCGCTGCACGATCGTCGTCGATGTCAGCGACTCTTCATTGACTGTCGGCTCCTCGTTGTTTTGTGGCTCATCGGTGGGACTGACTGACCAACGTAGGCCTACGTGTTCGTCGGACAAATGACCAACTGACCGCCTTACCCTGTGGTCAGTAGTGGTCAGTCAGTGGTCATTCGATCGAAACAACTCGACACTGCAGCTCGGCGTCGCCGGCCACTGAAGTGCCATGAGTCAAAGCCATCTGTCTCCATCAGAGCTACTCGGTCGCCCGGTCGTTCTCACGGCCGGTGGGCCAGTACGTTACTCCGCGCACCACGTGTTTGTTGCGACTGCTTGGTGGATATATTATGAGATTGCTTGCCAGCTTGACACGTTGTTTTTTCTTGCTCCGCTGAGTCACACCGTCACACGCCGGAACAAATAAACAGTTAGGAGCTGAATTCCGAGAATGACGTTTTCTGTTCTCGCAGAATGTTCATCCTTTCAAATATGAATGTTCAAATATTACCTCACGATCGATACTGCATGAACGCTGCTTCTGAAATAAATTCAAGTTCTGTACGTAATTACGGATCGTGCTCGCTTCTCTGCAGAGGAAGTTTAAACTGTGTCATTAGTCTAAAATCGATAAAATTGCTTGAAACAAACAGCGAAATAAAATAATGCCTATACGATCGGGCTTGGAGTGGTTTAAACAAATCTCAGAGTGACCTTCCAGTATTTGCGTGACGTTATTCATTAACTCCCAGTGACTGTAATTTCAATAATAAAATGTTGTTATTCCTATGGGACCGTTTAAGGAAGGCCGGTGCAATAGACAATTCACGTAGAGTACAGACAATAGAGCTAGCGGACCTATGAATCAGCCAAGAGCAGTGGTAGCGTGTATAGACAATATGGCTCGTTATTGATCTGACTCCGAGCTGTCAACAGCTGCAGCAGCAGCAGCAGCAACTGATGCAGTAGGATCGCTGGCTACTGGGCTAAGCTATGCAAGACGCTGTAGGGCTACAGCTATGAAACTTTCACTGAGTTTTGTGTAGCAATGTCGGGCTTGAGCCAAAAAACGTTCAGTCAAACTATTATCCAATTTTCCGCCAAGTAGGCTTACGCTAGTAAAAATATTTGAAAATATATCAATATTTTGCAAAGATAATCGTGGGATGAGGTCAGTGGCATGTTCTTGAATCACGGTATAGTTAAATTAAGCCGCCTCATCTCCGACGACTTGGGTACCCACCTATAGTTTTGTCAGAAAACCGCAGTTTATTGGATAGCAGGACAAAATAAATAACATCGTTTGGTTAGAAAATTATGGAATAGATAGTCACAAGGCGTCAAATTTTTTGCACTCTTTCAAACGCATTGTTATTTTATAGTGGACGTTGTATGGTGATTTCCCAGGTGGCAGCAACGATGCTGTCGCTCGTCACGTCAGCTTTGCTCAGATTGCTTCTAATTTTAGTTATCTTAGTTTCTAGTGTAACTCTCTTTGTATTTCATCATTATTTCTCAGCTTTCTAAAGCAAGAAAACCTAGCTAACGCACAGGAAACGCGCGACAGCAGTGCATGTATTAAAGCCCAATGCGAACCAATCGATCACCGATCGTCGCAGTCGACATCGGACACGATGATGATAATGAAGGCTAGCTTGCATCGATAGTCGCTAGAGGGCGTAACCGGTCTCGCACATCAGTTACTGTTTGAGCGGCTGAAAGCGAGCATTTTGAAAGGGTACCTAATTTTGACATCCCGTACGAAAAATTTCTCGAACATAGGAGGCTGAAATTTAAACTAATGTAAACTACGTTTAATGCCGAAAATTTCATACGCAGCTTGTTCTGGTCTATCTCTAGTGATTTCGGCGCAAGTCGCTCTTGACATGTGTGTCGCAGCCAGATATCGCACGAAAATTTAATAAAACCCCTATTTTGGTGTTCAGTGTTATCCAAGGTCATTACTTTTGGTGTTAATCGAAAGCGCGTACATGACTTCCTATTAGTGATGAATAATAACTTTGGCCCTATCTCGCACCGTTTCTGAAATACAGCGACTTACTGTCTGAAAATCTCAAATTTTCCATACCCTCTTTCATTTAGCGCCCTCGCTCGGGATGAACCCTTTCGAATTTATGGAAAAGCTTGACGGATCTTAAAACTTTCCAGGCAGCTAATGGTAAAGATTTGGTGATCCTATCTTGCACCGTTTTTGACTTATCTACTCGTGTGGCAAAGACGCGCTACAGCAGTAGGCCTATCTGTTGTCGCGCGTAATAAACGTGTTCATAATGTTCACAATGATTAGGCCACGTTAAACCCTTCAATGATAATGACAGGTTTGCCATGGATATATCCGTGAATATATCCATGGATATTATGCTGGCGCACCTGCTAATTTAACTGAATACTTATATGCTTTGTGTTTCTGTATTAATTTCCATGTCTGCCGTTTTTACTCTGCATTTTCCCATTTATTTACGTTACTGAGTCAAATGAATAATCAGTGACATTAGCACGCTATTATTTAATCAGTCTAAATTAATTTATTAGCACTATAACAGCAACGGATCTTAATTTTCGGTGCTTTAATACTGTTCGTTGAGCAATAACAGGTTCATCCATTTGAGAGTTTATTTATATTTTTTATGAAACGTTTTTTTTGTTTACTGACATATTTAATGCTGGTAGGAAGTACAAACCAAAAGCGCTTCAAAAGCGTCCACTCCACCCTATATCTGTAGTCGTACATGAATGCAACCTGCGTCTTGGAAAACAAGAATCCCAACTGTTGCTGGGGTGTGCCGATCGTAGACTATCCCTTATATCCGAAAGCCAGCGTCTGACTTCTGGTCGCGGAAAGAAAGCAATCTCCCAGAGTGACTACAGTCTTATTCACGCCATGGTGACACTGTTTTATCGAACGCTAGAATCAACAAGGATACGATACGATGGGTGACCGCTGCAGGCAGCACTGTTGCATTTAAAATTGCAGCCAAACCGCTGCAGATAGAAACGTGGTTACTTTTGACAGCCTATATAAAGTCGCCGTCGCCCTATCCAATGGTACCATCGCCGACTTCCTACAACATACCGTTTAGCCACAATACATGCGTTACGGAGAGACAAACGACAGACACACGACATATCGTACCCCCAAAACAGGGGCAATGAAATTATGTAGATTTTCACGAAACTTGGGACATACTAAACTAAGATAATGCTAATGTGTGTTTGTTTTTTTAACTTTATTTATTTTTAACAATTTAAAGTGGGGGAATATCTGTGTCATGTTTTTCGGGGGGGATAAAGGCTCTTGCACTGCTGTATTTTGCAAAAATTGGGGGCTGCATGTTGGCCTACGCATATCAGGCGTCTGTGGATATAAATATATCCATAGATATCCACGAAAAATTTGTGGATATGGATATGGATATGGATGAATAATTTCATATCCACGGCAAGCCTGGATAATGCTGACGACGACGATGACATCAGAGTATTCGCATGCCAATGATGCCAGGCTCTTTTGGAAATTCTTTTTGACATGTATTACGTTCGCGAGGTGACAGGAGACAGAACCACATTATTAGCCGGAAGATGTTCGGGACAGCGCTAGGCGCAGCGCTCGTTGACGACCTGTATCTAATCTGACGCACAGTCTATGACCACTGCACTTCCATATCATAGAGCACGCGCGGCGTGTAATGACAGATCGGCGCCAAGATGCCGGCGACTGACGCGATGCTAGCGCCACGTAGCGAATCACCGCCGAATGTCAGACAATGCATTGATTGCAGTGTCGCAGACTCGCAGTGTGTATAATGCTTAACCGTTGCTTGTCGTTCGACAAAAATCAGCGTTGCACGAAAGCCAGTCAGTGGCGTCATTTCAGTAAATCATTGGGGGGGTCTCCGTCTACGCAGCATATTGTTTTGCAACACTAACCCTGTTTCAAACGTACAATAATAGCAAGACCAGCGTCTTGACGGCATTAGATGACATCGATCTGACGAGCGGTCGGAGCTGCCGTAGCTGGTAGTAGCCACTGCGACACACGGCGGCCATCTGTCCAGACAGCGTTAGCTGGCTGTCGACGATGACGCCGAGGTTACGCGCCGTCTCCGCGACGTTGATACGTGCTGACGCCACCGGAACCTCCGAAACGTTGAGTTTCGCCAGCTGTTGTGGAGAACCCAACCACATCACCTGGGTCTTGGTGGGGTTCAGTCGAAGTCGGCTGGCCTTCAACCATATGCTTCAATGTCGACGAGACACGCAGTGAGACGTCGGACGGCAGCCTCAGCGTCACCGGCCGATGTGCTGATGTACGTTTATGTTTTAACAAGAACAAAAACACGACATCAAAAGCACAAATACAATTTTAGAAAATTTTCTTAAAACATTTAAAAATAAAAAACATTAAAAATTAAAAAAACATTTTAAAAACATGTTTTTTGAACTTTTATAAAAAAAAACATTAAAAAATGTTATTACATCTATGCAGCGAACAGACTCTGGAGCTTTTGGAATTTTCTGGGACATTGCGGCACTCAGTGTCTGCGGATCCAATGCACACAAATCCGCGGAATCAGAAGAAGGATTCTTCAGTTTGACGGAATGCTAACGCCTGGCTTCACTGTCCACGACACTGACGTAGCCATAGAGGAGGACAATGGGGGTACGTGCCCCCTAGGAGCCTACACAATTACCGGTACTCAAAATAGTGCCCCAAATGCACAAAACACGTCATTTTCACACACAAAAAAATCTAGAAATTTTCTGGGGAGGGCACAGCTCTCCTCCCCAGACCCTTCCCCGTGGGGATGGGACACCCCTCTCCATATCACACCCCTTAAATGCCTCCACTACAACTACATCCTGGCTATGCCACTGACCCAACAACCATATTGTTAACAGCAACGCCATTGGCATTAGAACGTGCGGTGGCGCCATCTCTTTGTTTTTTTCACAGAGAAAAATATTATCGACAGCCATGCAATTGGCTGGAAAAAATGCAATGGCGCCATTTTCTTTTGTGCTAATTCTCACCGACGAAGAGCTATTTATTATGGCTAACAAAAAGTTCATAACAATAGTTTGATATACATGTAAATAACCGGCGCCATTTTTTTTTCTTACATGACAACAAATTGTTTCAAGAATACGACGATTGTTTCGTACAACTCAATAGTTAGATGCATGTTGCTTAAATGTTGTTAGGCCTAGTTGGCAAAAAATCGTTGCCTTGTTGGTTGCATTTCAATAACTTAACTTATCCTCTCTTGACAGCGTGTTCCGTGACTTTCGTCCTTGTAGCTTACCTAGCGTCGTTTCCGTTATCGCGTTGTAAAATGTCTGAGTGTTATCTTCTTCGTAATGCAATTAAATCATCAAGTGTCATACATTTTATTGAGTTAAATCTATAATTTGGTGCTTTTTCTCATGTTTTTTAAAGCTTTTGGGAAACTTTGTTTTTAGACCGCGGGATCTGCTTCCGAACGAACCTGACTTGTCCAAGATTTCAAGACTTGACTTTGCACCGTCCTCTAACAGACATTTGTCACGTTGGGTAGAAAAGCATCAATCGCCTGGACTGGACATGTCTACGGCAGCCGCCACGAGACAAATAGAAGACATTGCAGTTAGTAGCAAGCAAGTGGACAATGCAGTGGTAGGCCTAAAGTGGCTGGTGCTCGGTGAGTCTGTCGTCGACAAGCGCTTATCGTCCTCTGCCGGATGGTTAGCGGACGAGCTGTCCAACGATGCGGTTTATTCCCTGCTGCAGCTGTTCACCGAGTGATAGAAAAACAAATTAACTTCAAAGCTACACAGTCAAGTCAGTCGCTTGTGCTCGTCTTGTCGTCAGCTTCGTCGATGTTGCAAGATACTCGTAGGTTTGTAGGCCTATTTATAAATTTGAACGAGCTAAGCTCACCATACACCCGTATAGCATTTATCTTGAACTTTTGGAAATTTTTTCCGCTATAGCCTCTAGTACGTTCGTGAAGTGACGGGAGACAGAACCACATTATTAGCCGGAACTTTTTTGAACAGGTATTTGAAAGTTTTCATTAACACAGCTGCTATTATTCACATAATATCTTTTGCTTTTGTTTACGACGTGGGAAATATAATTATTCAAAAGTGAACAATTTAATTTAAATGAAAAAAAAATTGTAGAAAAAATGTTTCAGAAGTGTATGCAGGCCTATTTAATCTGAATGCAGTGATTTTTGAAAGATTATATTTTACAAAATAGGCTTACTGTAGAGACGCACGTAAGGTGTGGTGGGATATTTAATAATTTCGTTATTGCAAGTTTTCCACAGAATGTGTCGGTGAAGGCGAAGATAATGGACAAATTTAAAGTTTGGCATGTTTTTATGAGTTACGGCTTATTGGGTGCAGTAGCCTGTTTGAGTGCCAATATGACTGACTACATCAGTAGAATATCGGTGCCTATAAAGACGTACAATTACTTTTCACCATGCTTTTCACATTAGTTATGTGTACTACACCGCGCTGCAATGTGCTGACCTCTGGCGAATCGAGCCAAAGTATAGCACTAACTTGAAAACAACGTACGAGAGTCGAGAGCTGCTTGATCTCGGTCGGTTAGGCTGTGGAAATCTAGACATAGCGTCTATAGCTCTATTTTTATTAACAGGTTTAATTAATAATCATATGTCACATTGCTGTTGTTTAGCGTAAAACAGAATACAGAATCGTTAGCGTACTGCACGTTTGTCTGTGATTTTGTACTGTAGCAATTTTTATTTCATTTCGATGAAATTTCGCACAGCTCGTACCCGGTCGTATACGTATAGACTTAATTGCGGTCGGAAAAGTAGCTTAAGAATGAATTCGTCAAGAGTCAAAATCCAGTGACCTCTTCCTTTACTTTTGTCTAAATTTAAACTTTGTTTATGTATTTTCAACGAAAATGTCAAACACTACAGCAATGACGTTTGTAAAAGAACGTGAAGCGATTGTAGCGGTTGACAACTCAGACAGTCGACGAGTTTCGAACTAGAAGCCGTACTTTGTGCCCTTGCTTTAGTTAAAATACTGTACCACTATTTTTCCCAGAAGACAAAAAAATGGGAATTAATTCATTTTGTTGCTAATGACAAAAGCTTTTCATTTTCATTTTCAAAGTAGGCTCAACTGTGTCAATGAACTTGAGGCGTAAAAATTCCTACGTTTCTAGCGAGTTTGCCGTCCATTTTACTTCCGTCCTTAAAAATTGGTAAAGCAAACAAAAAGTCATTACATCTGCGGCGCAAATGGTACCTCCAGCAGTTGCTTTGTTCTGCGCTGCGAATAAGCGCAACAGAAATCGTCGTGTAGCCCCCAGGCGCTTCCATATCTGTGTCGGCTTCAGCATCTGACGGCGGTAGCTGCTGTGATGTTTTGTAAAAGTTGAAATTCGTTTATCGCACGTCATTAGTTGCGAGCAAAAACATTCGTCAAAGACCGGAGATAGGCCAAATACGAGCCGTTGTTTCTTAGCATGCACGCGCCATGCAAGTAGAAAATGTGCTTTTGGCATAAGTAAGCCATACATGCCGTTTAAGATTGAGATTTTTGCCCTCCCAAACGATGCTCAATCAGCTCAATAAATGGAAAAAATAAACACAAAAATGACAAGTGCATGGCATAGAGTAAAATAGTGCATAAAACTGTTAATTCGCACATACGCCACGTTTCACACTTTGACCTATATCGTGACACAAAAGCTGGCCAAGATAACCAGGCTACGGTTAGCCTAGTTGCAATGACATACCGGGTACTGTAGATTATTGTTAAGCAGATAAGGAGCATATATACCTTGTGAAATATAAATGCAAGCAAACACTAACGATAATAACAAAAATTTAGGTAAATGAAAAAAACTTCAGACAAACATTGCGATGAATGATTCGTATGACACTAGACTGTGTTTTACCCACACAGTCTACTCTAGTGTCATGCAGACCATTCACTGGAATGTTGGTCTGAAGTGTTTTTTTCAATTTTACCAAAATGTTTTTGTTATTATCGTTATGTATGAATATTTCATTGGTATTTCACAAGGTAGTGTAAAGACGCATTTACGGTGTGGTGGGATATGTAATAGGCTTATCACGTTATTGCAAATTGTCTGCAGAGTGTGCCAGTAAAAGAATTTTGAAAATCAATCAATAATTGGCGAAGATATGGACAAAAGTAGGCCTAAAGTACCACGTTTTTTGGCCCACCCTGTAGAAACCGGCCAATAACTGTTATAGAGATTGAAACGGAATGATGCTAATAACGTCGATACCGCAGGCGGGTCAATCACGTAGTGACGTAGCCACCTTATATTCCCCTTTCATAGCCTTGCACCTGGCAGCATTGCATTGCGTCGAGCAGCTGCATCGAACACATTAGAACTGCAGACCTGCCGGCGATGGTTGCTTTTCCGGTAAAATGAGTGACGTAATTACAACGTTTTGATCCCAAACTTCCCGCAGGAAATGTAGGAAGTGGCAGGCTTACATATCGATCAGTGTCCCGCGTCACTGCTGCTGATTATTTGTTGTAGGTTACATTCTAGTATTAGGACACTGTATCTCAAAAAACGTCCAACTTTTTGATTGTCCATAAACTTTTTCACTGGCACACTCACTGGACAATTGGTAATAAACTGACTACTGAATATCCCATCACATCTTAACTATGTAGTTACATTACCTTGTAAAATATAAATGCAAGAAAAAGTTGTAAAACTAACGGTAATAGGCAAAAACCATGTTAGACAATGAAAGACACTTCAAAACAAAAACGCGATGAATGATCTGTATGATGCTACATTGTATTAGATATGTCTTTGTGTATGTTTGATGTGTTAAATGATTTATTTGTTTCTGACCTTTTTGGTGTAGTAGGCGTACCAGTTTATCCACAGTGGTCATGTTCGGTTTAGAGCTGCATGCTTCAATCTGTCGCTTCCAATTTTTTAAATATTTTATTAACGTGTCCAGCCCGTCTCTTTTGCTGTTTATCTTCAAATATTCCGCATAAATTCTCTGCGAACTGTATTTTTTTAAACTGGTATAAGTTCTAAATGACTTCATTGCTAAATGGCATGTTACATTGCCAGTGTATCGTTGCTGCATTAAAAATTATTATTTACAACAATTTTGTCTGCTTTTGTTCACAGACACAGAAAATGTATCTATAACTAAACGCGTTTTACTGTTTTCATAAAAATTAGTAGAAAATTGTTTCAGGAAATAATATTTTGCATATGTCTTACCGTGATTTTAATGATTTTTGACAATTTACGTTTTACATGGTAATGTAGCGACGCAGTTGAGGTGTGGTGGGATATTTAATAACCGCACTATTGATAATAATTGTCAGCAGAGTGTGCCAATGAAAAAAAATTAAAAATTCGTTAATATTTGGCGAAGATATGGACAATCACAAAGAGGTACGTTTTTTTGAGACAGTGTAGTATGATTCTACCTATGCAAAATATTTGCATTCCGTGTGACCTGAGACCTATGGCGCGGTTGCTATCTTGCTACGCCTATAAGCCTATACGTGAAGTTGCTGAGGCAGACTTTATTGCGACAGCAGCTTTTAGCTCCATGGTCGTAACAGCGCGGTAATAAGACAACCGCCGCATATACGGCGGCAGTAACCCAACATCAATTTATTTGTCTGTTTATCTGTAGGCCTACGCAGTCCATCACATTCGCGGAGTCGCGTGGACTGTCCGCACGGCAAAACGTCATTAGCGGCTTTCATTATCTTGAAGCCACATCAATGGTCAAAGCCTGCGCTTTGCGACAACATGCAATTTCACACAATAGAGCGACCTTGACTGGATTTCTTGCTGCATTATGCAATTGTCTATTGCTTACATGGTTTTTTCTTCTTGTGGTGTAAGCTGCTATTGTTGTACAACAAATCAATAACCTCAGTCGTTCCGATGGATTCTTTATTAACTTCAGAAACACCCAAATATCTTTATTTTGCTTGCTTCTTTCAGTCTTCACAGTTCGTCAACAATTATGTCGCATAGGCCTAGGCCTATATACCCTCGTCATTGTTGTCGTCATAGACCAAGAATGCGCATTTTACGAATTTTAAAAAATTTGTAAAATTCGCGAATTTTTACTCATTTTAAAACGGTCAACGAATTTTAAAATTTACGCATTTTTACGAATTTTAAAACAGCCAGAAAATTACAACATTTTGTATTTTATAAAACTCACATCAACGCATCAACGTATACTTGTGTATTGTGCAAATA
>Ga0056128_1008189_pt1 | contig 13200 bp, 9 predicted proteins | sample WorMetLIZISLAND2_FD_71113 | JGI IMG/M metagenome (GOLD analysis project Ga0056128, IMG submission 71113) | Marine gutless worms symbiont microbial communities from Max Planck institute for Marine Microbiology, Germany - Olavius geniculatus... ...
CGCACCCCTGGAAAAGCTAATCGCAAACTACCCGTAAGACTTAGTAATTAATAGTTCCCGTCATCTTCACTCGTCCCATAAACCTAATATCAAATAAATAAAGCCCATTTATACGTACAACTGTGTAAATACTTTACGAAAACAACACGGAATTCATGATGTTGCACTAAAAATAAAAATAGGAAAATAAAAAACAATAATTTTCACTCGTTTGCCTGCTCCTATGGCAACCTGCAAAGAATAAATAAAAGAGCGGGAAGCATGAGATTATAAATAAGTAACTTGATGACGCCGCTACTGACTAGCACTGTGCACTGCAGTGTGCAGTTGGGATTTTGGAAATTTCTGCAAATCGCCACAAAGTTAATTTTCTACCATTTGTTTGCTTAAATCTAGCTCAATGCGGCATTTTGGTTTTTGTTCAGCATGCATGCCGGTCCTGGTTGTGCCAAGTTGCCAACTTGGGGAATTTCTAATGTACTTCGTTAGCCCAGCAGCCTTATCTGCCTTTTTTCAACCATCACTTCTTTACGATCATCAGGGTCGTTATGACCACTCTTTACCGTTATTTCCTTTCTTTTTGACGTGCTACGGGCGCTACAGCTATGCTGTAGGCGTCTTTGGCATCATTGTCGTTCGTCCGTACGGCCAAGGTTACTGTCAATCATTAATACGCAATCGCATCAATCGGCTTACACCCTTACAGACGAGATGAAAATCGACCTTGAAAGACATACTGCAACAGAAACTGTATAGTCTGTAGCACGTCTTCCCTAGCAACAGCTGGGTTTTATTGTTAGTTTTTTCACCTCAGGCTCAAGCCTGATGCCTCTATTCTATCTTTCCCATAATCATATTTGTCTTATTTTTTTACACAACAGTAGTGTTTTTCAGTTCTCAAAGCATTTCCAGTTCTTTTAGTTTATGTTCTATTTTTTTCTTTGCGAGTTTTCCAGTGCAATTATTAATCGTATTGTAGCACACAATGTACTTTGCAGTCTGCCTATCTGTATCAGGACCTATAGCAAAGTCGAACTATAGATACACTACACTCATTGCTTGTGTGGTTGTCGTACAATAGAACCAATCTTATTATAAAAGGAGCAATTACAGGCGTCAAGTGAAACAGATGTGTTGCAAAAAGCATACTTATCAGAAAACAAAATGTTAACAATTCTTTATTACACTCATACAATATTCACAGTTTGCAATCAGTGGCAAAGTAGGTAGGGGCTTTTGGAGTTTTGGAAAAGATACCCCTCAAGAATCCCATGTGGAGTATACAGCTTTTGACAGCAGAAAATTTAAAAGCAACAAAATATTATTTCCGTATAAAATTCATAAGCATCAATAAGAGAAAGCAGCTGCCACCACAAATTTTCTCGTCACTTCTACACCTATAAATGTACAAAACATCAGTTTATACATTTGTTAACGGCAACATTTAAAAAACTCGCACATTGAAAGCAGCAAAAATTACAAAAGGTGATATTGCCCGCATCACACTGACTTGTGTGTCAATGTGCTCCTGAATCATATCACCTCTTGTGATTTTTGCTTTTTTCGATGTGCGAGTTTTTTAAATGTTGTCGTTAACAAGTGTATAAACTGATGTTTTGTACAGTTATATTTGCGGCTTTATTATTAAAATACTGCTTTCTTATACTGGTGATCAGTTAGAAAGATATTGCACCTCAGATATTTTTCACAGTAGCCAAGTAGCTAACTGTTACTTACTACCTAATGGCGTGACTGAACAAAGCAGACGACACGCGTCAGGCATGACTTCACCGCTGGCCTGCATTGCTGACAATGTTGAACAAAATTCCTTTTATATCCACAAAATGGCCATATAAATGAACTAATATTAATGCATCACCTGCTTAATATAGGCCCGGAAAACACTTCAATAACTCCAGGTACGACCGGAACTTACTGCACTCTCTCTGGTTGCCATGGCAACGAAATAGGTGTAGGTGCGTTGAAGAAAAAAAGGCATATATAAAAAAAAATTTTGGCAAATATTTCACCCATTTGCCGAGAAGCCCCCGTTGGAGGGATTTGCATAAAATTTTGCATGACGGGTCCCTCGCGGACGTAATCAAATGTGCCAATTTTTTTATCTCAATCGGTTCAGGGGTTTTGATTCTGTAGGGGGTCAAATTTTTGGCTGACCCATAGGAAAGAGAAGCCGCCGTTAACACAAGGCTTCAACTACCGTTCACAGAAGGGGAGGTAGAAAAAGCGTAGATTCGAACACACAAATGCCCTAGTGGCCTCGCCATTGACTTAGCCTTTAAATATCCTACTAGGCGATGGAGACAATCATTGGAAAAACATACAACATAGTACAAAAAATATATATACATACAAGGCTACCTGTGACACAGCAGTATGCCGAAGTCAACATAAATAAATTAATTAAAAGTACTCAAAGAGCACAAACTTCGGCTAAGATGTATCGACCAACGGCAACACAACGGTGGCCAACCCTTTGATGTTCTGAACTGGCTCGGTGGTAAACATGCCCCGACCACAAAGGAACAACCAATCCATGATGCCCGTGGAGGTTCCTGGATAACTTTGGAGCAGTAACCCACCACTTCCCACCGTACAAGGAAGGACAGAGGGACAGTGATGTCACTTAAAAGCCCAGAAATGTTTTGCAAAAAACCAGGGCTGCAGAAATTAATGATTAATTAATTGATCAATCGTTAAAAAATTAACTGACTACAAATTTTTCATCGACTGAAATTCGATTAAAATTTAGGACAGTTCCACTGCCTAAAAAGATTGATGATCAGCGTTTGTAATTTAATTTAATTTTCTAATTCAATGTCAGGTAGGACACGTCATCAAGATTTTTATTTGCAAATGCTAGTTTAACAGATTTCACCTTGTTGCAAAAGATAACAAACAGTAGTTGAATTCTGCAGTTTTTTTGGTGTTTCTAGACTGCAAAAATTAATCGATTAACTTTAATATTTGAAAATTAATCAACAGATATATTTTTCATTGACTGAGCCCAACAACAAAAAACCTAATTTTCTCTGCAGCCCTGGTCAAATTCTGTGTGTGCTATGCTATGCCCTATGCTATGCTACGTAGCCTCAGCAGCACAATGTTCAATCATATCCGCAGTAACATGTTCGACTTCATCTTCTATGTCATCGTCCGCTACTTCGGTCTTTTCCAGCTTGGGCGTGATCTCAGTCAGAGTCAGTTGGCCGTCAGATGCTGCAGCCAGCACCTGGTACCCCACGCTCCCCGCTTCTGCTGATAACGACTCTGTTGCTGCAGAGCCTGACGGGTTGTCAGACAGCATCGGCTGATACAGCGAATACATGCCTGCAACGTATACAACGAAAAGGTCTGCTTCAAAAAAAATCCGCACTTCCTGACAGATGGCAGCTGACCTTGATGTACCGCGTCCCCATCTCTGGAAAAAATGTCATGCCCATATGGTTAAGTACCGGCCAGTACTCTCTGCGGAAAAAAATGTTGCCGTAATGTGGGATATGAATTTTTCTTCAGAAAATCCCCAATTAACTAAGAACAAGATCTTTTATAGCGACAATTTTTTGGAACAGCCCAAAGTAACTAAAAACAGAATGCGTTGTCATGTGAGCATCAGCCTGTGGCAGCACCGACAAAATGCAAAGTACGACAAACATTATTTAAATTGTGTTGGCTTAGTATGGTAGCAATGTCGACGTTTGCATCAACAAAGTTATTCTATGTTCCACATCAAACTGGGTTAGCACTGAGATGGGTGACCATTTTTACGTATACCATATTTGTGTTCAACAGCCATCCCATAATCATCATGAGCAGGAGCAGTGAGTATTGGCGATGGTTACAGCCACTGCTAGGAAAGAAACAGCGAGTTCTGAGTAACAGCAGCACACTTAACTGCAGGTATACTTATCTAGTTATTTGAGGATGATTTTTATCAAGCCTAAACCCAGACTAACTATCTGACATCGTTTGCTTACAATGCTTAACTAAACCAGCTTTGTTTACATTACAGACATCTACTCATAGGACTAATAACAGCACTTAAATACTTTTTATTTATTTTCCTTGAAACTATCTGAAATCACAACCGGACAAGCATCAAACTATCTACAATCTACATAATTTCAACTTCTGACATGTTATACCTCGAGATATTATTTGACAAAACGTCTCCGCTTAGTAATCAGCCAACACTCACACCCTTAGCTCAATATGACCACACATGCACTAAAAAATAATTAAGAGTAGTAAATGAATAAGTAAACATTTAAGTAAAATACAGTAGGCAGAAACAGCTGGCAGAAGTTTGTCATAAATCTGCCACTCGTGCAGAAGACCAAAGAAGAAAAGAAGCCAGTAAGCAAGTAGTTAATTAACAGAGCTATCAGTCAGCATGCTAGTAAGCAAGCTGATATGATCTTACCGAGTGTGGAGCCATTGCCAGTAAGCAGTAGCTGACCATCCTCAGTGACTATTGAGTTGAGAGCTGTTTGGCTACCGTGTAAGAAACTCACTGCATTGCTGCTGTCATTCGATGTTATCTGTAACACATATATACCCAACAAATACACACTCTCAGAACCTTAAACACAGCTCTAGAAAAATGGAATGCACGATGTAAACTATCATGCTACCACTATACAAAGAAAACAGAACTCTTGTGGTCTGGTTCGAGATACAGCCTGGGTAAACTCGAAAGTTGTGACCCGGCGATCAAGCTGGGTTCTGATACCATCGAGCCGAGTGAACATGTGCACATCCTAAGAGTTATTCTGTCATCTGATTTGAGTCTTGAGAAACATGTCTCAGCTGTCAGTGTTATCTGCTTCTTTCATCTCAGACAGATTCGTCATGTCTGGCAGTCGTTGGATATTGGGTTGGCTAAAACCCTCGTGCAAGCATTTGTGACATCTCATGTCGACTATTGTAACGCTGTGCTGGCTGAGTCGCTGAGAATCATAACAGACAAGTTTCCTTACCTTTACCTGCGAAGAGGGTGACCACATAAGCGGCCACCCTGAGCTGAGGCCACTTCATGGGCCCAGCGCGCACTGCGCAAAACAGACAAGTTGCAGAGAGTGATGAATTCAGCTGCCCACGTCATCACTAACACTCGGAAGTACGACAACGGTTTGTCGCAAATTATGCGTGATGAGCTCCACTGGCTTGATGTCACTGATTGAGCAAAATTCAAGCTCATAGTGCTTGTGTATTGATGCCTCCATGGACCTTGATGAACATTTGCACGCTAACAGCAGATGTCACTGGTCATCAACATCTGCAGTCTGCTACTGAGTGGAAGTTGGTCGTACCGTGCTATCAATTGATCGAACAGTCATCGGTCATCAGCGCTTTTCTGTTGCGAGCCCGTCAACATGGAATTCGCCACCTGACAGACAGTTTTCATGACCCAGAACTGAGTCTCAACACTTTCAAACGTCAGCTAAAGACATACTTTTTTTGCAAAATATAACTGACAAAATGTAGTATGAGATTAGAGATCTTTTTCAATATGCACTACAGACATAATTTTTCACTTTACTTACTTACTTACTTACTATGCTACAGAACAGTGGATAGCACCAATAACACAGTTAATTTCCCCTATCAATTGTTTTCCATCACATTTAAGAGTGACATCATGCAAATCAAAGTTGATAAACAAAACACAGCAGTACAGCAAATAAATAAATAATTCAATACGGTGCATCAGAATTGCACAGTCTAAAATATTTCGCTACTACTAGTCTACTAGGATACAAAACATCACTTCCACCCCAGACAAAATGAGGCCAACTACAAACAGTTTTCCTTGACGGCATTTTCCCCCAAACAATCCAGAACATGTTCCTGGCCTGCGACGAATTTGCTGACTTTCCCCTGGCAACTATCAAGTATCGAATGACTGACATTTCCTGTCTGTCCACATATAACAACAGACCGGTTGAGTGAAAATCGGTTTCAAGAGCAGAGAACAGTACAGATATGCCAAAGGACAGATAGGAAGATTAATAGTAAACAGATGTAAACAACAGAAAGAGCAGAGACAGACAAACATGCAGACACTGACAGAAAGACAAGCCAGTCAGCAAGGTGCCGCATGACTGCTATGCACAGTAGCCACGATGCAGACAGACAAGCATCAGATACAGACATGCTGTATCTCTCTACAAGGCTCGCTTATAGCGCCTTGCAAGCCAACAGTAAAACCACATACAACACAGGAGCGTTTGTTCCATCACAGAATGTCACCAGTTAAGATATAACTCACTCTGTGCTGCAGAGTTCCCAGTGTCAACTAAAAATGATGTAGTGCAAACACAAGACAGACAGACAGACAGACTGACTGACCGCATGCAGAACACGAGCGTTTGTTCCATCTGACAGCGTCACCAGTTCCGCCTGTGCCGCAGAGTCGCCGGTGTCAATTGCTACATAGGATGTCGTGCCATCGGGATTGTTAATTGCTTGGATCAGAGTCCGACCGGCACCTGTGCTGAGTTGAAACAATGTTGTCGGCTTCACCGTCTCTGACGGGAAATGGGGCAGTAGATCTTCACGACCGTGATGTCGGTAACAGTTCAGAACTATCGTCCGCAGCGCCTGCGTCCACGGCACCTTCACCAACAACAACATTACAATAGTAATATGGTTGATGGTCTAGCCAAAGTTGCTCTACAACGAACTGGGTTAGTACTTGAATTGGCGACCACCCACGAGCAGGTAAACCATCTCGATATGTAACCAGCCGCCTAAGTCAACTCAGCCTTCCGTCCCTCTAGGGTAAGTAAATCGAGTACCAGCTTATCTGGCTAGGGTTAAGGCAGGGCACGTTCACCTGTTAGGTGGCAGGTAACATTGTGTGATTCCATAGGGTACGTGATGCTCTATAGCTCTGAGATGGGTTTCTTATAAAAAGCTATTGCACACAATGTCTGTGACGACTTTGGTACAGTAATTCTGAAATACTACAATACATTTCAATCAATCAGAATAAAAATAAATCAACAATCAGCTAAATCAACGAATAAACAAATCCAGCAACTGATCAGTCATCAATCAATTAATTACTCAAAACACACTCCATAGATGCACCTTGACGACAGGCATTTTGCACTTGACAGCCAGAAACTGAGAAACAGAAATTCCAAAAATCTGCAGACAATGGGCGACTTCACTTTCTGACTCAGACTTTTGCTGAGCCTAAACTTCAGTCTAAGTACCTACTTAAGTCAAAAAGTGAAGTGATTTTGCTGAGCAAAACATGGCAACTACCACGGATAGTTTAGTAAATTAAAACAGTCTGGTACTAAAATTAAATGCCGGAATGGCTACACAATGACGTAAGACGTTATGTAATTACTTTATTTGCGTGTGCGGCGCAATTAAATAAGCAAGTCCAAGTGTAACTGATTGATTTATTTCCTGTTAGGTTTACCGGTTTTCCGCTATTTTTAATAGTTTCGGTCCAAGTCAGCAAACTTAAATCAAAGTTTAGTTGAACTTTGGTCTAGGTACAGACTTTAGAGTTCAGCTTTAGCTTTGGCTCAGCGAAAGTCTAAGTCAAAAAGCAATGTCGCCCAACATAATTGCCAACAATTGTCTGATGCTAGAAATCAGCTGTATCCCTATTCTATAATTAATCAAACTGAAAGTAGTTTTAGCAGTAGCTGCAGCAGTAGAGAAGAATTAGCGAAAGTATTTACCATTTTCTTTTCATCTTCGTCTCTGACATCGCTCCGAACATTAGCCCATGGTACGTCCGGTGGCCACCAGAGCGGCCGACACTCGGGTTTTCCCCAGCCAGGCTTACTCTTGCCAGTCGAAAACCGTAGCATCTCTGGTATGAAGTTGCGCAGCTGAGCCTGTAATGCACCACTAGTGGTATAGAAAAAAAGAGTGACATGGGGATGAACTAACATCCCCATCTCCACACTATCCCCATCCCCCCACTCATTTTGTCCTCATTCCCATCGCCATCCCAATCGTTATTTTGATGAAAATGATTGCTGTTATTAATCCGCACATTTTAGTACAGTTGGTACTCCAAAATGTACTGTAAATTAATAACGTTAAATAAACTTCACAGTTGCAAGGTCCCAATCACTGATGGGTATGTATACGATGTACTGGTACTATTTAGTGAAATATGTTATTTTCATATGCATTCTTAGAGCACATAATACGGATAAGAGTTGCATTTGTCCCCATTACCGTGGACATTCCGCAAATTCTATCCACATCCCTGCGGTATTACCGTGGCTTCTGTCCCCATTCCCATAGGAATACCACTGTTATCATCCCCATTACCATGGTAATTATCACGGTTACCGCAATTACCACCATCCCCATCTCCATGTCACTCGTTAGCAAAAAACACACTATAGAAAGTCTAACACTCAAGAGCATGCAGCCGATTTTAACTTTCTACAACAGCAAAATCAACTAATAAGCTGTAAGAAACCATCAAATTGCAGCTGGATTGCCACCGAAATTATATCGGTTCCTCCAGGCACAACTCTCCACAAAGTTTCATCAAAATCGGCTCATGACTTTGACAGACAGACAGACAAACAGAGAGACCAAGTCGGATAACATTTCTTGGCAAAGGTAGTAAAATCCTGTGTCATTTTACAAAGCCGAGTGGAAATTTAGAACATTTCACATAGCCGAGATAGTATGATAACCGTGAGTAATATAGTCACCTAAACTAACATGACTCGTGTTTGTATTAAGTAATGTGGATGCCACATCGTTGTAGCCAAAGAAGTAACAACCTGTGTCATTTTGTCGAGCTGAGTGGAAATTCCATCGACCGTTAGCGGTGGTAGTTCAAAGAGCATTGACGTGTCATTGGTCGACGTCGGCGCCTGCTGAGCCAATTGCTGCTCCAGATCACTCATAATCACTGTCTTGTGTGTCCGAATCTAAACACAACAGCACAATCGGAGCAGTGAGTGGAAGCACTTAAGACAGCATAAAACAAATCTCCACCAATATAGGATTAAGACACCTTAACAGATACCCCACAAGAAACACAGTGTTTTATTGGGCAAATCCATCTAAAAAATAACCTGCTATAAAACCCATACCCCCCAAAAATGCACCAGAAGTTAATCAAATTGTAGTTTACTGTTCCACTAATGATAAAATATTGTGTTATGGTTATGTTTTTGAATTATAAAGCTATAAATCTGCAAATTTTTGGAACATATTCTACGTTCGAGGGAGTGGCTGAGAATACAGATGAATCTAACAAACAACAAACTTTTCAGCTAAGGTTCAAGTTGAGCCTTTCTAAAAACTGCCTAACACAACAATATATCCGACCATGCTGGACTTTTTAAAAGCGTGGAATTCTTCAACACATGCTTGATTCTTACCAGTCTGTCAGTAAGTCACAAGCTTCTTTGCTCAATCAGATAAACACAAGTGCAGTTTATGTTCTATCAACCCATTTTCTCAAGCTAGCTTCATATCACAGTTCACCAGGTTAAAATATGCAAAATCTAGCCACCAGATTTTCATCCTTAAATCTGAGTGAAATGTGAAAGAAAGCTATTGTATTGAAACCCACAAATCTTGATCAGATCCAGAAATCCTGTCAAACATTTTACCAGAATTGGATTTTGCTGTCTTTGCCAAAACAGCCGAATCCACTGTAGAATCTGGGGCCAGAATGAAGACTTTGCACACATCCCTAGCAGCAGAACTGATAAAAAAAATCTACTTGTAAAGCTCACGCTGGGATTTTCCTGAACAGAACTAAAAACACAAAAGTTCTAGAGCCCATAAACACTTACAATGTTCTGCAGTGGCTGTGAACCGACGACCTTGTAGTAGTGAGGCTGATGCTGGGACTTTCCTGGTGAGCAGTAAATCACGACGGCCTGTTGACCTACTCGGGCAATGTACTCCTCCATCAGAGCATTCAGCTTCCTACATGGGCAGTATAACCATTAATCACATTAATACTAGTTTAACCCTTCACAGCATTCAGCTTTCTATGTAATCAATGATCACCAGTACTTAACATTGACAGTTTACTTGCTCCTTTCATGTTCATTACTGGGCCTAAATAAAAAAGATCTTAAGCGAAATGGGCAAAAATCAGAGTCAGAAAGCGAAGAGAAAATTTGATCGCAGATAAACTCATGCAACAAGTTACAACTTAGAAACTTCCGCATAACTAAGTAACTAATGTCGAAAAACCGTGAGAAAAATTCTAAGAAAGTTTTGTGATTCAGGCTCCCATAATTCTTTGTATATGTAATTTTATTTACCGGTGGCACAAAATGCACCATTAAGCAGACAACAAAAAAACACAGTCACGCACGCAAAGCAGCAGACATGATACTTAACACTGAAGTCAAAACAGCTATGAATGTTCAAGTTAGACTGTTAATATGCTCAGAAGGACAAACAGACTGCAATCTCTACAACAGCACTTTAGCAAGCTATGCTGACATGCTGTAAAAAACACACCTTTGCAATCTGGTTTGTTGTCGTTTGCGAATGGATGGGTTTGTCTCAAACGAATGCAGCCGCCGTCGTTTTTTACTCGCCGAAGATATCGCTGCAGCTGCTGCAACCCCGATTGGACCTTCAGACAAATTCATCACACAAACCATTGTGCAACAACCTACGGCAGTCTGACAGCCGCTGGCAACAATGATTAATAGAGATGGAGTCCAATTAATAACTAATGCAACCAACATTCATCTTGCAGTTCCTACCGACAGTTGCATCAATCAAAACAGCTCAAAAACACTGATGTTACATCCCAACATTATGACATAAAAAGATGTCCTTTCCCACTTTGAGCTGCATCTCACGCTAGATCATTGGCTATAGGAGCAGTACTGAGGGCACATGCCTCAGAAGAAGACCACTAATAACAAACATCAGTGCCTAACTTAAAACTAATTTTCCTCAAAACCGTGCTAAAATGCACCGACACACAACATATTCACATAAAAAATGAAAATCTTCCCCAGTTAGCAGGAACACCCCTCCCAACACCCAAGGGATGCCTTGAGGACCCCTCTACGTGTGAATCCTGGCTATGGCATTACGCTCTGAGTTCTCCATCAAAAATCCAGCGTAGCGCAGACAACTCTGGAAAGTGCATTGCTGGTTACATAAGATAATCCACAGCATGACACGTGAAGAGGAAACTGACCAGCTGAAGCAAGCTGAGCAGCAATCATGTCAGTGTTGGGCGAGCCGATGAGTTCATTCTCATCAAAGACTGATGCATCCTGGGAGCTCTCCTCGGTCAGTGCGTCAGTCATGTTGATCGATGCTATCTGATACATCTCATTCACGCTCACTCCAGCCATCTTTCAGTCACTGTTGCAAAAAACACACAATGATCATGCCATCAGTCATAGACATAACCAGTGATAGAAACTTCTAACTACAGCAGTAGTGTAGCCAGAAATGTGAACTAAGGCAGACTCTCCTTTTCCTTCCTTCCCACCTAATCCCTTTCCATCCTTTCCCTTTCCTATTCCTCCCCTTCCCCTTTCTTTCCCCTCCCTCCAATTGGTACATGGTAATACCACTGAATTCTGCTCGGTGTTATTGTCAGTGCAGGCCACATTATTAGTGCGGGTACAGGTGCCACCAGTGTTTGAACGGTGACATCAAATGCAGCCTGCTTGCTGTACACAAGCGTTTGCACGTGCTGCAACAACAGCCAACATTGTAAAGAACAGTAAACTGTTGCAATAAAGAAGATAAAAAAATAATTAACTTACTGCAAATGCAACTAATTGCACAAGATAGAATATCTAACTCAATCTCCAATGTAACGACATTAAATACAAATATCCTGTCATGGTTGCATTATTCATGTGTTGGCATTTAATAAAAACCTAGGGGGTACTTTTTCTGCACAGGCTGCAAGTAACGCACATTGTTTGAGAGACAATATAGAAATACCAGTGTCGGATTTGCTACTGACTTATCTAGTGTTTTTGTTGCTGCATTTCTGTCGTCAATATGGTGCAATGAATTAGATTTATTTCTGTTTTTTTTTTAAATTTGTGTTATTAAAATATGTTGATTGTGGTTCATTTTTCTCACCTTATGTATTTAGATTTAAATTCTGAGCTGAGACAGTTTGAGAGACAGTATAGAAATATCAGTGTTGAATTTGCTATTGACTTATCAGTTACTTGACAGTGTGGCCCGCACTGACAATAGCCTAGAAATCAGTCACTTGTCAGTGCAGATATACACTGACAATAATTCCAGTGGGCTATGGGTCAGAGCCAGAGACATCAAGAGCCACAGTGGGGCTTAAAGAAAACACTCTCGCTGGCCCGTCTGAGAATTTTTTTTAAATTTTGCCTTTTAAAATGGCACATTTGGTGTACTTTATATTTGTGAGTGATGGTGGGGCCCCCAAATGTTGTGGGGCTCAAAGAAAACTTTCCCCCTTTCCCAGCCAAAGTTGGATTTTGTGCATTATAATAGTCTCAAAATATTATCAGATCTGGTGGCAACGATTTTAATTATTTTTTTGGATTTTGTACCTCCAAAGCTAGCTTAGTTATAAACTGCATTCATAGATTGCAGCTTAGAATCGCTGTGTTGAAAAAGCATTCGCCTATCATCACATCGATGTTATTTTCTGTCTGCGGTGAACGAAAAAGTAAGCAAATGTAAGGCTATTTTCCATCCACCAAGGACAGAAAAAAGAGCATGCAGATGCTATTTGCCGTCCATGCGGCCGGAAATTTATGTGCTCCAAGCACTATTTTCCGTCCCCAGGGACGGAAGACTATGCAAACGTGAGGCTATTTTCCGTCCACCATGGACAGAAATGAAGACCATGCTGATGCTATTTTCCATCCGCCACTAACTAAAAAGGAGACTATATGACGTTATTTTCCATCCACCATGGACGTCTGAAGATTTTGACTGATGAAAAATGACACATAATTTCTTGGTGTAATACACAGCCTTATTGTATTGTTGTAACTGTATAAATGTTTTTGTCTCATTCTTTGTCACTGACTATCGGTGCTTAATCGTGTTTATTATTTGTGATTTCTGTTTTTTTTTGCTTTACTCATGAGCCCCTTTGCTGCCATTAACGCTGACAGCGTCAAACATCTTACGAATGCTACAGCAATGCTAACTTCACAGACATGGTTTACTTACATCCAGCAA
>Ga0056128_1008190_pt1 | contig 13199 bp, 7 predicted proteins | sample WorMetLIZISLAND2_FD_71113 | JGI IMG/M metagenome (GOLD analysis project Ga0056128, IMG submission 71113) | Marine gutless worms symbiont microbial communities from Max Planck institute for Marine Microbiology, Germany - Olavius geniculatus... ...
GTGTCCGGGGGAAACGTCCGGGGGAACGTCCGGGGGAGAAATGTCCTACACCCTTTATCATTCATCACATTCAATATACCCACTGCGTCACATCAGCCGGACGGCCGCATTCTATTCGACTGACGTCTTGACAACGATCAAAGATGAGTTTATTAGCTCCGACTCGACGCAATCAAATCTTCTCAATATCCACACATTTATTTGCTCAGCGGTAGTTGAACAGGTGTAATATAACACAGCACAAAGCACGAAAATGACCTTGAGGTCAGCTACAGGACTCTCCATACAACCTGGTAGTATTGGTAATCATATCCGCGATGTAATTCCACATAGAAAGCAAAACATCAAAATTGAAAATTTCGAACTAAAACTTCAGGCTGCTGCTGCTTGGGTGCAAAGTCACCGGCTTAATTTCCACTATCAGAAATGTGCAATTAACTAAACTAATATTTGTAAATGATTAACGAAGGCTAATTAATTAACAAACAATCTAATTAATTAACTTTTTGTTAATTCCAATTCCAGTTAATAAACAAAGAAAAGTTTCCAATTCCAATGTTATTAAATTTTTAAAAAAATATCTCAATTACACTGTGTTCAGAAAAACACCCACTCTCGTTTTCTTTATATTACCGTAAAAATGTACAATTGCATTTTAACTAGAATGATGTTTAATTGGTTTGATGTTGCCATCATAACTCGGAAATGACAAACGGGTGGTTATGTGAACAATTTGGCTGTTGTGCTTTAATTCATTTCATGTTCTTCATTTTTTCAAACTGTGCTAAACAAGTCTTAAATTTTAGCGAGAGATTTAAATGAAAATTTAAAATTATGAAAAATGCATAGTTTTCTATTGTACGTACTTTCAACTTAAGCCAATTATTACTTAATTATAACTAATTAAGTAAGAACAAATTCCACTTCTAATTAATTGTAAAAACTAGTGAATTAGTTTCATCGTTATATCAGCAACATTGCTGTGATAAATAAAGCTTTCAGTGAGTTGCATATTGTTATATGTACTATGAACTATGATCTCTGATGATCATTAATCTACACTTTACAGCAGCTTGTAGACCAACAAACGTCAGCACTTGGGTCTGTAATCTGTCCAAAAGACACTCACAATCTCTTGGTTTTACAGTAAGCAAACTGCTATGAAATTATTCCGAATTAACTAGGTTTATACAGGTGTTATTGGGCAAGTCGTTTCAGTTTCAGTTACCCGTCGTTGTCCGCTACGTCGTAATAAAACCAGATATTAAGATTTTTAGTTAAGTTGATTAATGTGTCTTACTGTAGGCCTATTGGTTTATGTGTTGAATTATACGTGCATGCAGGTTTGTGTGCATTTACAGCTGCAACTAATGGCAAATAAGGATGAATAGACTAGCGCAATTAACCGCGCCGGATGAGTTTCACAGACGCATCTATGCTTCCGCGACAGTTCTTCGGATCACAATACGTAGGCCCTAAAACCTGTTGTTGATTTGCAGATTTTTTCATTAATCTTTTAAAAGCTACGTTTTTTTATTTCTAGATATTGTTAACAAGACAATATTTAACGAATGGGCAATCTAGTTGAAAGTTTAACAAAAATTTGGATTCATTGGGCGGGTATAAGACGAGATTTTTGGCGAAATCTAATATGCGCGAGTACTAGGGCCTACGTAATTTTAAAACACTTGTGGCAATTTTGGGACAATTTGAAACTGAGGGCGCTGTACCCTCCCCCTTTCCGCAGACTGTTGCCCGAGTGAGATATACAGTTGTGTAGTGGATATGTATATACAGAAACAGACGGTGTCAGTCGATAAATCGTGTCTGCAGTCCGGCTATACTCAAGTGCCCCGCGAACGAACACCACAGCTCGCCATACATTACGCCGCGTTCCTGTAAATGTTTACGTTTCAATAGTCGTGCCGCGTGCGCGTGGTTTAAATCGTCGTAGACCTATACTTCATCCGCGCGCAGGCTTGCGACCCACGGCGCGCTGCAGGTCTACGGCGCAACCTTTGGAAACACAAATATTCGACTGAAATAAACACGCGACCCACAACGACGACGATGACGGCGACGCGACGTTGGTGGCCTCCGCGCGGCGTATGGCACCGAACTTGAGAATGAGAACCGATCATGTTAACTGAATGAGATGGAAAGCTTGTCGCTATTTACCACGACCATGCATGGTCGTCGTTTCACTATGATCTAATACAAAGTTTAACCGTCTATCTTCTATATATCTTCTATCTGTAGGCCCTATTTTATACAGCGGTTAAGTGGTATACTTGACAGCGGGGCAGGGACGTCATTTACGAAGAGACTGAGGGTCTACGGACCCCCAAGGATTTAGGATTTTTATTTTTCCCTGTAAATCGTCCCTTTGAAACAGTGCTACTGCTGCAAAAAGAATACGTTACGTAGACTGAGACCCGCCCAATGATTACTGAGACCCCTCCCCCAACGATTTACTGAAATGACGCCACTGCCAAATTGCAAATCATACATTAATTGCCTCAATATAGTATCAGTCATCGCATACTAAATACTGACATAAGGCACAACTTGCGCAAGACAAGACAAGACAGTGCATCAAAAGCAGGTCGTAGCAGGAGATCTGTCCCATTCACTTTAACCAATAAGATTTTGTATATTTCTTTCTGTTTTCTTCTTCTTTTTTTCGAGTCTTCAAAAATGCATCGTTATTATGGTTAGCTTATTATCGTTATTATCGACTGTTCATTTTAATGTTATATTCAATAAAATAAAAAAATCAATAAGTAAATAAACTGATAAACTTAACAAACAAAAAATCATCACTGGACACATTGCATTACCAGCAGTTTTCCTCGAAATAGCGTGTGAATAGCGTATTGCTTAAAAAGTAAAAGTTATTTGTTATAACTTGTCAAACCCTTCTTTAAATATGTATTAAACTAATTTACAAGTTATGCAATCACAAAAGCTTTGAAAAACTTACCAAAATTGTATGTTTGAGATGTACATGATTGTTAACTGCCTCAAAAACATGCCATATAAGACATAATTTATATTCGCCTGATCACATCACGTTGACTTCCCAATTTGGTTTCTCAAAAAAGTAAATCATAAGCTTAAATACAAAATTGTTAGCCTTCTTACGGTGTGCCGCCAGCGCAATCAATAGACTTACTGCTAATGCTAAATGCACACGAGTGTTAGTTAAGATTTTATTAGCTTTATGTCATAATCTGTCTCTTTTTGCTGTTTTTCTTAATATCGTTTGTTGCTACCATGGTAAACAGAGATTTTATTTCTACTATTATTGAGTAAAGATGTTCGGTGCAATTGAGAGTAAAACGGCTGGTTGTGGGGTGTTGACTATAGCAATGGTCAACAGTCGGCTGCCAGGAATGACTAACAGTCATGCAGTTAACACGGTGTATCACCGTATCATTGACACTGACCATTTACCGACTGCATGCAGACATCTCTGCGCAATTCCAGTCATCGGTCAGCTATTGAGCCGCCGTGTGCGTGGTCACTGACAACGCGTTAACATGCTAGTGTTTGTAAATGATTTCTATTCTCATTCGTCGCGCGTCCGTCGGTCCGACGACTGTTGGCAGCGTTCTGTTTACAAGCGGCTGATGCGCGCGCGCTCTCGTGTGCACTCTGCAGTCTCGTGCACGCGTTCAATCGACAGCAGCAGCAGCATTTGGCGCCGAGTTGTTCTCTTTTGGTGCAGGACAAAGGTGAATTTAACCCACCAAACATACATCGCTGTTTTCAGGCCGTACAGAGTCATTAGTAATTATTACACTTTTTACCCATTTTCGCCTCATATTCGGCGAGTTTTTCGCCGACATTGTGCGCTTTATAAATTAAATTTACTTACTTTTTAACTTGCCTTTGACAGCGTTTTTCGATATCAGTTTTTATTCAGAGTTTGTTTGGCTTCTTGCAACACATAGCTCAGCTGGTGCACTCCCGTCATTTTTAAGCATACTATTTTTATCGCGTAAAATCGAAACCGAATGTCGAATATGAACCAAAAATTGGTTTACTTTTCACTCTGTTTCATGTTAAACACATACAGGGTGGGCCAAAAAATGACACCATTTTTTGTACACCTTATAATTTCGCCAAATATTAACCGATTTTCAAAATTCTTTCACTGTCAGAATTAGGAGACAATTTGTAATAAAACTATCATTCCCACCACATTTCAAGTGTGTCGTTACACTACCTTGTGAAATGTCAGACCATGCCCTGAGGCCAGCGACGCCACTGATCAATGCTGATCGAGCCTGGCATGTGGCCCCCAAACAGCCCGAACTTAAATTTGGTCAGTTATACTGTTTGGGATGTACTTCAACAGATGGCTTATCACTGTTGCCGATTCACGACAGTCAACCAGCTGAAGCAGGCGATCGCCGCTGAGTGGGCAAACTGCTGCAGCGTTTGGTTAATCACGCCATTGGACAGTGGCGTTGCAGTCTCGGATGCGTCGTCCAGCTGCAAAGCGGACACATTAAACATTTGATGTAAAAACTGTGAGACACGACTTTTTAGACAATAGCTGAGACAACAAACACGATTCTGTTTTTGATGTTAATTTCTTAAAATATATTGTTGCAGAAGTTGTCTTGTTTTCAATTGTTACTTTTAAGACACTGACATTTCACAAAATAGTGTAACGATACACTTGAGGTGTGGTAGGATCTATAGCAATAGTTTTATTACAAATTGTCTCCTGATTCTGAGAGTGAAAAATTTGGAAAATTGGTTAATATTTGGCGAAATTATAAGGTGTACGAAAAATGGTGCCATTTTTTGACCCACCCTGTATAGCAATATTTTTACAATCGGTCTCTGAGGTCTACGTTGCGAATCTTGCCTGATCATCTGTTTGTGTCAGTCTGTCCGCCCGTCTGTCCGCCCAACTGAGCAGTAGTAAGCAGTAACCGTCGCTCTCGCGACTAAAACGAAAACGCACCCATGGCAGAAATCACAATCGGTGTGAACGTTCTATTAAGCCGTATGCCGTGTTCGTAGCGACAAACTAAACTCAACTCGACTCAAGTGGAGTGGAGTGGAGTTGAGTTGACAAAGTTTTTTTTCGCGAGTTTATAGCTATGAACAGGCGAAAAACTCAACTCAGCCCAACGCAACTCAAATGGAAAAGCTAAGTTTTTGTCAGTTTTCGACGTTGTGAGCAGTTCAGACTCAGTTGAGTCGAGTTGAGTTCAGTTGAGTTTGTCGCTATGAACAAGGCTTTAGGCAGTAGTAACCAGTGTGCTCACATGCAGGTCAAGAAACGGCCGCATAGCATTGTCGGCATTGTGCCACTGAGCCGACATATTCAACTGATGCAGCCCAGCAGGATCAGCCTATCATGGATGACAGCAAAGGGAATAAGTATGTAACTATTATTTATACGTGTGTATCGTATTTTGCGTTTCGCAATAATTTTTTCATACAGGCTTAGGTATATGTACTTATTATGTATGTCTTCTATGATAAAAGTTTGTATTTCGTATAATTAGTTTTTAATTACATTTTGTCCCGTAGCCTGTGGTCGGCATAATATGCAGAAAGTTTGAAACTAGTGTCGGCGGATGGCCATCTGTTAGGCGAATCACACCAGCAGCGTCAGCAGCACTGCAGCAGCATCAGTTGTAACAATGATTGATGACGTTCGTGCAAGATGAAAAATCGTCATCTCTCAGCGTTACTGGTTGGTGCGGTCACGGTGCCACGCAGGCGCTTGTCGGCACTCGTCTACATGCCGAGTGCCGACGAGCGACTAAATGGAATATACACCAGGCATCACCTCTGCACACGTGCAAACAGTAGCCTGCTAACAGTGGCGTAGCCAAGGGGCGAGGCAAGAGGCCCAGGCCCCCAATCCTCCAGACCAAACATAAGCATATGTTTAAATTGCACGAAATTGGCCAATTTTGTCAGCTTAAAATAATTAATATCGTTGCTACCAGATCTCATTTTTTAAAGCTAAAATGCACCAAATTCGATTTCGGCTGCGACTCCGCTCCAGACCCCGCTGGGGGAGCTCACAGCGCTCTCCGAGACCCCCTAGCTGGATTTTAGGGGGTCCTACTTCTAAGAAAGGGGAAGGGAGGAAAGAACAGGAGAAGGGAGTGAGAAGGTAAAAGGGGAAAGGGAAAAGGGATGGGAGGGACAAATTGGGGAGGGAGGGAAAGGAAAGGGAGACGAGGCCCCCAATTGAAATTTCTGGCTACGCCACTGGCTGCTAATACACAAACCGCGTGTCGAAAACTGCTCAACAGATGGTCATGAAAAAACTGCATGCCATCTCTGTTGCTGCTATGTACAGATTAATCAATGTTTTGCGCCTCAGATTCGGTGGGTTTTTCTATTGCCGTTATGCACCATAGAGATTTTCTTACTTACAGTACTTACTTACTTATCAACAGTTGTATCCGCAACAGCTCTGCATGGCCAATCGTACATGTATGCTTTCAGTGTACTTTGTATAGTCATTGTTATCGAAACACTTAAACGCACAAACCTAGTGCCAATACCGCACGAAGAACAAACAATATAATGAGTTTATAATAATTCACAGGCAGATAAGTTATATAGTAGATATTTGTAAAAAGGTTTCTTTTTATTCTCTCATTGCCGCCCCCTTTCTTTTCTTCTTTTTCTCTTCTTTTTTCTTTTCTCCAATTCCTTTTTTATAGACTTTTTCCCCAAAAAACCTCTTCACGTTAAAGTGATTGATGACAAAAATATATCGTACATTGAAATTAGTTTTTGATTGATCAAACGAAGCGAACAACGTGTTGTGTACAGTTAGTAAAGCCGCTGTTAGCAAAGCACGAGATCACATAGCTCTTTATACGTCGATCGACCGTCGAATGTTGACGCGGCTATACTGAGGCAGTGTATGTCTGTACGTAAATATCGTAGAGCGAGTGTATAATAACTCGCCAGCGGCAACGCGCCTGATGTGTGTGTGCGTGCGTGTGTTGAGTATGTGTGTGGTAAGCGTGAGCCATTAGCGACGCCAGCGCGCTACAAGTACGCTGTTGAAAACCTAATTGATTTTCTGTGTAGAGAATGTAACAGTTCGTCGCCGCCGGTGCCAACGCGTGACAATATTTACCTCGTTAAATCCGGCGTCGTCGCCGTTAGACGCCCGACCGTCCGTCGTTCGTGTGCGGTCGGTCCTCTGCAGCTTCTTGCAAGCGTCGTTATACTCGATTATGTGACGCGCCGGACATCAGCGTCGCTGTCAGCTTGAACGGTGACGAATGGTGCATAGCAAGACTTGCAGCGCGTGATATCCACTATCCGCAATACATGCAGGATGCAACAGGTGTATAAGAAATTGGATTAGAAAAACCGCCAGCAAAGGCATGCGGTATAGGCTTACACTGCCGTGTAGATATAAAAGCCAAGGAGGCCAACCAAATATATGAATTGATTACATAAAATATATATAGCTAAATATTGAGAAAGCAGTATTTGTGGCGGCAGACGTGAACTGTCTTTGCGTGGATTTATTTTAGATAGACTTTTTCTTTCTACCCTTAGTATCAGGCCGATCACTAACGTTACATTCATTACTATTTAGGCCTAACAATTACATTTAGCTCTATTCGCGAAAAAGTCAATAAGCGCTAACTCTCTAACGATAGTATGCTTTACGAAATAATTCGGTGTTGAGGTGGCGTTTGAATTTTCAGTATCGCTTATATTAGGTCTATACAGATGCTCGGCATAAAAAGAAAACTGTTCCAGACTGCAGGTCCGGCATGCGGACCAAAGTGCAAAACTAAAACAAGTAAGAAAAGCGGAGTCGAACTATTGCGAAAATGTTTGCTGGCCGGCATATGGCTAAAAACAATAACGCGTTGGATACGGTTGGAGCCTCGTTGCTGCTGCGTTGTTGTCTACCTTACCCCGTTAAACACCTTCCCATGCATCGTCGTCTTCCCGCATTATCACATCGCCGTAGCACCATTACCGGGCACTCGACGACGCGACACTAATTGTGATACGGCGACAGCCAGTTGCTGCAACATCAGCAGCAGCAGCAACGGCGTGCGCACTTCATCTTCCATTTGGATGGTCACGCATCGATATAATGAGGATGTTATCGGCTGAATGTAACGCGTTCTTACGTCGTCCCGACATGCTGTGCGGGGTGGCGACTGCATTCGACGGTTGGCGCGCATTTATAGACGCTGTAGGCCTATGTGTAGTGTTGTGTATTAAGATGCAGCACGCGCATCTATTGGACGGTTGAGTTATGCCGCCGTGCTTCGCTGTCTGTCATCAGAGACAAATTTCCGCCCTTCTGTGCCATGACGACCTGCCGACGTGCTTTGCAATCATCAAGCTAAAATATGCCGATATACTGAGTATATAGTACTCGTATATTCTGAATGAGCTTGCTTCGTGTCTTGGTCCTATCAGCAGGTCAAACAAGAAATAGAGAACGTCGGGATAGGGCGAGCACGTGAAATCCACTATGAAGTAAATGACTGTGATCGTTTTATTTTTAAAACGCTATTAGCTTTACACGATTGTTTAAACTTGTTTTTGCCAACTTTTGGACCCTCTATGGCTATATATACTTTGCCCTTGCAGGACCTCAGGAACGGCGTCTTGAACAGCTCTATGCAGACGGTGGTTTCATGAATTTCGTTTACAATATCAATTAAGCAAGGACTTACATACTCTGCAGTAGTTCAGACTTATATATTTGACTTATATTTGGTTCATTTTGTGTGCAAATGTGCAACTGTGCATCTATTGTTTACAGACAGTTCCGAGTCCGAGAACGAATCGTCGACTCAACGTGATGTTGTTGTAGAAAAATGACACGAGCATGAAGCGGAGCGCGCGCTAATCGCTGTGTTACAACAAGAGCTGTGCAGTCGTACAAGATAGACAAATTAGCACACGATAACAACAACGTCCAATGCACGTCCCTATATCGCGCCTGTCACATTAGCGTCACAGTCACGCTGTATCTGCATGCAGCTTGCTGTCATGCTGGTATCATCCATACAGAACGTATCTAGTGCAGACAGAATTAGCAGAAACGTGATAGCCTACGACAACGTCACGACGATGCCACTATATGTCATGGTTAGAGTCAATTTGATAATTACGTGTATAGCTGTTGCGCCATTTTTTTTCAAAATATAGCCTGTGTCATTCAGCAAGCCTACATTAAATATATTTTTTAGAAACAAGACTAAAAGCTCTGCCATAAGACAGTTTTGTGCAACTTTGGTTATTTTTAAAAGTGTATTTCTAATGTCATTTACACGGAAAACATCGATAGATAAACTGTTGCATAAATGTAAATAAAACATTGCAAGCCATAGGGCCTACTGAACAATTTTCTGCATGCAGCGACAGTGAGCCATCAGCATTATATTGGACGCTTAAAACAGTTTTAAAGCAACAGTCAGAAATATTATGCATGCATGATTCGCAGCTTCGGATTCTCAAGCTTATCGGTCTTCTTATGTCTTCAGCAATTATTTCTTTGGTTTCGTGATGCAGAAGCGCGCGTTCAAAATTTATTTTTTACAGTGCCTCAGCTGCAAGCTTGCATATGAGAACAACGAGATTGTAGCCTAACGGTTAATTTTCTTACAACTTCGTGATTTGTAAGCTTGAACGTGGCTCGGCTCGAGCGAGCGGTCTGCGGCTGCATGGGGCGGTCCGGGGCGCTGGCCAATTAGACCACCCACGAGGCGCCGTTACAGCGAGCCGCGTGTGTAATTGGTGTCATCGGGTCACGACCCGCAGCCTGCATGCATGCACTGCAGCGGGATAACGAGTGACGTGAAACGCCCAGCATCGACACAGGACACTGGACATCGTCTGGTTACAGCGACTGCACGCCATTAGACTCGCCTCTCCATCGTGTCACCAGCAACATCACCAACATCATCAACAGCAGCAGCAGCCATTGGCGTCGCCGACTATGGAAGCACCGGGGCACGTGCCCTCTCGGCTTCCAACTGCTTTTAATTTTCAGGTCACTTCACAGCCGCACATACTCTGACATTTCGTCTTTATATTTTTTGTATGTTGCCCTAAAATTATTCTCTTAGTTGTGTGCATCCCTGGCATGGCGACGCCGTCAATTGGCAGCATCAGCAGTATATATATAGTGTGAGCAAGCACCGCATCTTTCTGTCTCGGCTGTTTTATCAGCAGCGACTGCAAGCGGAATGTGTCACATGCAACGACTTAATCAATTTCATTATATTTGCATGCTCAGTTTGCCTACATTTTATTTCGATTTAGTAAAGCTAAATGCTTGAAAGATTCACGGCGCTTGGTATTTTAAAGCGTTTTATTTGAAAATGCAACAGAAATAGGAGACTATATATACTGCGGATTCGCCGAGAGAAACACTAAATGTAACAAACAAACTAAAGCTAACACTTTCGTGATAAAGAATAGGTTACATGCACATTCACTTCTTTGCAAAACTGCTTATTGCTGAACTGCGAATATTGTTGATGAATATTATTGATATTCTCTGTCACAGAAGTCAACGACGTTGGCTATCCAAATTCCAAATGTTAGGCCTACTTCTAAATAATTATTATATATTGTAATTATATATTGTAACAACTTTAAAGTGTAACACAAGTAGGCGTAGGCTACGCCATAACAGCTGAAGATAGTCTAGAATTGATGCTCAATACAAACTGAACACAGTAGAAAAGCAACAGAAAAAAACATTAAGTAACCAATAAAATGTTATTCCGTGGAATCCGTGCACACAGAGAGTAGGCCTATCACATTAGGTCCTACGCCAACAAATTACACCAAAATACAGAAATTGATCGGAAACGAACGACTTTACGCAGTGGTATTATCCCCACCACGGCCTTGAGCAAAAACAATTAGGATAACTGATCGCTAGTTAACGGTGAGATAATATTTGTCTGCGGTGTCGCAGCGATGTCACGCGTGTGTACGTAAGCAAAGGGCACCTGTTAACAAGCGCCCGGCCAAGCACCCGCGCAGGCGCCGGCGGGCTAATGATGTCACTGCTGCTTCAGCGACTGGAGGCCACGATCTGCCGGTGATTGACAGGCGCGCCTCGGCCAACTGGTAGCCAGTGGGCGGAGTCTGCGCGCCGCAAAAGTCCAGCGACTGCACGCTGCCGCTGAAGCAAAACGCGATGCTGTGCTTCTGAAAGTCTAGCGGAGTGAGTCGTCAAATAACAATATTGAGAGTTGATTTTGCGCCGAAGCGAAGGCGTTGTCTCTGCGTTATCTGCAGTCGAAGTGTGAAGTTCGTGAACGATGTTACTGCGAGCGGGCGAGCAGCAGACTGGCGGTGCTAAGAGCGCGGGCAAGTGGCAGTCGTTCAGCATCCGCAGCGTGCTGGGTGACGCACTCCGCGATGATGACGACCAGGAGGACCAGGAGGAAGACCAGGACATGGTGGTCGAAGCCGCACGACGTCTTACCCCGCACCACGTCGACGAGCCGTCGTCCCCGACTGACCTCAGTTAGGCTGAATCGCAAACTTATTTTATTCGTCTAATTAGGCCTAGTTCTTCGTACATAAACGAATTAAAATGATTAACAGCGACTGCAGTCGTTGAAAAGCTTCCGAATTATACTAGGGCATGGTTAAGACGCTGAAACTACACATAGTGACATAGCACATACACTGCGGATTTAATTCGTGCTCGATCGTTTATGTTTTTAGATTATGTTTTTAGATTTTTTTCTGAAGTCTCAAATTTGCAAATTAAATTTCACTGCGTGTCTGGATTTACAGTCGATTACTTTAAATGTGATAAATTAATTACGATTTTGGTTCATTTCGCGATTTATTCAGTGACAATGGTAGGCTTATATAATCTAAAAGCCGTTTCAGCCGTATAGGCCCACGCAGAGTAGGCCTATAGGCCTAGCATTTTTTTTGCGGCTGCTGTTGCTATGCCATCCCATGCAGTTGCATCCCATATCAACTCAGCCTGGCCATCCCTCCGTGCTGAATGAGCACCGGCAAAAGCCGGAACGTAAACAGGCACACCGCGCGATGCACTATAGCCATGGTCTATGGCAGCGTAAACTGGTGTCTGGCTGAGAGCTATAGCCCCAAGGAAACGGAGATTAGCGCCGGCTTGTGGCCCCATGGCTCGGATAGGACTTAACGCTTTACGTTGTTGCTCTAGGCGTGTGCGACTTGAGTCCGAGCGGCAGCAGCAGCAGCAACTCGGACGCTGTGAGTCGAGACGACGGTCACGCTGACTGCATCAGCAACGCGATTCATCAGAGTACTTCAGAGAACTCGCCGTCGCTGCACGCTTGTCATAGGCCTACTGTAGACGAGCTGCGTGACTTGAGCCGCTGGACCGCTGCCTTCCATCCTCCACGTGACGTCATCATTACGTCATCACAACATCCGCCCGGCGTCGTCTGCAACAACTACCGATATTCTAACCACGGTATATAATCACAGGCTGAACGGTAGTTCAGGCCCTGTGTTAACGGCGACTTCTCTTTCTTATGGGAAAGCCAAAAATTTGACCCCCCACAGAATCAAAACCCCTGATCTGATTGAGATAAAATTTGGCACGATTGATTACGTCGGCGAGAGGACCCCTTATGCAAAATTTCATGTAAATTCATCCAAGGGGGGCTTCCCGGCAAATGGGTGAAATATACGCAAAAATTTTTGTAGCTGTTCATATACCTTTTTTCTTCAACTCACCTACAGGTCAGACCCTTCGGCGAATTTTTGCGTGCGATGGCTGAAACGACGCGGTCTCGCGCAAGGATGTGCCTTTTGGGAATTAAAAAATTTGAAATTATTATTTAACGTATTTATTCAAAAAAATCCAAAAAATTACAATGAAGCCTATGGGGAAAATTAAACAATTCTTAAACGGTCATAACTTTGGCTGTGTATAAGATAGAGTCGTAATTTTTGGTTCTAGGGTATGGTTTTCAGGGATGGCCAATCTAATGGTAATATTTAATTTTACCCCGGACCCTCCCTGGTTGCCATGGCAGTGAAATTTGGGACAAAATGGGCTATAACTTGGCTTGCATGGGAGATTTTTGCGAGATTTTTGCGCCTATAGGGGGTTTTCGGGGATGGGCCATCGAATGCTGCCAATTGCATTTTTCCGCGACCGACCCCCGTTGCCATGGCAACGAAATTTGGGA
>Ga0056128_1008192_pt1 | contig 13198 bp, 9 predicted proteins | sample WorMetLIZISLAND2_FD_71113 | JGI IMG/M metagenome (GOLD analysis project Ga0056128, IMG submission 71113) | Marine gutless worms symbiont microbial communities from Max Planck institute for Marine Microbiology, Germany - Olavius geniculatus... ...
GAAAATGGTCATGTCAACGCATGTCTTGCACGTATCTTACGACACATTCTTGCTGTTGGTCACTCGCGGCGAATACGCAAACGCATACAGACTGTACGCATTACATTTGACAACACATGTGGGTTAACATTACTAAGACCGCCACTTTAATCTGAACACACAAGGCAGCGTACGTAAGACGATGCCAAGTCTATTGACCACTATGAGTTTCATTATCGCTCGACAGTTTCGCGCCGCTGCTAATGCTGCTGCCAGCGTTGCAAGCAATGACGTTAATTACCACACATCAGTTCCGGCATACTGCCATCGCTGCTGCTGCTGCTGCACCGACACCGACGCCGGCGGCAAGCGCTCGTCGCATCCGACGGTCAGTGGTGATTCAATTCGTCACTGGTTAGTGGCATATCCAGCATACAGCAGCTAGTGGCAAACCCATCTCATCAATGTCATCACAACAACAACGTATTTCTCAACCACCCCCTAAACGTTGCGCACCTGGCACAGTTTACTCTCCACGCATGTGCAGCCTATTAAAGCAAAATAAAAAGCACACTTTTGCACCGCCACTTAAAAAACACGAGGGTTGGAGTGAAGCATCACCTGCCAGATGCTAAGTGTATGCAAGATGGAGGAGTGCAGTGTGTGATATAGCATAGTGCGGAGCGTCACCTGCCATATGATGTGTATGTGGAAATGGAGGATGTGGTGCATGATACTCTCATCGATCATGTTGTGGAGCGTCACCTGCCATATGCTGTGTGTATGCAAAATGGAAGGGTATAGTGTGTGATAGAGCATGATGCGGAGCGTCACCTGCCATATGCTGCGTGCATGGAAAATGGAGGGGTGCGATGTGTGATAGAGCATCGTGTGGAGCATCACCTGCCATATGCTGTGTGTATAGAAGATAGTGGTGTGCATGTGTCTGTCCGTCTGTGCGTCTATCCGTCCGTCCATTCGTCTGTCCGCCTCTCTGTCACTATTACTGTGCTTGTCTGTCTGCCTGTCTGTTTGACTTTATCGTCACAGACGCAGTCGCTGTCACAGTCGTACAGGCGTCGTCATCGATGTTGTTGTTTGTTAGTCTTTTTATGTGTAACGTATGTACTGTGGCTAAACGATACGTCGTAAAGGTCGGTACAGGTGCAATCGGTACGACTCGTAGGCGCTGTTGTCATTGAAATCATCGACGGCGTCGCAGGTGCAATTTACTTCATCGTCGTTGATGTTAGCGCAGTTGTCGTAGTCGTCGTCGCCGTAAGCGCTACCGTTGTCATCATCATTTTTTCGTTGTTGTCAACATCGTGCTGTCGATTTCTTCTTGTTGTTGACGTTTTAACTGCAAGCACAATCGACGTCGTTTTGTTTTGTTTTTTAGAGTCACATTAGCCGTCACCTTATGTGTTTCGTTGTGAACATCACCATTTTCGTCGTTGCAAACATAATCGCCATTGCGTCTCCATTGCCACAAGCGGCGCTGTCGCAGCCACAGTCGTTATTGCTTCAGTAAACGTCGTCGTAGTCGTCGCCGTTGTTGCGGTCAAAGTCGTCATCTTATCGTCGCAGGCGCAGTCTCTGTCACAGTAATACAGTGTTGTCATAGTTGTTTGTCAGTCTGTTTGTGTACATCGTCTTTCTGCAGCTAAACGACACGTCGTAATGATCGGTTCAGGTGCCGTTGTTACGATTATTAGTCGTTGTTGCTAGCGCAGTTGTCATAGTCATCATCGTCGTCGTTGTCGTCATGAGCGCGATCGCTGTTATCGTCGCTCAGTTGTTGTTGTCGACGTCGTTGCAGTCGATGTCTTTTTTCAATGTTTTCGCTTTCACTGCAAGCACAATGTTTTGGCATTTTGTATAAGTTATTTCACCTATGTTCAATTTGATAGTACTATTATACAAGTAATGTAAAAAACTTAAATTTTAAAACACCTACTTTGTTACGTATTAAATTGTACGTTGTAATGTCTTGTACATAATGTGCGTTGTCACCAGGTGTCGCCGGTAGACTGTGTGGAAAATAACAGAGAAGATTATTACAGCTGCCATTTTGATACATATGCACAATTATATAATGCGCTTGTCTGTTTGTCTGTCCGATGTCTGTAATGCGTTTTAAGATGACTGTGTTTTTTACAATTAAGGCATTTTTATTATATTAATGTTTATTATATTTCTCCCCAACCCCTTCTTTTTTCCTCCTGGGAGGGGAGAAAAAAAGGGAAGAAGGTGTGCGGGGCAAGGGGGCGCAAGCTCCTTTAATCTAAAAATAGGTCACACTGTTGCAGGTCGACAGAGGCATGCTGCTTATCTTAACAAGCAATACAGTGACAAGCTTTTTATTAATGTAAACATTGAAGGTACATGAAAAAAGTAATGTGGCATGGAAAAGTGTTTCGGTCACATCTTTAACTGCGCTTGGCGTGTGAGTGTTAAACCGTTAGCGTATACCGCTACTTTTGCTTCAACATGTCAATCACGCATTATGTGAACCAAATTAAATTGTTTTTCTAGAAAACGATGTACGCTAGAAATAATTTGACACTCCACTAATCGTGACGTGTAGTGCTTGATCGTGTTGTCAAACTTTGGCGCCGTTCGAATTTTAATACGAACCACCGACCGGCAACCTGGTCTTCATCAACAACGGATTGTACGACGTGCTTGAAGGTAATCATAAGCTGCTCGGCCTCGAGAACATCTACGTGGAGACCGAGAGCGGAGCGGACTACCAGTACGACGTCGTGCAAGGACCGATGCATGGAGAACTTCGACTCGTCGACCCGTCGTCAGGAGACGTTCTGCAGCACAACGCGACGACGTTCAGCAACGACGACATTTGACTACAGCAACTCTACTACGTCCACGACGACTCGAAGACTAATTACGACTTTTTCCGCTTTGTCCTGCCAGTCGTAGGTCCGACGAGCGACGATAACGACGACGATGACATCGGGTGGTTTGTCAGTCAGTTTGATATCTCGATCGTTCTGCGTAGCGACAATGCACCAAAGCAAGTATCACGTTTTGCTCTGAACGTAGTCAAAAACCATGGGCGTGTTCTGATGACACAAAACCTGCTTTATAAAGATCCTGACATCAACTTTGACAGCCAGCGTCTGGTTTATACGTGGACGCGCATCGCAGACGGCGAAATCGTTTCGGCGTCCGACCGAACGATGCCGTCCATCGGTTCTCTCAGAAGAACGTCTCGTCCGGCGAGTTGTACTTCAAGCATCGAGGCGCCGCTCACGCACTGTCAGAGTTCACAGTCGACGACGGACTTTTCCAGGTCATTGTTATTGGACTTAGTTATACATATTCGAAGATTAAACTAAAGCTCAAAACTGGCAGATGTTCTGTCTAATTTCAACCCTTAAACAAATGTGCGTTAATATGCGCCAATAAACTGCTCACTTGTGAAAACGTTGAACGTATTAAATTTTGCTGCTTTTCGTAGGTTTATAAATTTAACACGAATCGTCAAGTTTTGTTTGACAGAGCACACATTTGTCTATTGTAGGATAAGTTTCCATTTTTATGTGGTGTTTTATGATCTAATATGTGCCGTCGGATATAATTATGGATCTACATTTTTATGTGTATAGGCCTAAATAAATGAAAACAAAACAGTGAAAAGTCGCAACTTTGTGCATGTTTAAAAATCATTGCGGTTAAACGATAATTTGCACAAAAAACAAATGATGCACGACCTGTAGTCCTGTACCGACTGTTTTTGTTATATCCGATAACTACACAGTAGTAACGTAAACAGCGAAACTGAAATCTGCTCTAAGTGAACGGAGTTTTTGATGTCCGCGTTGTTGAGGCGTACTTGCTGCTGTCAAACACGTCGACAGCACTGACGGCAGATAGTGGCATAGCTGTAGTCGTGCTAACTGAGGATCACGTCTCGATAGAGACAAACCTAGAGCTCGGGAACGCCAGCGAGGTGCAGTTCACTGTGGTCAAAGAGCCGGTGCACGGTAAGCTGCAAGTGGTGGATGACGATGGACGCACGAGATCAGCGTGTCGTCGCTTCACGCTCTCTGACGTGCGTCAAGGTTTAGTCGTGTGTCGACGTAATGTCAGCTCGCAGTCGTCCGAGGAGGTGCAGCGTGATCAGTTTGTGGTCGAAGTTTGTCTGGACGCTCTGCAGGCTACAGGCAGCGTGAATGTGGATTTGACGTCACGCCAGCACGTGACGACACCCCACCCTTCGCCACTCTGCCCGACCACGGCACCATGACAGCATCAGTCGACAAGCTCGGTGACGTCGTGCTTACCACCGATCAACTGAGCCCGTGAGTGCAACACTAAACCAAGTCACTTGCAGCACATTTCGAAAAAAAACGCACTTGAACATACTGCATAAGAATTTAAACCGCTGCGTCATTTAAATACACCGAAAATTTTGTCAATTTACGCAGCTATATTGGTATTAACATACCGTAACATGATAATACGCTTGTTTGTCGTTTATTTTAAAAAAATCTGCAATTTACTTTAATGGTTTTTTGTTGCTGCGACGTGTTGTCTTCTACTGTGCGTGCAGCATCACACCAAAGCGACATGGTGCGCTGTTGCACTAAGGCAGACGGCCCGATGACGTTGCGAGCTACACAGCACCACGTCGAAGTGATTCGCTGCTGCGCGTCCGCTAATAGCCAATCCACGCGAGTGCAACATGAAATCAAGTCTACTTGGTTTTATGTTGCGTCTCTTAAACATGCAAAAAGTTTGAGTGCAAGAGAAAACGATGTCGACTTGGTTTCTTGTTACGCGCAGCTAACTCAGTGATGTTGTTACGACCTTAGTAGTCGTTTCCCGTAAATGAACCTGTTCGAATGATATAGGCTACACTGCAACCTAGCTAAGGCAGCTAGTTCAGCGCTATAACTTTTTAGCAATCATCATTATTTTTGCAATGAATCAAATACATTTAACTGCTGTAAGGTTAGGCCTACACTATATATATATCATAATTTATAATGGCTTTTTCTTGTATGAATATTTGATTGAGCTTTGTTATATCAGCCGCAATTGTTGCGTTGCATTTACAAATTTATTCACAAACTGAGACATCTTTTTTAGGCTAATACTAACGAAGCTTAGTTTGTCTCACTGTTTGCAGTGTCATTGTGTACTGTAGGCCTACCTAAAGAATGTGTTGCAGAGCAAGTGCATAAACAGACAAATATAAATTAATTAAAACCCTTTAAACGACATAAGTGTCTAGCTGATCTGTCGCAAATGCAGAATTATATTGCAGAGATAGTTTAAAGATGCATAGGTATCAAAGTACTTAAATAAAAAATGCAAGGAAAGGTTGAAACAAATTTGCCACTGCACATGTGCTACCAGCAAACACTGACACCAGTCCTGCCTTGTTGACTTTTTTCTAAAAAGCTGACTGAAATGTTTGCCGTTATGTTATTATATATGCCTATACTCAATAAAGGTTTTTGTTAATGTATATTTATTCGAAATTTTAATGATAAAATGATAAAATTTTGACTAAACTTTAAGAAAATTAATAACTAATCATGTGCTTAACGCCAATTTTTACTCTAAACCTACTTCTATTCTTAATATTAACGGACCAACGTTAGTGATGGTAATCACCAACATTTTACATCCAATAACACATAAAGCATCAAATCAAAACACAATCATATTGCAGACAAAGCAGGTAAAAAAGTTAGCATTATTAACAGCAAGTTAATTACCACAAAAGTCAGAGTAAAGTTATAACAACACCGTGACAAGTGACGTCATTAAATATACACAGCTGTCTATTATGTACTCAACGGCAAATGTATTATCGCATAATTCAGTAATGTAGCACTCGAGTCCGGCTATAGAGTACAGTCAAACTTGAATTGTTATTTTTGTGACTTGGACTATAACTTACTGGATTCGTACTCAAAATAACTAAAAAAAGTAAAAAGACTCATCTTTTATTTAATTGGAAATAAGTTTTTTTAATTGAGTGAAAACATAATTATTTTTTTTTAAAGTGGAACGGCGGTTTTCCACTTTCGAAAGACTTGGAAATGAACTCTAATTGCCGTGCCAAGGTAATATGCATCTTATAAAGCATAGCTTAGTGTGCAGCAGAATAAATAAGTTCATGTCTGTTAAAGTACTGTAGGCTACAGAAAAAACCGAAACAGGTGTGAGAACTACACTACACTGCTAACAATAACCTCTAAAATTAATCATGAGTTTATAGCTATAATTCACAGTTACCTGCCAAATGACGCGAATTTTGGTATCATAAAGCGTGATATCAAAAAGCAGCACTTTCTTTCTAAACGTTGGTGCTGTGTAATTGACAATAATTGCAGTAGAAAACAATTCTGCATAGCTCAGATACATCGTAGTATGTTTAAATTTGTGAGTTGTTGACACTTTCAGAACAGTGCAAAACACAAGTTTGCAGAATTCGACATTCATTTGAGTGTGCGTGTCCCAGAAAAAAATAAATTGTCACAAAAATTCTAAAAAAAACGACACGTCGGCATCGTTGTTACGTTGTTGGGCAAATCTGCTGCTGGCAGCTTCACTAACTGAGACAGGCACTTCAAGTTGTTAGCTGTACACAACTAGTCGAAAGGCATCACACCTCAGCACTGCCTGTGAAACAAACACCGTTTTAATTACTAGTATTTCATAATTTATGTGCACAAAGAAACTTATCCAATGCATCAAGGGATATGAATTTTAAGTAATATTTAAATAATAGGCATAACAGTTGAATTAAATACATAAGAATTAGTTGTCTACATTTGCCCATTTGGACACGGAAGGCTGTAGCTGTCACACATCACTGTGTAGTTTGGTCCATTTTTCTATGCTCTGCACTGCAGTTTGCACAATGCATAGTAACAATAATATGCCTTTCTAACCATTTTAGCAGTAACTCAAACTTGTTGCAAACATAAAAAGCATCCGGAAAAATTCGTTTGTATCAGCTGCCAAAAAACATAAAGACTGCTAATGTGAAAATATAAATAAAAATGCCGTGATGAGTTAATGCAAACATTAGTAGTTATGCCTCCCTATCAACTTCATTTGAACCCATAGGCTGTTTGCATTAACTATAACCACGATGTAAAAATAAGACGGTTACAGAGTTTGGCATATGACTACTGAGATAAGTGCGTAGGCCTAGATATTTTTTATAGGCTTTCCCCCCAAAAAAAACTATAAATCTCCGTTTTTGCAATAGTGTGAAAGTGCTGGACAGACAGATCGTTGATCGCCAGACAAAAAAAACGATGGCTGGATGCAGGGGCGTCATTTAGGAAAAGAGGGCTGGGGGTCTACGGATCCCCTAAGAATTTGTGATTTTATTTTTTTTCCTTTAGCGAGTTCTGCGTAAACGACCGACGACCCCGATTAATTTTTACTGTGCAAACTGCACAAAATTTAGTCAGTTAATTCTCAGAAAAATTACACACATTTTAGGACTGAAATGCATTCAATTCGATTTTGCCTAGGGCTCCGTTTCAAACCCCGATGAGAAAGCTAAGAGCGCTCTCTCAGACCTTTCAGCTAGATTTCGGAAGGCCTTTTTTAAAAAAAAAAGAAAAAAAAATTAAAAAATAGAGGTTAAGGAAGAAGGAAAAGGAGGACAAAGTAGGGGGAAAGTAGAGGACGGAGTAAAAAAAAGTGGGAAGAAAAAAAGAGCGGAAAGTAGGAAAGGGAAGGATGGGGAAGGCCAAGGCCCCCAAGAATTTACTGAAATGACGGCACTGGTCGAAGGGTTTAGTGCACCATAGAGTATGCAAATCTACAATGTTTATCAATTACAAACAACAATAAATAAACTTGTGCAAAAAGTGTCTTAAAACAATTGACACTAATAGTCTTTGTGCGAAAAAAAAATTTTTTTTGCCTGTAAGTATATTTTTATTTAAAAAAGCACTCGCAGAGCGCAGATCTCAGCCAAGCATATTGATTCGAATATTCCAAAGTGATCCAGAATCCAGGATTCTTTACGAATCGCCCCCAAAATTAAAAGACTTGTAGTTTTTACCATTCCCGACATTCCCCAAAAATTTCAGAAAGATCCTTTTATAACTTTTTGAGTTGTCTTGCTAACACACAGACAGACAGACAAACAAACAAACTCTGGCAAAAACATAACGTTCTTAGCAGATGTAATAATAAGTAGTGAGACAAAAAAATTAAGTCATGGCTGACGAAGTGAGTGAAGAAGTTGTTTCCAAAAAGAGGCAATGCACAGCGAAAAGAACAACTACTAATTTTAACCAAAGAATGAATAAGTAGGCAAACATGACCAAATTCGTGCAAAAACATGATATAAATTGTACTGCTTTTTGCTAACTACATGAAACAACAGTTACGCGAATTTTTTTTACAATACGCCTACTGAAAAAAAATTATGCAAAGGTTTTCGATGCATGCAAAAATATACTCACATGCAGGTATTATTGGCATTTTTTTGTCAAGCACAACATTTTGTAAAATTTTTGTAAATGTAACAAATAACCAGATAAAGTTATGAATTGTCTCTGCCTTCGATTTCTGCAATACAACACAAACTACCTGAACAATGCACTGAGTGAATATTATGGCCTATCTCAATATGTTCACAATTAAGCTTCAATAATGTAATGCTGTGCAGTTCTACAAATGAGTACTTTTAGTAATCATGCTATATTAGTTCTTTTTAAAAGAAAGATTTTGTTAAATTATTTTATTACGTAAAATCGTACACATGGTAGGCCTACAACAATGATAATAAAAGGATAAATGTGGTATAAGCTGTTACAACATTTATCCTTTTATTATCATTGTTGGAGGCCTACAAGTTTTGATTTGATGTTTTTGCATAGCCAAATTACTCAACAACCCAAACACGTCAGAACTATTGGCAGCCGGAAATTTGCTGGGTTGGTGGCGTGGCATAAAAGTAACGCGTTTTATCCGATCAACGAAGTTATTCTACGCCGGACCGGGTTAGTACTTAGATGGGTGACTGCCTATGGGCAGGTAAACCAACTCGGTATGTGACCAGCCGTCTAGGTCAACTCACTCTTCTGTTCTTTCGGGTTGGGTAAATTAAGCACCAGCCTATCTGGCTGGGGTTAGGCCTAAGGCGGAGCGCATACACCTGTGTCAGGTGGCAGATAACACTGTATGATCCCATACGGCGGGTGACGCTCCGTAGTTCTGAAACGGGTTTTATCTGAAGAGCTACGGCATTAAACCATTAACCATTTAACTATAACCATAGCTTACTTTAAAGTTGGATAGTAGCACTGGGGCTCAACTTTTTCACCAAAAATCCTAGCTTCGGCTATTTACAACTTGTTTAAGACAGAAGTTCAAAGTAAACTACACACGCGAGAGCTATATTATGTGCACAAGTTTGGTCTGTTTTGTTTAAGTTAACGTAAGTTTAGCTAAAATCAGGGTTAATCTCATAGTCATACTGTCAGCAGCCGTTATATGCAAATGCATACCATATGCTATGGACATAGCATCTATCATCGTTCTAGACAAATTTAGCTATACGTTAACATATTTAAAAACAATGAGCAGCCCAATCAGCCTATGCATCGAAAACAGTGCTTAAATCATGAAAATGTATGACGACAACCACTACAAAGTGAATCCCAAACAACATTACTCAACAGCGACATCACACGCAATATGACAAATTAAATTGTGCAACAATTTAATTGTGCAACAATTTAAGTTGCCTAGCTACAAAGCTGGTGGTTCAGAGATTGCTTAGGCCTGCTATTCCATCATCACTAACTTCTGATTAGTATGCTTTTAAGCCAACTGGTTCAACAACTGCTGCTCTTGTTAATTTCATTCATCATGCTAGTAAGATGCTTGAAGAGAACAACTATGTCCGGTGCTTGATGATTGACTTTACAAAGGCATTTGATACTGTTGATCATGCTATACTGGTTGCTAAACTTGTTGCTTACAATGTCTCACCACCCGTTATTAATTGGATAATCTCTTTTCTTAGCGGTAGAAGTCAAGTTTGCAAGGTCAATGGTCATTACTTTAATCCTTGTACAATTAATCGAGGCATAGTGCAACGTTCTGCTATTGGACCACAGTTTTACACTGTAATAAAAAGTAATCTTAAACTTTTATCTAGTGATAATATTTTTGTCAAATATGCTGATGATATCATTTTTTTAGTTTCAGCGAACTCGACTGTTGACACTGCTACAGAACTTTGCCATACTCAAGCGTGGGCCGTAGCCAACAAGCTTGGTGCTAATACTAAGAAAACTAAAAAGATGGTGCTGCGCCAGCCTAGAGCTAAATCTCATTATATGCCACCGGTTTTTGATGACGTGGAGCGGGTTGCATCTGCAAAATTTTTAGGCGTTATTTTTCAGGACAACTTTAAGATGGATTTGCATGTTAATTCAATCCTGAGTTAGTGTAACCAGAGATTCTATCTACTTAAACTCTTGCGTTCTTAAGGCATGTCGGCCGTTTAGTTGGAACAAATTGTTCAAGCTATTATTGTCTCTTGGATTAGATATGCCCTCCCGGCCTGGTCAAAATTTTTAACGGTGGAACTAATGAATAAATCACAGTCTACCTTGAAACGTCTCTGTAGGCTTGGTTACACTGCTCAAATTATGTCTTTTAATGATATTGCGAAATCTTGCTCACGCGATCTTTTTCACAGTATTACGAAATCTGGTCACTGTCTTCACGAACTATTGTCATGTTACGCCGAGCGTCCAGACAATTTTATTCCCTCGTGGACATGATTATGTGTTGCCTGTTTGTAGTAAAAAATTGCATAAACAGTTTATTTTAGTTAGATCAGTTTCTGACTGTGTCTAATTATTTTATGCTATGTTATGTTGTCTAAATTACATTTCTTTTCTGTTTTGTTATTTTATTATGTGCGTTTGTCACATATTTTTATTATATACTGTGTTACTGTGTTACAAAGCATTAAACAAACATGGTTCGTTCTCACTCAGTAATAAATGTACAAAACATTAGTTTATACACTTGTTAACGGCAACATTTAAAAACAAGCACATCGAAAACAGCAAAAATTACAAAAGCTGATATTGCCCGCATCACACTGACTGAGTGTCACTGTGCTGCTGAATAATATCACCATTTGTAAGTAAGTAAGTTAGTAGGTGTTTCAGACTTTAAGTTTTTTACATTACCTGTTTAATAATACAATCAAATAAAACACAGGCGAAATAACTTATACAAAATGCCAAGACATTGTGTTTGCAGCGAAAGCGAAAACGTCAAAAAGACATCGACTGCAACGACGTCGACAACAACAACTGAGCGATGATAACAGCGATCGCGCTTACGACGACGACGATGACGACGACGACTATAACAACTGCGCTAGCAACAACGACTTCGAGTCGTAACGACGGCACCTGCACCGATAATTACGACGCGTCGATTAACCGCAGAACAGACGTTACACACAGACAGCCTGAAAACAACGACGATCCTGTATCACTGTGACAGAGACTGCGCCTGCGACGATAAGATGACGACTTTGACTGCAACAACGGCGACGACTACGACGACGTCTACTGAGGCAATAACGACTGTGACTGCGACATCGCCGCTTGTTGCAAAAAAACGCAATGACGCTTATGTTTGCAACGACGAAAATAGTGATGTTCACAACGAAACACATAGGGTGACGGCTAATGTGACTATGAAGAGCAAAAAAAAACGACGTCGATTGTGCACGCAGTTAAAACGTCAACAAAAAAAAATCGACTGCACGACGTTGACAACAACAAAAAAACGATGATGACAACGGTAGCGCTTACGACGACGAGCATTACGACAACTGCGCTAACAACAACGACGATGAAGTGAATTGCACCTGCGACGCCGTCGATGATTTCAATGACAACAGCGCCTACGAGTCGTACCGATTGCACCTGTACCGACCTTTACAACGTATCGTTTAGCCACAATACATACAATACACATAAAAAACTAACAAACAACAACATCGATGACGAGCCCTGTACGTCTGTGACAGCGACTGCGTCTGTGACGATAAGGTCAAACAGACAGGCAGACAGACAATCACAGTAATAGTGACAGAAAAGCAGACAGACGAACCGACGAACGGACAGACGCACAGACGGACAGACACATGCACACCACTATCTTTTATACACACAGCATATGGCAGGTGATGCTCCACACGATGCTCTATCACACACCGCACCCTCCATTTTTCATACACGCAGCATATGGCAGGTGATGCTCCACACCATGCCCCGCGTTTTTCAAGTGGCGGTGCAAAACACCACACCCACCATTTTCCACACACACACTCACAACATATGGCATGTGACGCTCCACAGCATACTTTATCACACACTGCACCCCTCCATCTTGCATACACACAACATATGGCAGGTGACGCTAGACAGCATGTTCGATGAAAGTATCATGCACCACACACTCCATTTCCACACACACAACGTATAGCAGGTGACGCTCAGCACTATGTTATATCACACACTGCACCCCTCCATCTTGCATACACTTAGCATCTGGCAGGTGATGCTTCACTCTATGCCTCCTGTTTTTCAAGTGGCGGTGCAAAAGTGTGCTTTTTTTGCTTTAATGGGCTGCACGTGCGTGGAGAGTAAACTGTGCCGGGTGCGCAACGTTTAAAGGGTGGTTAAAAAATACGTTGTTGTTGTGATGACATTGATGAGCTGGGTTCGCCACTAGCTGCTGTATGCAAGATACGCCACTAACCAGTGACGGATTGAATACACCACTGACCGTCGGATGCGACGAGCACTTGCCGCCGGCGTCGGCGTCGGTGCAGCAGCAGCAGCAGCAGCAGCAGCGATGGCAGTATCATCATCATCATCATCATCGACAACCGTGGGCTCAATGCTCGTTGGTGTCTGACGCCATTCTTACTATCGCTGCCCACCGCTGCCTATCTAAAGCAGCGTGGCTTAACTTCTGCAGGGTTGTCCCACACCACTGCTCAATGTCATCTGACCATTCTCGGTGAGGTCGTCCTCTTTTGTTTGAGCCATCCATCATTCCGAACACCAGGGTCTTTATCTTTCTGCTGTCGTTCATTCTGCAGATATGGCCGAAGAGGCGCAACTTTCTCTGTATCACTTTCTGCAGTAGGGTTTCTGTCAATTGA
>Ga0056128_1008193_pt1 | contig 13195 bp, 12 predicted proteins | sample WorMetLIZISLAND2_FD_71113 | JGI IMG/M metagenome (GOLD analysis project Ga0056128, IMG submission 71113) | Marine gutless worms symbiont microbial communities from Max Planck institute for Marine Microbiology, Germany - Olavius geniculatus... ...
GCTTATTGCTGTTTCGCTACTCCCTCAATGTCCACTCCCGCGATGTCCACCCCTGCTACTTGGTGCCGCGATGTCCACTCCCGCGATTTCAGCGCCCCCGATGGGATATACGGTGGTAATATTTACCAAAAGTTTTAGCACGGACTTATCTTGTGTGCCAAGTGATTTGTCTCTTCTGAAGATTTTAATTTTAATTTTAATTTTACAGTTTTATTCTGTGTGTTATCGCTTTTTTCTATAACATATATTTTCTGATTATTATCGCAATGCGAAAATTTTTTTTAATATTGTGTATTTTAGCCGTTTGATGTGATTTGTTGATTTCCTTCGTTATTAATCTTTCAAGCTATCTTTAAAATCCGAGGACATTCCACAAAAGCGGAAAAAATGCCGCCAAATAAGCGGAATAAATAATATGTTGACAGAATGGTTAAACACTGCAGAATACATAGGCCTACCTTATTTGCAGTTTTGCACACAGTCAATCGTGAAAATGAAATAGGCCCTACCAAACTTGAAATTTAAACCCGCAAAGTCGCAAACGTTAATTGTTAATGTCGTTATTTAAATTCTCAAAACTGTAAATATAAAAAATAAAGTTTATATTTTACACTAAATAATGTTTGCTAATAAAAATGTCATATAATGTTTGTGACTTGAACGACTTTCCCGTTAAGTCATTCAATTTCAATGTCAACAAAACAGTTTTTACGGTGACGGCTTGCATTTAATCGTTATGAGTAATTCTGCAACATTTTGAAAAGAATTGTGTAATAATTCACGCTGGCTGACCTTGGAAATAGCTCTTAGTGCGCAGATAGCTGACAGCAAGTCGAAGAATCGAGAGTTTGTCGAGTTTTGAGATGACGCTTTGTTCAAACGGCAGAAGACTGGCCAAGTGATCAAGCTCGGAGTTCAGACGCTCCCGATGTCGCTTGCTTGGATTGCTTTTCGGCGGATCTTTCACTGGAGACTTCACTCTACGAAAACAACTTAATGACCATAATTGTGGTAGACAACTTTAAAAAATAAAACAACAAGAAACGCATTTTTATATACATCTAAATTCAGAATAATGCAAGGTAGCACAGTATATGTGACAAAAATAAATAACAGTTAATATGGGTTTGGTTTTGTGCAGAGATGTTAAACTGAGTAGAGGCTCACGAATTAAATGACACAATGTTTTATTGAAAAATTTGATTCATTACACTATGCAGTGGCAGAAAAAAGAAAACTAAAACGATTAGAATACCGATACGTCTCAACTCACAAAATCATGTTTATTCGCCATTAGTACTGCAGTAATTTGATAGCTCAAATACGGTTATGTTGACATCTCGATCAGCAGGCAAAAGGCAAACCAGGCCATGCCTCGTCAGGAGCATAGGCGGGGTGCTCATCTCTTATACGTTGGCCATTGAGCCCGTAGGTGGACAAATCTCTTAAGTCCGTGACGCATGACCAGTTTGACGCCAGTCCTACGGTTACTTTCCCAGCCGCAGAGCATCACCGCCCTTTGACCGGTACCAAATTATACTGCTTGGTGAACAGAGGCACATGTGTGTGAACAACTTGTCCAAGATTGTTACCTGACAGTGCCCCGACTCGGAGTCGATCCTGGGACCTTTCGGTCACCAGTCCGGCCCGTTACCGTTATACCACCAAGCTACACCACTAAGATCAGTACCCTGCAGTTTTATTTCAGTTGTTGTACTATGCTACCATTTATGGCGAATGAAGATGTATGAAAATTGAAAAACACGTACACACACAAAAAGTTTGTAGGCACGCTGTGAATATAATGCATGACAAGCTGAGTGTGGCTACTCGCAGAAGAAATTCGCATAGAAAGTGGTTTGACTGAAAGCATTTAATGTCATATATATTTTTTACGATAAAATATTGAGAAACTTGATAGATTTACGTTGCAGTATATGCAACTGATAATAGATGTGTTATGCATCAGAATGTGCCTTGAGGCTGCTGTAATGCCGCAACACATTGTCTACCGACACACAGTTATTGTTGACACTCGACTGCAGCGGTGCTGCTATATAGACCTGCCTATACTGACGTGACGCCGTTACGATCGACAACCAGGCGTCACAATTAAACCGACACCCGTGCTGCAGCGACAATATTCATCACGTTTTGTAGCATCTGCAGCCGAACACATTTCACCTTATTGTGCGAACATTCGAAAACGCCAAAAAGTAAGAAATGCATTAAAACCCGCAGTGACTTAAAAGCTCGTGGGGATAGAGGGCTAGCATTAAATGAGGGCTCGGGCGAAAAGATCTTTGACAAAACGTTGATAGCAATGAACTACAAGCAGTATCTCTGCACTCTGCAGCCATGTCCGGAGAGCGTCCGTATAACCACAATCGGATGACTTGAGAAAGTTTTTGCATAAAAGAGTTTATATAGCTGAAAGGCCTTATTCATTTCGCCAAAAATCGTTTATTTCACATTTGTAAGCGTATAACCTTTGGAATTTCCGGACATATATATACCCATATCAACGCGTTTTGAACGAAACACGCAGACTTCGATGAATGTGCGTTGAACAAAAAACATTTTTTGTCAAATTTAAAAACAATGTTCATACACATTGGCGCTGTTGTTATGACTTTGTATACAAATGCGATAAATGTGTAAGTATAGACCTATTATTTTTTTTGCTTATTTTTGCTCTATAGTAAAATGGCAAAATCTATAAGAAGAACATAGTTAACAATATCAAATTGAAGACAAGCATGAATTCATTTTCTCAAAAAAACATAAAACGTAAAAAAATAAAAAATTAAACAAAATACGAAAAAATAAAAATTAACCCATGTTTGTAACGTGATAAAAAATACATGTACATGAGATATAGGCAACTAGGAGGCATTTTTCTGTTTCATGCATGCAGCGACCTTTAAAATTCAATTTTTCTTCAACCTTATTCTTCTTCTCGACAGCTTTATCACAATGCTGCACCGGACCTCTCATTCCTGTAGTTTTCAACAGTGAACTTTTGTTTTAACCCCCGGAGTCTTTACTACCGCATGCACTGTCACTCGCAAGCTGGCAGCGCTGTGAAATCCGGCCACAGCCGTTGCTATGAAAAATCGTATTGATTATTGATTACTCGTGCGCGGCAGCGCGGCAAGGTAAGAGCAGCGCAGTGAATCAAACTCATCGACAACGACCTCGCATGCCATAATGCCAGCTTGGATAGCAATCGAGAACCTTCTGATATAGGAAGCGAAACACCAAAGGTGCTGATATGAATATGCCAAAAACGCGTCCATCAGCTCCCCATTTTTTCCAGAAGGTTCCGGGCGCCCGAAACGGGTTATGATGCATTTTGAGCTTGAAAAAACACATCACTGATAAAAAAATTTATTGTTCTTTCGCAATTTCTCATGTCTTTGCAAACAGCAGTTAAAATTTTATATACAGATACACTAGTTGTGATCTTTGTCACATAAAATAATTTTAATGATACACAAACTGGGTTATAGTACACGCCAAAGACAGCTTATGAGCCACCACAAGCTATTCCTACCGGGTGTGTGCATTCAGAACTGCACGTGCACTGATTTATAGAAAACTACACATTTTGTGTAGAACTGCACGCTAAAAACCCTCATAGATTTTTAGTCATAAAAACGGTAGGCCTATAACTGAGTGTTATAATTCACTACACAATACGTGTATATAGAGTGAAGCACACTTGTACCGTATACAGTTGAACCCACAGTTTCCTATGCGTATATTTTGAAACTGATTTTGGAAAGGCTATGGACAAAAAACTGGAGTACGTCCGTCCGACAGCTCGTTCCGTGCATCGCGGATTCGCGGTTACACCTGGACGCATGTTGCGGCCATGGCTCAGACGGCGCAAACAGACAGAACCAGCGGCGCCCTCGGTAGCAGCTGCATCAGCAGCAGCAGCAGCAGTAGCGCGACGTCATCCCATCCCAACCTATCCCGGCGACTCCACTTTTGATGTCGACCAGCAGTGGCGGCTAGTGGCCAACATTAGAACTATTCATTAGACGATAATTGATCGGCGCCGAGACATGCTTGCCAGATTAATTAAGCTGCCCGGCCAAAGCAGGCAGACTGCAACAACCGCGGCCATGCCATGACAGCCGCACGTCGATTGCCATATACATGCTGCTTCGCTCCCGCTATACGATCTCAGAGAGATTGCGCTTCGATTGTCTGTAAGTTGCAGTAACTTCTGACATTATTTTTCACTTTCCACTCAGTTGAAAAGAACATTTATTGCATTTTACGTAATAGGTTTATATAGAAAAAAAATTGTTCATCACGGATATCACGAAGGGGCGGGCACAATTAACAGACCTCAGCGTATAACATAGCAAGTCTCTGATTAATGCGTGAATACTCACGGTTTGATGCTGCGTCGCCTTCGTTTCGTCGCGTACATTGTATGACCGACTTGTCCTGATTAGCTGCAACGCATGCGATGCCGACGTCGACGAACGGAAGTGCGAATTAAATATTCATCGACGCGCCGGGCCGAGTGTGTGTGTATTCCGTGACGTCATCAAGTCAGAGAACAACGTTCATTTCGACTTCCGTTCGCGGATGAATTCGGCATGGTCAAGCGAGGTCATGTAGTCACGCTAGAGACAGAAGCGACCGAGCGCCGGATCGCCTGACTGTGTCTGTCTGTCTGTCAGTATTGCGCAGGACCGGACGACGAGCGCGTGCACGGAGATTGTCGTGCAGTCGTCGTGGAGGTTCGTGTTCCGTGCATTCAACTAATCCGTCGTCGTCGTCGCTGCTGGCCGCTAAGGTGATGCTGTACCGCTCAACACGCGACGGACCGACACCGAGTTGGTCTCTCACGCGCGCTCGTGTGACTACTACTTTCGTTCGTAGGTATGCGCGGTTTCTTGCATGCCGCTCGCTCACTCACTCACCGCGAGTCTTCCTGTCGTACAGAGCGACTCGACTCACGCGACGCCGCCGCCTTGCGTCGCAATCAAATTAACTTTTCATTTCCCTGCACGGCGCACGGCGCTGCGTGCTCGCAGGCGTGGTTCAGCAGCTGCGCCCGCCGTCAATGACGTCATGAATGACGTGCGCAAGGCCACGCCTACCGTCCAATCAGTCATGCCGGTGGGCGGGGACACTGGCGACGATGATGCCGCAGGCGTCGAGTTGTGGTCGACGGTGATGCTGCGGTCAGGCGTCGACCTAGGCCTATGCATGGCGCTGGCGTCGCGGCTAGAGCGTTGCCGAGATATCAGTTAAAACAATGCTGCAATGCGTGCGGTGTTTACGCGAGGCTGATCGCATCGACCTCTTAAACAAATACAACGAGGGTTCCAAATCGTCCAGTTGAACTTCGAGTTACTCGAAGACGTTGCTGGATGTGTTGCGAAACTCACCGATGCATCACCCATTGAGCAGATAACTGGTGCTCGATGCTCGATGATTTTTGTCATGTCATGTCAAGTTGCCGCGCCGTCGTCGATGATTTTTCAGCAAAAATCATTAAGTTGCGGTTGTAGGGTTAGGGTTTTGTTTTGAGCTACGGTTTCTGGTGAAAACTCGCAATATTTTGAAACTCATACAGTATACAGCGTGGCACATGATATACGCTGATCGAGCTATCGGACCGTTTCGGCAACGATCAGCCTGTACCCTCGATTATTGCACTGAAGTGTGGTCATGCTGAAGTTAAACAAAGTGTTCAACACGACACATGCACCCTTAGTTTCTGATATCGTCCGACTGCTTGATCTACGTACAGATTAAAGCGCACGTATATGTTCGACTTTTTATTCGCTACCTTACAGTCCTACATGGCCAGTGACCACATCACAGCGGTATATAGAACAACAGCGCCATGGGCTGGAGCTGATCCAGTGCGGTTGGTTCGTCGACTGGTATCTCATATACTGTACCTGTATAGGCCTACGGCGCGTCATCACATCAACCGTTGGGTTGCATGTCGCCGCAGCTCTGCCAATTTCGTTTGAAGCGATTACCGTTCGTTCGAAAATATTTTCAACCGTTTGTAGTGTAAACATGATGTGCAACGCAAGCAGTATAGGCTTTATTGAAATCTATATATATATATACGAGGAAATGATGGCTCTTCGGCGTCTTCGCAAGTTGATGTTGTAAATTTTTTAAACAAATTTCTGTATGCTTAAAACTTTGTCACCATTCTTTAATTTCTTCAAGTAATAAAAGTTGTCTGTTTATTTTATATGCATCCAAAATTTACAAAAAGTAGCAGCGAATGTTTTTAGTTTACAGAGCATAATGACAATCGATTCAATTATTTCATTGAATGATAGGCCTATCTGAAACTGGTCAGTAATTTCGTTGCGGTCGTCGCTCATCACCGATGTTTTACTTATAGAAGTTGTCTACTAACTAAAATGTGGTTTCGTTTTGTCCAGAATCATATCGCCAGTAAACTATACCATTATTTTCACAATTATAAATTTGTTCATTTGGATCAACAGTCACCTGTAAAACTGAACATAGGGTCTAAGCCTTATATTACATGCATCTTTATTTGCTGAAAGCAGTGTTACATTAGTAAAATGCAGTGCAATGAGACGGACAGAAAGGTTCGCATGGGAAAATGAAAACTGCCAATGAAACACAATACGTTTAGTGCATAATCGTTCACAACACTGTTCTGATCAGATTACCTATTGTGTTGTATTTTTTTTCTTTATTGTTTTTTTCTTTGTGGCGAATAGAGATTTTCGTAAAGTTTTCACCGCACACAGTGTACGGAAACGGTCGCATTTTCCCATTTTTTCGTTGCATATGGTCGCGTGTCAATCAAGTATTGCGGGATCCGTCCGTCTAGCAAGCATTCATGCAGCGAGAAGCGCCACGGCCGCCACCGACGGAGATAATTGAATAATCTCACATGCATGTACGCTGCGTCGTAGGTGGTCGCGGATGCACTGCGTGGCCGTGGCGTGATGTCTTGGGTCTAGCCGGGTGACACCGGCTGCGCAGTACGAAGATGATTTAGCAGGCGACGACACGCCGCTGGGACCACACCGCAGTCACCACCACCAGACCAAGGCGCCGGCGACACGTGACTCGCTCGTAAAGACGAACAACTTAGAGACGCCGCCGCCGCCGCCGCCGCCGCCGCCGCATGGTAGTTATAGCAGACCGCAGCGTCGTCGTCGTCGTCATCGCGACGGCAAATTGCTGCGCCGTGCGTCGTCAAAACCGGAAATTAATACAACGCCTGCGTACACACCGAGCCAAACCACCCACTCGCACGCAGCGTATATACCTCCACTCGACCACACCAGACGAAAATAGACAAAATAGATAGGCCTATGGCAGCACATGCATGTCACAGGCGCCAACGATTTTGTGGGAGGAGCGCAGACGATCACCACCACCCACAGTCAAAAACTGATGCGGCAACGTTCCCACTCATTGCAAAAAACTTTCTCAAATGTTGCTGCTACAACAGACAACGTTTTAGTTAACAAGCAATATGAGCAAAGCTCATGATATGCGCGACAGCCTATATAGCAATTCATATTCGCAGGTTGTCCTGGTCTATCTCCATTCATTTCGTTGCAATGCACTATTGAAGTGTGTGCTGCAGCCAAAAATTGCAAAAAAAAATTCACTAAAGCCCTCTATTTTGAGGGCTCAAGGTCTTTCAAGGTCATTAATGTTGAACCATTAAAAGCTTGTCACCAGTTACTGTTACGGGAAGCAACAAGTCTATGTCTATCTGCAAGCGCTAGACGAGCCAACAGCGAAAAAATAACGACTTTTTATGGAGGTATCCCTTTTTGACGCCCACGTGCGCCGTGCGGAGGCCTCCTTGAACCTAGGAAGTCGGGACTTGAACTGCTAAAATCTACGTTTAATGCTAAAAATTCCGATGCAGGTTGTCTTGGTCTAGCTCAAGCCATTTCGGTGCATTTTACTCTCAAAATGTGTGTTGCAGCCCAAAATCGCAAAAAATCACTAAAACCCCCTATTTGGGGGTTCAAGGTCGTTCAAGGTCGTTGATCTTGATGTCAATCAAAAGGGCGTATCCTATTAGTGACTAATAGTAAAATATGCCCTATCTCGCACCGTTTCTGAGATACGGCGATTTATTGGCTCAAAATGGCCAATTTTTGTACCCCCTCTCATTAAGCGCCCTCGATCGGGAAAAGCTTTACGGATTTTAAAACTATAGAGTTTTCGTGGCAGTCCACGGTAAAGATTTCGTGATCCTAGCTTGCGTTGTCTTGACACAATACCGAAGTGTGACAGACGGACGGACAGACAGACGGACGTCTAGACGATGGCTAAGACACTCACACTAAAGATGTCCGTCTGCCATTCCGAAGGGCCGCTCCGGTTAGGGATGGAGTTAAGAATAGGTTTAAAAAACGGTTATAGTTAGGGTTAGATTAGGGTCAGTATACTGATCAGAGTTAGTTTGGCGTTTAATAAGTAGGTTTTGTAGTGTGAAACAGATGCTGATGGCCCTTCGAAATAGCGAACACAAACCGCACACGGAGTGACTGCAGTTAGCATGACGGTAGAGATAAAGGAAATAGGATGATGATATCCGTTGCATCTTCGGAGTATCACGAACAAGGTACGGTAGGCCAGGCTGAGATGGTTTGGGCATGTACAACGGCGAAAAGAAGATGACTGTTTCAAGCGCATTCTGGAGATAAACGTTCGTGGACAACAGAACAGAAAAAAGCAAAGGAAAGAATGGATCGACGTCGTCATGTACAACATGAAGAACTTGCGGCTCGACTTGGAGAACGTGGAGAATAGAGTTGAGACGGAGAACCCCATGTAGCTGACCCCTCACTCGAGGGATTCACAGCCTGAAGGAAAGAGAAAGATAGTTCAGTCCGTCCGGTCATTCCGACTGACTGCGGGTGAATGCTGCTAATCTGCGTCGCTCGCTCGCTGCCAGAATGCACAACGCGCCACTGTCTCTGCGATGTACTCGCGGCTGAGCGGTCATACAAGATGCAGGTGCGCTGCTCGTCCATGCACGCAGGCCGACACACTGCAGACAGTTCAGTCGCTGCGGCAGTGACTGATGCTTGATCAGCCGTGACTGACCACTGACCAGTGACCACTGACCAGCTCTGCTCCGTGTCTTCCGCTCGTCCGCCCGTCCTTCACTCGCTCTTCTTGTCCGCCTTTCTGCGCCGTTCTTGCAGACGATGAGCCGCACACACGAGCACCGGATGCTGCTGCGTGACGTCATCATCGTGACGTCACGTTGCGCAACGATGCGTGTATATGTGTGGAAACATTCGGATGCGGTCGCGTCGCGGAATTCGGCCGAGCCGTTGCCTCTTTGATACTGCTCGATCGCCGTCGCTAAACGGTTCAATTATTCGCAACAATGCGTCCGTCTTGCACCGTGCAAGCTGGGCTTACAAAAACGTTTCACTGCATGCAGATGTGCAGGCTGCTATACAGCCGCGGCGGCTCTATACTTGAATGCATTGCATGCAACGGTATCAGAAAAGTCCATACAGATAAATGCGTTGATGCGTCACAAACGTCATGCAAGCAGCCATAGTTAGGGGTTATCAACAAAAAAGTGAAACTTTTTACCATAACCATGCAGTCAGAAATAAGAAGAGGCTCTGAAGAGCGATTTGTTTTTAACTGCTAGTAGCCTACAAAGATCCAATAATAATAGTCAAAATTGGAAGCTGCATTCAATCGTAAAATAAGGTTGGAGTCGATCGTTACTGTTGTATATATACTCGTACATGTAGATATAAATAAGTTAAGACCAAAAATTAATATGCATTGCTATTATAGAGTTTTGCTGCTGCAATCACTGATTCGTATCTCATCTTTTTTGCTGCACTGTTTCGTGCATTTATACAACTTTGCATCAGCACCTGACCTTGATGTTGTCAATCGTTTGATAATGATTGATCATCCATCTATCGACATCAGATGAACGACCGATGCAGGTCGCATCCTTCTGTTCGACTCAATTAAACCAGTTAAGCTTATCTGAGCTGCTGTTGGCGGACTGAGGACATCGGGCGAGCTACAGTCGAAGTCGAGCTACATTGGACTAATGAAAGCTTGGCATGCCGTGGGATGCATGTGACTGGTGACTGCAGAAAGAAAACTGCCAGTCGTCATTAACCGTTTGACACAGTCGCCTTCGCGAAATAATGAAAGTTCGACTGTTGGTTTGCAGAAGAAGTTAACCCACTGTCACAGCGCTACTTCAATTAATTGGCAACACTAAATGATGGATGAGGTGAAACATGCTGCAGCCTTCAGTCATTAGAATTAAGAACGAATAATGTCGAGAAACCGTCTTTAACTGCACTGTTTAACAGTTTATTTTGCAACACAAATGTTGCTGTCTATACTTGGCATGCAGTACAATTTTCTGATTATCGTGCACGTTTCGTGTTCTTTTACTAAAAATACTAAAAATGCACGTTTACAAGGTTACATTTTTAGTAGGTCTATGCCTAAAGATTAAGTAAACGTGCACAAAATAGCAGAATATATTACTTTGCTGTGAGTTGTAACATTGACATTGACCCGATGCACGACATCGTAAACCTAACTAGCTAATTTAAAAAGTATAAGTTGGTGTATAGGGCCTAGCTTTTTATAAAAAAATCCATTTCAGACTTACGTAGCGTCACTTGCCGTATGAGATCGCACAGTGTTACCTGCTACCCGACAGAGGTGAACGCGCCCCGCTTTAACCCCAGCCAGATAGGCCGGTACTCGATTTACCTAACTCATAGGGATAAAACGCTGAGTTTGACCTAGGCGGCTGGTTACACACCTAGATGGTTTACCTGCTAGCCTGCCCGCAGGAAGTCACCCATCCAAGTACTAACGCGACCTGGCGTAGAGCAACTTCGTTGATCGGACACAACGTCGGCGCTAAGCCAACCCACCAACCCATTTCGTCATGAATTTAGTTTTAAAATATATGGTATTTCCTTTACGTTTGTCAAATCGTTTTTGAGTTATGGGTGGTCTGATATTAATGCTCAAATACGTCATAAACCAAAGTTCAGTATAAAAGTCTGTTTAGTTATTTTATGATGAGCTGAAAAAACCAAAAAAAACAGCCAGCGAACTTGAAACCCAACAATCATCTCGGTAACCTTCAAAGGCAGTGCTTCTATCAGATGATATTGCAATTTTGTCATCTTGCAGGGCAATAAACTCCGCGAACTGCATGGCCTGCAACTGATGCCGTATATGTCTATGCCAAGACAACGCGTGGCGTCGCTGGCAACAGTTTATTGCATCGTCCAGCAGCTTAGTGACATCGCATGTTCTGCTAGAATACACCGCCACTATGGAATGCAACTTGGCATATTCAACGTCATTGTAATATTACTGATACCAACTTCACACATTAGTCGGCACAGAGTCGAGCTTAAAACGCCATAACACGACATAATTATATCGTAGGCCCCTATCCAGCCGTCCGTATAGGGGCCTCACATGATAAAGTCAACAAATGCCCCAAGCCAAGTTTATTGCACGTTATGACTAGTTATTAGGCCTACTGAAACAGTGTTGTTAGAACTCACGCATCTAAGCACATTAAAATCGATCTTCTACGATTAACAATGCAGTTATTTAACAGTCTTTTCAAACCATTATTAGTAAACATGTGCATGCTGTAAAATAATAAAAAGTGTTTTTGCGTTAAAATGCATAAAATGCATTTGGCAACGTTCCGAAGACCCATGTCTAAATAAATAAAAGATACAAACAATTTTAAAAAAAAAGAAAAAAAGAGACAGAAAAAAGGAAAAATAAATACCGCATCCCTTTTTTCGTCTTCGACTGTTAAATATGAAGTCCTGGATAAAATTCTGTAAAATAGCCCTTGCTAACTGAATGTTAATGTTCTTCGTGTACTCTTTGGTTTTGCGAAAATAGAAGCTCTTAGTAGGGTCTGTTTCTAAACATGTATTGTTTATTGACAGAGTCTATAATGAAAACTGTTTGTAAACTGTTTTCTTAACTAGTCTGATGGCAGTGAAAGTGTCGCTATGCAAACAACGCCCCGCTGCAGCCTCTGGAGCACTCGACCCGAGGAGGCGATTCTGTGAGCGCGTGACCGTCCAGTCGTCAACACCTCGGGTCGTGCTAGTGGTCTGTCTGGACACTGGATGAGGTGCTTCGCGGCACCATCCACTGCGACGTGGGTGGTCGAGCAGATGCGCGGTGCAATTGCGCCGCCGAGTGACTTGAAAGCGCCGAGGTCGCTGCGAGGTGACGACAAGTCGGCGCCGTTCAGCAGCGAGCAGCGAATTAACATTTAGCCTGGTCATTACTCCGGGTCAACTCGCCAGTCGCCATCACTCCGACCGATCGAGCGAGCGCAAAATAAAGATGCAGCTTCAGAGGACAGAGCTTCAGCCAGTGTCGCAGCGACAAGCAGCAAAGAAATTGCGATGCGACAGTTTTGACTGACAGATTAGAGACAGCGCACGCCGTTAGTTTGATACAAGGCGCAATTAACGGCGGCTCGACAGTTCGATCGCTGCTCTTTTATCTAGCGCGCCTCGTTCATCTCTCGCTCGACCACGTGACCGAGTCAGTCACGTGGTACAAATATCTCGTAACTGGGACAGCATGCACGGCGACCGCGGTGTAAAAGCTGCGCAAGTACCACCATGCAGTTTGACGAGCCTACATGAACAAAGGAACAAACATGGTGTTTGTTTTGTTGATCGATATTCGCACTGTAATTTGCGGCGCCTTTTGATAGTAAAGAACTGCGAAGCACAAAAATTGAACTGTGCTGATTGTGATAGATGCCTAATTAACGTGGAATGCTTTATAATTTGTTGATTTTTAGTACGCGCGAAAGCAGAATGCTTCGCGCGTCTTTGCCATCGTCTGGGCGTCTGTCTGTCTGTCTGTCCGTCTGTCTGTCTGTCACACTCGTGAGCTGTATCAAAACGGTGCAAGCTAGGATCACAAAATCTTTACTGCTGCCCCAAGGTCTCTAGTTTATCGTGACAAAATTTCGTGCCACTGGGTGCAGGGGTTCCCCTCGAACGAGGGCGTCAAAGAGGGGTACCCCCCTAAAAAGACGTCATTTTGCCTTTATTGGCTCGAATAATGTGAAAACGGTTGCAGATAGGTACATACATGCTGCTTATCATAACAAGCACTG
>Ga0056128_1008194_pt1 | contig 13195 bp, 6 predicted proteins | sample WorMetLIZISLAND2_FD_71113 | JGI IMG/M metagenome (GOLD analysis project Ga0056128, IMG submission 71113) | Marine gutless worms symbiont microbial communities from Max Planck institute for Marine Microbiology, Germany - Olavius geniculatus... ...
ATCGAGGAACATGTAAGCACGTTGGAAAGGACAGTTCATTCACTACATAAAGAAGCAATGAGGTATGGGCTAATGATGAACACCGACAAAACAAAGACGATGGTATTTGGTGATAAGCAATTATCAAGTAAGATATGCTTAGATGGAATTGAGCTGGAAAATGTGGATAAATTCACCTACCTGGGAAGCAACATGACATATGACCTAGACTGTTCAAAGGAATGATGATGATGATGCATGTCAAAAGCCTATTAGCAGCGAACGGACAGCGAGCGGCGCCGACTGGCAGTCGACGTAAACAGTCGCCAGCAGTCGTGCAATGCTGCAATAACATTTGCTAGGAGCTAGCAGCTGACGAGTTGTGTGTTTACGTGCATAAACATGGCGCGCTGCAGAAGTTGCCTTTGGCTGTCTGCAGCCATGCCGCATCAGAGCATCCCGCATCTGCTTTTGGTGATGACGTCACAAATGCACTGCTGTATGCACGACGTCAGCCTAATTACCGTCTTCTCTCTCTTCTCACTGGAGGCTCGTGTTCTCGGCGCCGTTGCCGGAGCTATCTGGCCGGCGGTTGTTCCGTGCATGTCTGTGTAGCACAGCAGGGTTGGATTAAAGCTCGATTAGACCCTGTTCAGTAAACATATGAGGGTCTTTAAATAAGTTTTCTGACATATGTGCAAAAACTATGAATTCAATGTTATAAATGTACACAGTCTTGCTGCTAGACTTGCTTGATTTGCCATTTGGCCACAGAATGTCGTGCCACATCAAGTGAACTTTTAAATGTCACTCGCAACACGTTATAAGGAGGCTATCACGTGCCCCAAAATGTCGACATTCTCTAGTTTGTTCCCTCACTTTTGTCGGGGCATTGTTCGGCCAAACATGCTGAACTTGCCTGAATCCGCCTGTGTGTGTTGCCGACTGATCGCCGCCGGTTGACCGCAGAGCACGCACGCAGGCGTGTCCGTCACGCGCCGTTGTTAGTAACTCTTTCTTGTTCTCACCCCGCACAGAACAGGCCCCGCAGTTCAGAGGAGTTTACCGACCGTGTACACATCTGCCGCTCGCCGCGCTGAGCTGCACACGTGCTTTACTGCCGGCCGCCACAATAGCAGCAGCAGCAGCAGCGTCTGCATGCGTCGCCGATGAACAATAAATAGTCCGACGAAATGGGCGTAGCAGCTTCCCCTCTGACCACATCGTTAACCCCACCGTCTAATAAATGAGCGTTTAACTCTTTGTCCACTGCTACGTTGTCGCCTGCCGCGCGGTTTGCGCTGTTAGGGGGCTTTATTCGGCCTTGTAGCCTACATTTTTGACATCGTTGTTTGTCTTCACAGCCGCATTCATGTACGTGTAAGCTATTATCTAGCACAACGCTGACATTGTACATATAGTTAGACGTCGATATAAAGCGTCTTGCATAAAGCTACATCGGGTATTCGGACGCTAGGCTACAGGTTAAATGATTCAAAGTAATCCGAGGAAAGCAACATGCAGTGAATTCTGCGACGGTCTTAGCGGAAAGTGAGTCGTCCGAACGCAGTTCGATGTCTGGTCTTATTACAGCGACTGTATATACTTGCAGCATAAAGGGAACTGTTACATCAGTGGTGTTTCGTCGTTGGCTGCAGATGCTGAGCAACTAGCGCGTGAGACGTGAAGTGACGCGCGATGGGCAACAAAGCGAGTCGACGTCGAGCGGAGGCCGGTGCTGGCGTCAACTCGTCGTCCAAGTCACACGCTGCCAGCAAATCGTCACCAGCAGCAGCAGTACCGGCGGTCCACGTGTCAGCAGCGCCGCCGCACGACGACACCGACAAGGGAGTCTCTTGTCCGGATCTGTCAGCCGGAGCGGTGCCGTACCGCGACAGAACAGCAGCGATCAGTGCCGACACCTCGACGTCAGGACCACGTCAAGTCAACTACACCGTCTACCGCTCGTACTCCAACGTCGCCGAGGCCTCGCGCCGCTACGAGCCGCCGCGACCTAACATCAGGTTTCTTCTGTCTTCTCTGCCTGTTTCTGTGTACAGAGCGACTCAAATGAACTAAACTGAGCTGAACTGCAATATGTTAATGCAGTTCAGTCCATTTTAGTTCAGTTCATTTTTTACGCTCCGTACGCGCCTTAAGCACGAACACCATCGTGGTTCTATTTGTTGCGGACCTGTTATACTCAAGAAATCGAAATAAGTGGAGTATGGGGTGGGCTTAGCTGTATACAAGTACGTACAACCTATAGAGGTAGATTTTTCTCGTTTTGCTGCTACGGTGAGTGGATAAGATTAGGCTGCCAATATAGGGCAGCAAGTGCCAGGAACGCATAAAATAAATAAAGTGAGGCTTTTTATAAGAAATGTACAACTGCAGCGTAGACGTATTCATGCTCTACGCCATTGGAAAGTTGATAGTATATAATTATTGTGAATATTGAAATTGTTAGTTTAACGAAAAACTTTCATGATTAACCAGGTCCTAATAGCTAGCAGTCTCAGAATCGTCTGACATGATGTGTCGTCGTCAACGCGTAGTTAATGGCGTGATTTTCGGTGCAGCAAAAAAGGTTACTGCCACGGTTGACTGAAGACAGGCGCGAATTGACCGACGACGACACGAAACCGACGGATATCAGCCCCTACATAATGTCTTTATGCTAATATCTTAGTAATGCGTTCATTTGCAATTCGACATTAACGTCTGGCTCTGCGTCAGTGATTTATCAAGCACGCATCGCCTGCTGGTCAGTGAAAAATTCGCTGCGTTTGGTTAGGTGGTCTGTCTTTAGTAATAGAATTATTTACAGGTCAAAGTTTCACGTACAACAAGGCCTTACTTTAAAAATCCACAAAATAGTCAGCCATTCTGATAGAAACAGTTTACTTCGTAAATTATACTGCTGGGCCTGTATATTACTACGAGTATTTTGGCGACAGCACGGTTTGCGTGTGGTTTAATGGATTGGCATGCATGTGTTGTAAGTACGCATGCGTGAATTGATGATGTTGAAGGGTGTATCGGCGGAACACGGGAGCGGCCAGGTCGAGGTACTCGGCGCCAATACGTCGAGGTGATGCGGCTGAACGCTCGCAGACTCTGCCGCGTGGCTTCGGCCGCAGTCGCAGCGCCATGTCCGGCCTCCAGTCGACAGACGGCGACACCGACAGCTCGACCCTGCCACGTGGTGGCGGTGGAGGTCGATACACCACCGGCGCTGAGTTGAAGCGACAGACCGCGCTGGGACTGTCAGCGTCCAGCGGACTTGGACCACCAGTCGACACGAAACCAGCTAAACGAACCAGCAGCACCGTCAGTATGACCAGCATCGGATACAGAGGTGAGCGCCGCATCACTTTGTCTCTTCCGCACCCATTCTGTTATTCGTATCATTTTATTTGTACGATTGGTTGTGCTAGTTCTAAGCCAAAACTTAAGGTCAAAGGTTCAAAGGTCAAGGTGTCAAGGCTCCAACTTGCCATGAAGCTCAGGTGCGAAGCGCGTTCTTGTCCATAACGAGAAAAATGCATATAAGTATGAATCTGCAGGTTAGGCGGTCATTGTCAGTCAAGTGCAAAGATCAGAATGCGAACAGCTGATGTCTGGAGTTCGTGTCGAAAAGAACGAAAGGCGAGCCTGCAAAGGTGTGAAAGTGTGAATCGATGCCGATGCCTCCTCGTGCGATGAGTTATGAGTCAAAGTCGGAAATAGATCTGTAGCCCTGCTGACGCTTTCTGTGCATGTTTGTGTGACTTTTGGCCTCTCTTCCGGCACAACATAATTAGAAGTACCATCTGTGAGTGGCGGAATGCACACCTCGCCAGCTGTGAATCATAGCGCCTCAAGCACCGACAGTTAGTCGTTTTGACCGCTCTATCAGACAGTCAGCAGAATGAATGGTCGGGTATTCACTCGATGTGGAGATGCGCTGAGCTTTTAAAGCATACATGCTTTTGGATCTTCATTTAAATGAAGTATTACTGTATGGTTTTCGTGGATGAAAATTACGAACTTGATTTGTGTTATTTACGTAAATTTACACTGGAATCCATCGAATTTGTCTTTAACAGTTTACCTTGTCGCACACCTCTAAAACACACTTAATAGTCATTTGCATTGACATCACATCGTGAAAAACAAAATATTACCAATGAATGTGCTATGCTACGTGACAGTTAATGCTATATAAAATGACAGTTGTTGATACTACATCTGTTTATCAGTCTGACTGTTTCACATTCTATACAAAATGTATACTTTGAATACTTTTTCTAACTAGCTCTGAAACAGTTTAAGGTTTTTATGGTGTTTGTACAATTGTCGTAATAAGATAGGCGTGATCGTTGATGTGTGTTCAGCGACGGCTGATGATCTGCCTGACACGGCGACCATCAAACGGCGTCTGGCTCAGTTCGAGACGGTCTTCGCTCGTGCCTTGGCTAAACTCTACACGTCTCTGGCCGACTCTGTTCAGTTGTCGTCGCTGTCGATCGCCGTGCAACCTGACCGTGCAAACCAGCACATCTCGCTGTGGCAGTATCTCAACTCAGCAGACGTCCCGCTGGATCTGCTGGCTGCTGGTGACACTGCAGGAGATGGTCCTAGTCCAGGCTACGTGCTGACGATTCAACCGGCACTGTTCAGTGGTGTGATGCACGTGCGGCGTGAGCGTCGAGATGACCCGGCTGCATTGGTCTCACTCGCTGGCGAGCTGGTCGCCTGCTTGGCTGCTGAGGCTGCGGGGGAGCTGGCGCGAATCTTTGAGTACCAGATCGCACTGCTGTCCGACGGGCTAGCCATCGAACTGCTCGCAGGACATGGCGCACACTGCGTCATCAACTACATGACGACCAGCGGACGTCATCTCGACCGCAACACGATCGTACTCGGCGCCGTGCGAGGTCAACACACTCTGGAATCAACCGTCATTACACCGAGACTGTCAATCATCGTCGGACAGAAAGAGCTGAAATGGGAGCTCGACGAAATACTGAAGAGACCAGGACTGCGCAAAGAACTTTTTCTCTTCTCTGACGACATCGAGGTACAAATAATGTGCTCACAAGAATTTCTAACGCTGCAACAGTTTCATCACAAGGATAGCCATTATATATACTACAAAAATATATTAGCGGGTAGAATAATACAAACGTGACTTATAAAAGAAGATACGATTACTGTTACTGCACAGAATGAAAACAAGCTTTCACTGTTCTACGAGTCACGTCAAACAGCGTCTAAATATCTTATAGTTTTATCTACTTATTTGCTATTTGGGCCTCAAATAAAATACTATATATCACGCCTGACCAAAATCGTCGTTTTTGCGTAAAACCTTGTGTCAAATCACTCGAATGCACAGTCATAATTGGTTAGATGCATTTTGCAGCGTTGTGGCATCTAACAACGTAGTAGGTTTCCAGCAGCATTTAATCAGTTGCATTACAATAGTTTTGTTCTAAGTCTCTCGCGAAAAGAAATACCAGAAAAAAACACAATAGCATGTCTGTACTTTGACAATAATTTGTTGTGTCTAGCTATGAGCTAAAGTGAGTACTGCACACCGGAAGTTTAAGTTATATACATGTATAATGTGGTAATTACGTGACAGCACCGCTGTAACTTTAAAAAAACTATCGCTTTTGGGCGCATATTTTTTTCTGTTGCATATGTCACGATTCTGGCATGTCGCACTGTCAAAGGTAAGTCCACGAGACAGGTAGGCTACTTACGAAGTGCCGTAGAAATTTGCGTATCGGATAGTTGTATCGATTGTAAAGTATGCAAACTGCGCATTGCTGGTTTTTGCGCAAAGGTGGACGAAGACAATCCTCCGTGGCGTTTCTACACGTCCAGCTATCAAGACCCGATGTTGTACGGTTACCGCGGACTGATTGTCGAGTGGGACTACATCGGTGCAGCTGCGGCACTAGCTGGCGGTACCTCGGAGCTGGGCGTGACGTCTGCGTACAGGCTGAATGGCGAGGATGAGGCTTCATTCCCGTACGAGGTCGACGCACGCCCGGACGACTTTCACCGTCACTACTGTCCGTATCGGCGACTGGTCGGAGCGGGCGTCGTGGACATGTTTAACCGTTGTGCCTCGGGACAGACGGCAGACGTCGAGATGCGCGGTTCGTCGTCTCTGGCCGAGTTTGTTCGTCGTCTGCAGGGCTCGGCGTACGCTCGCGATCACATTCAACCCGTCTACCGGCCGATCAACATACTGCCGCCGCCGACGACCAGTGATCAGCACAACGAACAACGAGCAGCTGCCAGCCGTGACGACTGGTACGCCATGGTCGACCAGCGCGACCACACTCACACACTGGAGGCTCCAGACACCAGCGGCCAGACCAATTACCCGATCGCCAGCAGAGTCAGCGCCGTCGTGACGTCATCCACCGCCACGTCCAATCAACTCCCGGTTGTGCAGGAAGCAAGCGCAGAGGACCAGCCTAACGGCGGCGATGAGCCGCTGATAAACGGGAAGCAGCAGCAGCATCACGTGAACGGAAACGTCGATCACTACGTCGGTGAACCGGAAGTCGTAGATGACGTCACTCGAATGAACAAGATGGCGGTCATGACGATTGTGCGACAGGTGAACGGCGACGCGTCAGTCGAGAACGACGTCAGCAAGATGTCAGGCGTCAACGGATCCGTTCATCACACTGAGCTACACGATAACGACGCTGCCGACGCCTCCTCAAAAACATCACCCAGCTTCGGCTACATCACCGACCAGGCGAATCGACGAACAGTCAGATCTGACCTCTGATGATGTTCTGCTATGCAGGCTGGCATCTAGTGACTAGGCAAAATACTGTCTACTCTATGATGTACCTATACTGCTAAGAGATGTTCAAAACCGCAAATTAGTAAACTCTAACCCGAATCCTAACCCTAACACAAACCCCAGCTCTGCGTGGTCGTAATTAATTTGACTTGAAAAAAATAATGTACCGTCGAACCCAACCTTGCAACGCTGTGGTCCACCAGAACCACACGAACCGCTTGTCTATCCCGGCATTCGCTGGCTATCGCTTTTGGGTTTAAATGGTGTATTTAAACTTTGAGTAATATATTATGTGGTTTTTCTATCTAGAACGGACAGTATTTTGCCCGTTTGCTAGCTGTTACTATTCTGCTTGCCCGCCATGTGTCATCTGCTTTGTACAGCGGTCGTCATGTGGTCATCGCAACTGAGGATTGACTGCGGAATATTTTTCGCCGAGTCATTCAGTCATCGTATAATAGATTAGTACTACTCGTCTTTTCCGATTTGTTATTGTTGTACCTATAACTAATCTTCTGTCCTGTTTGTTTTGGTTACGCTTGTTCAAACAGAGTAGGCCTAGAACAACTGCGAACATCTTTCGCGGAGTTGAACACTGTCAGTAAGCTTATAGTATTGCCAGTTTGTACCCAACTCAACCCACGTTTAACGCACAGTAAGACAGTTTTCTCACAAACTGTGGAGTGTGTAGTCTACACAAATAGAGGCTGTGCGAATAAAAAGCATCATAGTGTTGAAAAAAGAAACAGATATTTGTGTGATAATGGTTACAGCGTCATTCAAAACCTGTGCAGACAATTAACATTCACGTAAATCTGCTTTAAGATGGCGTATTGACGTAATGACGATAGGTTTAGTAAGCAGTTTTATGGCGAGGATTAGCTGAAGTTTTTAACGTGAAATTTTTCTTTCAGATTATAAACTGTTTTTTTTTGTTATCTGTGTCACAGATCGTCACAAACCATTACGGTTTCCAGTTAGGTGGCGAAACCAGATGCCTCTTTATTGGGACACCGGCGGCGTCAGTGGTTAAAAAATGTAGGCTGGACAGGAGGTTGCAATTATCTGACGAACAGCTGAAAATTTTCGACATTAGAAATTACAGGTACTCAATTTTTTTAAACTTTGCGCCTAAATTTGCATAAAATGCTGGTTTCAGCTTTAAACCGTGCATTTTTGAATGAAGTTTTTTGACAATTTTCCGACAGCTCAAATTACAAGGGGCAGTTGCCCCCCCCTCTCTGCCACGACGCCTCTGTTGGACATGGTGTTCTAGTTGGTGTAGCAAAACCTAAATAATTTGTTTCGTCCAGTTCTTCTATGCTACTGAACTCGGTATATATAATATATAATATGTTTCGGTATTTTTTGTGGTAGTATTATACGTTCATATATTGTGTTTTTTTGTCCTACACGATTGTTGTAGTTGTGATTTAGCTGTTTAAGCATAGCTTTTAAATTAATTTAATAATATATTAAGTAATTAATGATTGGAAAGTTTTTACGACTGCATGTCAGTATTCGATTTGTTTGGCGTCAACAGCGAAGTAAAAGGTTCCATTACGTTCTTTTTATTGCTTCGTTGTACAATGTTTTGAGAAGCTGGGAAGATCGCTGCATAGTCCGGTTGTTCTGGAAATAAGCGCCATTGCGTCGTCCATAGTTTTGAAATGTATATTTTATTATTTCGTCAGTCTGTGCAGTATTTATAGGTCTATCTATGTCTATCCAAGCGTCGCTGTGTGTGTTGTTGCGTCAGCGTCGACACAATTCGTCTTTATTCTGGTCTTAATGCATGACCAACGGCGTCATGCGTTAAAAAAATAGGCGCGACAGGAAGTTGCATTTTTCTTCGGACAATTAGTGCAAATTTCCCACAGAACAGATAATGGGTGCCCAGAAGTTCGATTTTGCTAACGAATTTTACCACAAATAGGGGGAGGGGGAGGGTTCAGCCCTAAATGATGCATTTTTGACAGAAATTTTTTCAACAAGAAGTGTTCCGACAGTCAAAAAATTAGGGTGGACAACTGCTCTCCGCCTCTCCCCCCCCTCTGCGACGACGACACTGTTGATGACCGTTTGTCGGTTGGAAATGTTGTCGGACGCTTCCGACGCTTTGTGTCGCATAATTATAATGTTGAAAGTCAGTCAGCTTGACGTGTGAATAGTCACATAGCTCAGCTGTGTATTAGTAAAGCTTTTCGTGTTAAGGAAAATGCACGGAACTGAGTGCTAGCGACTGGTGTGCACTGTGCCGTCAGCCTCTGAGGCTACTCTGTACACACTATTCGTTGTATTTATAGTGTACACACTGTGCATAATGTAGCATTAAGCTGAGGTGTAACTATTATATCGTGCGTGCACAACTGCGTATGCTTTCTACAGTCAGATATGCTATAGAACAGCGTTTTTAATTCTGGGTGCAGGTAGTTTTTTTCCCTTTAAACTGTCAAGATTTGTTAAAAGTTGTGAACAATGCAGCAAACGTTAACTGAATAAACGTTATAAGTTTCTGCAACTATGGCAATGTGATATTTTTCCAAGATATTGACCAATAGCTACACTGTAATGAAATAGCCAGTGATCACTTATGGGGTGTTTACACGATGAAGCTACACGTCGTGCAAGGGTATTTTCAATACATTTGCTTCATGTTTGCTTCATCGTGCAAACACCCTATTAAGGTCATGATCACTCATCGCTATGGCGTCATTAAAGGTTTCAGTGCACAAAGAAGACGGATGCAAATTTTAAGACCAGGAACAGAACACCCTACATGCCGTTCTCCATGTCACATCTTTTTGTTGGGTGAATGACGTGACGTCTGAACTCATAAGTCGCAATTAAAATATAAAATTAAATTTGATTCGTATTATACATTGTATACAACAAATAAAAAACCTAAAACTCAAATATATGGAATTTTCGGTTATTAAGGTTTAGTTTTTAAAACCTAAAAACCCGAGTTTTTTAACCAATTTTCCAACCCTGCGCTAGTGCACCTTAGTCGAGCGACCACAACGTGAAAAAGACTTCAGGCCTACTAGTTGATGGTCTTGTTGAACTGACAGTTCGCCTGTTGATCACGAGACTACTCTCGACAATTGCAGTGGACTTGTCAGACAACAAGACGATGGGATGCTGTATTGATGCTTTGTTCTGTTTATCAAGTGACAGCGAGTTTAGGCTGTTTAGGCCATGGACTACATAGAACAATAGGCAAAACGTCCGTTGACCCGCAGGCTTCAGCAGTCACATGATGATAGACTATTGCCCGTCTCGTGATAGGCCTACTGTTTCACTCAAGTACTGAAAGAAAGTAGACGCACGTGATCATATGCTCACTTAAGCTGAAACTAAGTCCAGTGCTCGTCAGATGGTAAACTCATATACGATAAGTCATGTCTTAATTCTCTTTGGCAAAACAAAAGAATGACTGGGACGACTGTATGTATACCAGAGAGAAACATGAAAGTGGCCTAGTGAGTAACTATACATGTATGTAATGTATGTCCATCATCAGAGTTGCTAATAATAGCGCCAAGTTGCTCGAGGTGTCCGTCTCAGATGCAGGCTATACACAGACGTACGGCCTTAACGATTGTGAAAACTTCGTATGCAAGCGACAAGTCGAGCAACAGAATACATCATCATCATCAGTTTATTTTGGAAACACAGGACAATGTCAGAAAATACAGAAGAGAACAATAAAACATTCCAAGGGACAGAAAGGCCGCAACGGCACTTACAACTGCCCATATAACAAAAAGTAGCACGGTATAATAAGACAGAACAAATATTATGAACGACCAGTACTGAATAATAAAATTAAAATCAAAAAAACCTTGAGAAAATCAGAGAAATCAACATTATTAATGGTCCTCTTGAAAGAAGTTAAAGAAGCTACAAGTTAATATACTATGAATTTCAGCCAGTTTTGCATAATTTATTTAATCGAAATCACAAAAAGCACATACAGGAAAAGCGTTATTTTTCATAGCCTTGCAATTTATTGGTATGTTGAGTGTTTTTTGACAACGTCTGTGGGCGTAAAGCCAGGAAACGCCTTTTTATGCGGTCGACGCCATCCTACTGTGCCGCAGCCCGCATTACGATCTTCTCGCCCATCGGTTCATCTTTGTCTGCACAAGCTCGTAACAAGACGTAACAAAACCAACCGGTGTGCCAGTTTCAGGGTTAGGCCTACTAGGGTCAGGGGTAAACGGTGCAGTGGGTGAATACGTAATATAATTGGACGCCTGGTGTAGCACCGGCTTCGTATGTCGACATCTTCACTATCGAAATCACATAGATAAATACATCTAGCCTACTGTGCAAACTTTGCCGCATTATGTAGGCCTACTCGCAATTTATAAAACTATAAAATTTTCATGTGATTCGGTGAATAAGACCTTCGGCAATTCATATTCAACAGTAGACCAGATTTAAATGTCAACAGCAATGAATAACAACCAGTGCTGGCGTTAGAGAGTTGGAGGCCCCCAAATACAAGTGTGAGGCCCCAATAATAGGGGGTCTGGGGGGCGGAGCCCCCAGCGGGGCCCAGGGCAGAGCCCCTGGTCAGGGGGTCAGGGGGGCGAAGCTGAAACACTTTTGGCTTTTGGACGTTCACTGAAAGTCGCAAATTTGTACACTTCTAAAAAAATTGAAACACAACAAATCAGACACAATTTGTGTTGTCTTTTCAAAAAATGACGTATATAGGCTGCAATACGTCACAGATTACTGTACAGTAATGAAAAGTAATAGACTTGTCCACTACATGCAAACTTTCCACATGTTTATTCATTTTATATTTTGAATATATTTTTTCAAAAAAACTAGAAATTTTTTTCACACCTAGCAAGGACCTGAGCATACGTCAGCCGTCCCGGCCGAGGGTACTGGGGCCCTTCCGTCGGCTCTGATAACAACAAGAACAAAAACGCCAAAAAATGTTACAGGCAAAAACTGATACACAGCTAGCAAACGTAACACTGCAATGCATACATACATGTATAAAGAGATCAGGTTTTTCAAAGTTCAAAGTGCGAATTTAGTGTTTAAAGACGTAACGCTAAATGCTGGTGACACACAAAAAAAAATCCAGGCATAGCTTCTTCACGACGACGGACATAGGGTGACTGGGAGTAAACCGAAACAGCTGGCTGAGCGAAACATGTTAAGCTCCGGCGTCATTTGCGAGTATATCTGTCACAATTTTAACGCGAAAGTTTGTTCACGACCTTGCTCCAATATCTTACTCACTTGATCCTGACAACAAATCAATAAAAATTTTTACTACGTTCTACTGTTAAATCGGAAGTGCAGGCACCTAGTTTAAACATGCGTGTTTGGCCAGAGTACTAATTTTAGTGCGAACCATTTGCTAAGGTGTTTATTCTGCGCCTGTTCATTTTTTTGGCCATCTGTTGGCAGGTATGCATTAACGATTTTATGACGTTTAATGTGTTAGAAACTGTGCGCATGCTAAATGTAAAGAGTATTAGTTAAATTAGTATTAGTTTGAAACCTATCGAAAATTTTTCATGCAGGTAAACCGAAACACACAGTTGCAGATTGAGCGAAACACTGTTTCGCTTTGCATACAATACGTTTCGCTCAACGAAGGCTGATTAATGCATGAGTTGACAAATTAAACTGTCACCATTCTAATTTTTACCTCCGCCAAGGAGGTTATGTTTTTGCCGGTTTTTGTTTGTCTGTCTGTCTGTTTGTGTCTGTGTGTGTGTTAGCAAGATAACTGAAAAAGTTATGAATGTTTCTGAAATTTTGAGGGAGTATTGGGCGTGGCATAAGCTACAGGTGTTTCAATTTTGGGGGTGATCCGGCAGGAATCCTGCATTCTGGATCTCTTTGAAGTTTTCGTTACCATTGCGTAAAGGGGGCATACGGGAACCGCTGGCAAAGCGGCAGTGTATCCAATCACGGTTTTTTAGGTCACGTAGAACTAGGTCACTGTGGAGAATGCAACTATAGTTTGAAACGCGTAGGTGAAATCTACATTACAATCTGACAAGCCCTTGGCGGAGGTACCTGCGAGCTATGATTGCTATTCTAGTTTTATCTGTGATCATAGTGGATGACACAGTTTTTTTAGTCCAGTGGGTTTAATTAATGGTGAAATTTTATTCCTGTAATTAACCCTAGGCCTACGATAAAAAGTCAGTAGCATACTCGACGATGTGTTCAATGTTTTACAGGTTCCTGTACAATGGCACGTTATAAAACACCAAGAACAGCACGCAGTCATCATTAACAGTGGCGTATTTAGGGGGCCATGGTGCGATGCCCCCCCTTTGGCCCGACCATGAAAATTTTTTACAGGCGACTTTATATGAAAAGGTGCGTTTTTTGCCGTTTTCCAGCAAA
>Ga0056128_1008195_pt1 | contig 13194 bp, 8 predicted proteins | sample WorMetLIZISLAND2_FD_71113 | JGI IMG/M metagenome (GOLD analysis project Ga0056128, IMG submission 71113) | Marine gutless worms symbiont microbial communities from Max Planck institute for Marine Microbiology, Germany - Olavius geniculatus... ...
TATATATATATTCTGATTTACTTTTTGACGCGCTACAACTATGCTGTATAGCGCGTTTATGGCACGGTTGTCGTCTGTCCGTCTCTCTGTCCGTATGTGATGCATTGTGGCTAAGCGTTAGGTCGTAGGGGGAAAATTTTTACACAAGTTTATCTCTTTTTTCGTTTTCGGGCTCTCTGCGTACAAAAATTGGGGGATGCAGCTCAAATGAAACATTTTTAGCCGATCGTACATAAGTATAGGTCCTAACGGTCGACCTAATGCTATGAGTGTCGTCTGGGTTTTCGTTTGATCGTCTGTCACGGATGTATTGTGGCAAAACGGTGCGAGATAGGGCCAAAGTTACTATTAATCACTAATAGGAAGTGGCATACGTTCTTTCAGATGAGATGAAAATCGTCGATATAGAATGATCTACGTCGGTACTGCAGCAGAAACTGTATAAACTGTAGGCCTAGCGCGTCTTCCCTAAATGAGTCGACAGCGATAAATCACAACTTTTTTGGGGGGGATTACCGATATTTGACGTTTGCGTTAGAGGAGAATCTTTTCACCCAGCGGCACGAAATTTTCTCATAAAAGCACAGTGTTTGCGGCATTTCAGTACAAATTTCGTATTTCTGACGTAGCCTACATGTACATTGTTTTGATAAGGCATCAGCGTACGTGTGCGTGTCTGTCTGTCCGTCAGACAAGCACACACGAACGGACGCCTTTACGATAGTTGAAGCGCGCTTAGCACGATGTGCTTTCGGGCGTAAAAAATTCTTTCAGGGGTTGTCTTTTGCTTGTTAAGAACTTACAATAAAACTTTCTGGCGTTTTTGGAAAGAATGGCAAAGTTTTTGAAGAGTGGCGTTTTGTCATCACGTCGAGTAAAAGAGTCATTGCTACAAGCAGGTATAGCCTACTCAAATGTACGTATTTCTTGGCAGTAGCGTTCCCAGGACTTTAGGCCTACAGTCCGTGTTCATTTTTATAAGGAAATAATAATAATCGTAGAAAGCACAGACTATGTATAAGTTTCGAGTATAAAACGTTATTGACTATTTATGGTGTCGACATGAGCTGCAGTCATACTAGGCGGTTTTTCATTCAACACGTGCAGAACGACTAGGCCTATACGAGTAGACGTAATAAACGTTTTAAAGTTTATTATTCTTGCCACGTTTTTAAAACGTCTTTTAATTTTTTTAACTTTGGTTTTATGACCATACGGTTGAATTGAAATTGAATCGGCCTATTATGTTAAGTTGTGAATATGCCCATCTGTTTTAAAACCTGTAATTTTTGTTCAGACGTACGTACGTATAAATCCGGTAGCGGGTATAATTAGTCAGTTGCTGCAACAAATGTGGAATTTTTTATCGTAAAATGTGAATTAAGATAAATAATAAAAACGCAGTTCTGACATAGTGCGTGGTTATGTGACTGACTGCATAGGCCTACAGTAACTACCTGACTGATTAATTGATTGAGTGAATGGACTACGGCGATAGATGGAAACTGTTGTTAGTTTATAGGCCAAGTTGACGTGGACGACGAAGTTAGTACAGGTGCGTCGACGGATAAAAGATTCCGTTCCCCAGAGAGGCCGGCGGGAGCATCAGAAGCAACACCTCCTGGGCATGCCGGACTGTCTTCTCACGCCGTAGGGTAAGTTCACAGCATACATAATCACGTGTTATGTATGTTATGTTACGCCGGTATCTTTGACGAGTCTTGTCGCTACATGAAGAGAAAGTCGTGGCCCCGTATCCGTGGTCTCACAGTGTAAAAACTGGTGTCTGGCTGAGGGCCAAGGAAACGGAGATCAGCGGCCTTAAGGAGGGATTACACTGGCGGTCCGGGCGGCTGTCCAAACGGCCGTCCGAACAGTTGGTGTTTTTGACGACCGTCCGGACCACCAGTGTGACCCCTCCTTTAAGGCTAGGGAAAGGACTTTTACGTTTTTAACACACAAAAACATATTTTGTTAACTTTCTTGACACTTTGGCTGACATTTCATTCAACTGTTTCATTTTTCAACTGACTACAGCAAAATTGCTTGAAATATGTAATCGACTGGCTGTTGCGGGCCAGAAATCTGGATAGATAAAATTTTTGAAGTTTTCTCATTTATTTCAACACAAAATTTGCTTGGTCGGTTTGCCGCAGGTAGTGCAAGAGCAGAAGTTGGGTGAGGTACGAACAATCGTTCAATAGCCACTTGTGTCAGAAATATTAAGATGAAAAAATTATTAAAGTCTGACTATGTTTTTTCAAGTTATGATCGATAATGTCGGGGATGTTTTTTGTTCACATTTTTTGAGTATTTCAATGCATATTTCGGTTGGTCTGCATTCCCTTGATAGTGCAAAAGCAGACATTGCGTAAGGTGGGAAGGTGGACGGTCATTATTTTGATAGGAAGTTGTGTCAAGAATATTCACACCAAAATTATTAGAATTATTAGAATATGATAACTTTTCTTGAAGTTACAATCTAAAATAGGCTATCGGGGATGTTTTTTGAGACACAGTGCAGTGCTATATGTTTTGACTGAGTTGTGCATTCATTTATTCATTCGTTTAATGAGCGTGTCATGTGCTGTGTAGAGGAGATCGATCAGCGGTGGGCCCATGTGAGGGGAATGTAGCGGACTGCCAGCTGTCCAGCGGGCAGTTTGGAGTGACTGGTAGCGCCAGTGCTCAGTCTGATCCAAGTTCAGAGACCTCTCAGTTTGATTGTGGTTCACATAGGATGCCTCTGATGGAGCCAAATTCTGATAAGCCTCCGAGTGACAGCTCATATAGCTCTGCAACGGCACAGCAGCGGGCAAGGAATGGTACTGAAGAACGACACAACGTTGCTTTATCTGCTGATGACACTCAGTCTCAGGCAAACATTTCTGCTCCTAGCAACTGCAGACAAGCTACTCCGCAGACCAGCAACCCTCACATTATAAACCCACCTGTCTTACGTGCCATATCTGCTGGTAGGCCTAACTAACTTACTGTGTTTTGTTTTATCATATATAACGATCTGTATATTTTGAATTATTTTCATACGCTCTTCGTTGCTCGTGTACTGATTGCTTTGGGGGATAATGTGCAGAGTATTTCTGCATTGTGTGTACGGTTTTTACGCGCGAGAGCTAGCATAGCTATAGCGCGTATTAGCTACGGTAATTCTGTTCGTCCGTCTGTCTGTCTGTTTGTCTGTCCTGGTGTCACGACCCGGTACCGATTCAAGACCAGGTGAGATAGAGACTTCGGGTTTTCACCGAGCTTAGTGCCTCTAGTATTTCGCGACAGAATTTTATGCCGCTGGGCGAAGGCGGTTTTCACGAACGAGAAGGTGAAAGAGGGGCACCCTTCTTAAAAAGGCGTTATTCTGCCGTTATTGGCTCGTCCAACGTAAAAATGGTTGCAGATAGGCACAGACATGCCGCTTATCATAACAAGCACTGGCGACGAGCTTTTTAGGAATGCCAAAATCGATTACCTTAAATGACCTTGAACCCCCAAAATAGGGGATTTTAGTGAACTTTTTTGCGATTTCGGGCTGCGACAAGCAATTTAAGAGTGAATTGTGCTAAAATGGTTGGACATAGACTAAGAGAACCTGGGTACCGGGTACGCAACTTTCAGCACTGAATGTAGATTTTAGCAATCCAAGTCCGGACCCTCTAGATTAACGTAGGCCTGCACACGTGGGTGGTTATCCGCTGTTGGCTTGTCTAGCGTGAAAATAGTTGCAGATAGGCACAGACGTGCTGCTCAACATAACAAGCACCGACGACGAGCTTTTTAGGATTGTCAACATCGATGACCTTGAGTGACCTTTAACCCACAAAATTTTAGTGATTTTTGGCGATTTTGGGTGTAAATTGCGACAAAATGGATAGAGATAGACCAAAATTACCTGCAAACAGGAACTGCTATAGGCTCTCGCGCGTCTCATGAGCATTAGCTCAGATTTCTTGTTGAGCTCACCGTTAAGCTGTAAGCTTAAAGGTCCGGCCCTTTGCTAGTTGCTACGGTCGTCGTCCTTCCGTCTCTGCGTTTGTTACGAATGTACTGTGGCTAACTGATAGGGCGTAAATGGGAAAATTTTTGCACGAGTAATTAGCTATGTGTCTTAAACTCGGGCGTGCAAAATTGTAGCCATCTACTCCAAGGGAAACATTTTAAAACTGAGGTTGAATGAAGTGGGGGTATATGGAAAAATGTACGTTTTTCAACGGAAAATTGGCCATATCTCGGAAACTGTGAGAGATACGGCCTAGGTTACTATCAATGACACCCTAGCAACAGCTGGGGGTTTTGTTGTCATTATTAACAAATAGTTTTGTGATGCATGTCACTGTCAGTTTATTATTACATTTGGATATGAATCTTAAGTTTGACTTCATGAATTCTGCTGCATAACCGTAGTCGGTGTTGCAGTTGCTTATAACAGCATTGTTTACCGGATATTTTACTAGACCTAAATTTTATCAACTTTTGTTTGTGCAAAGACTATACAATAGAATACAATACAGTAAGTTATGTAAAAGCAAGGACTAAGAGTATACCGGTACAAGTAACGTTGATGTCGCTGCTGCTGTAGATGCACAGTCACATGTGTCAACCATGTCTCCGGCAGAACAGTCTGCGATCACATCTCCAGCGGAACAGCCTGCGATTGCACAGTCTAGTGTGTCAACCATCTCTCCAGAGGAAACCACGTCTCCAGTGGTACAGTCTGCGATCGCATCTCCGGCGAAACAGTCTGAGATTGCACAGTCCAGTGGGCCAACCATGTCTCCAGAGAAACAATCTGTGACGGAAAAGTCTAGTGTGTCAGCCAACTCTTCAGAGGAAACCGTGTCTGCAGTGGAACAGTCTGCAATCGCATCTCTAGCGGAACAGCCCGTGATGGCACAGTCCAATGTGCCAACCATGTCTTCAGCAGAACAGTCTGCCATCAGCCGCATAAACCAAACCATCGTCGAAGCAAACGAACTACACGCTGCAGTGGAGCAGTTTTCCGGCGCTGATAAATCATCAAAGCAATACCGTTATCTGGAGGAAATGCTGACGCGCTTGCTGCTGAGACTTCATGCAGTGGACTCCTTGGGCTTGGACAAAATCCGAATGACGAGGAAGAATGCCATCGTGTCAATCCAGGCAATCCTCGACCAGCTGGAGCTGAAGGTTATTGCACGATAGGAAGGAATATAGTGCATGTATTATTGGGGCTTTTTGTTGTTAGAACAGCTTGTAATCATGGACGTAGGTGTTATTGATTGTAGCAAAGATTTGTAAGTAACAGTAACAGTAACATGCGTTTATTAATATTGCAGCCAAATGGCTGGATTGAGTACAGAACAATAAAGCATCACAGGCACGATAAAACATAAATGTCCAATACGATCTACATATTAAAAATATTAAAAATAGACGAATATAAAATACTATATGCCTACTGAAAATTTTTAATAGTATACGGAATAAAAGAGTTTAAATGTCGCTTTGTATTTTCGTGTTTCTAAGTTTTGCAGTAATTTCACGCTTTGGTGGTAGCAGATAGTTGAGACAACATGTTTCGTTCTGCACGCCGTGTCGAACAAAAAAACGCCGAGTAAGTTTCTCACGATGACTGCAGAGTAACTTGAAAGTGGATACCCGGTCCACATCAGTGTTGTTTAGTAACAGTGGCACTGGAGGATTTTTGATCACACTGCCAATCAACATTTCCTTCGTCTTTTAGCCGTTAACGATCATGCCTGTTAAGTACTCTGTGAAATGAGTTCATCGACCTGGCTGGGACAAATTCTTGGCGTACTGATGCATTAAATATTGCACATACTGGCCCAGTCAACTGAGCACAAAAATCACGTAAAATCCAGTTCGACATTCTGTCTGGCAGTGGCGACTTGAAATGTTGATCAACTAAGTTTCCGTTCTACGGAGGCTTGGTCAATAACGATTATTCATCTGTTATGACTTCAGCTGCTGGCAAAAGTGGTTCTGGCCTCGAGAGGACTGAGATCAGCTGCCACTTGCTGGAAGAAGACATTGACATCGTCTGCCAGGTCTTGCATGTTACCATAGTGTAGTTGATTGGCGAGTCCAATCAGCGGCTGATGAAATGATTTCTTATCGAGTCCAGTAACTTGTTTGACATTGCGCCATCAATAATGTGCAGATCTCTGTTTCGCAGCCCCATCATCTTTCGACTGTAGAACTTCTGTCGTAATTCGCCAGTCATTCGAGACACGATTTCGGTACGATTTATATCGTGCAAGTTGTCCGTTTCTCAGTGATTTTGACGACATTGGATGAGATGTCTGAAATTGTCTGTTACCCACGGCTTGTCCGTTGTATATCGCTTTACAGAAATTAACGGCAAATAGTAGTCAGTCAGATTCTGAGATTTGTGACGGTATCGTAAAAGTAATCCGTCATCTCTTCACAAGTTCCCATTCTGTAAAGAAGAGTCCAGTTGATGTTCTCTATCGCGTCCGCTAACAGCGCTCGTCCGTTCGGATCACGACTGCGCACTGTCACTGTGACGTCAGTTCCTCTTTCTATCGGCCTCGATCTTCATATTCGGACGCATGCTGACGGCATCATGGTCGGATCGGCCGATGTTGGGTAAGATGACAGGGCATTCATACCAGTCGCTGATGTTGGTGCAGATTTTATCTAGAATCGCAGTAGGTTTACCTCGTGTTGGCGATTGTACGACCTGCTTAAGTGGGGTGAGTGAGTGAGTAGGCCTAGTTTCTTAACGGCTCATCAGCACAAAATAGGCCATTCAAGTAGCGTCCTGGAACGCAAGTAGCGTCCTGTCTCGCAGTTTGCTAAAGTCTCCGAGTAAGACAGTTTCAGCGTTAAGATGGTCACATGTGATGGTGTCTAAACACTGGACTATATATAGTCAATCATCGTCCTATCGTCAGCATTCGGCGGATGGTAGATTGCTCCGACGGCTACGTGTGATAGTAGACTCGTGGTCGTCCATACAGGAGCCACACACACAGACTCAATTAATGCTCGCCGTCAGACGCTGGCACGGCAGTTCTTGGCGCATAAGCACAGCGACACCATCTCCACAACGTCAGTCGCTGCGTCTCCTCGATGAATCACATACCCAGGAATGTTGACGACGTCGTTCGGTATGTCCCCATCAGCCAGGTCTCGGTGATACAGGCGATGTCAACACTGTTTTCTTGTAGCACCGCCTGCAATTTATCGACTTTCTGCATAAACGCACCCCGTATATTGGCTGTAAAAACGATGGAACAAACTGCTCAAAGGTCTCAATTTTCTGTCTAATCGTATACCCTATTTCATTCTGGTGACTGTATAGCTGGCGGCGACGCTGACCAAGTCCAGTGATCACCGCGATCGGCTGTATAGGCTACATTCTGTTGTCAAAGAAGGACTAGATGGTCGGTCACAAGGGCCGGATGATCGGTCTCTTGGGGCAGATGGTCAGAATCTGGGGCTAGACAGTTAGACCAACTGTCTAGCCCCAGATTGATTGGTCTTTGGGGCCAGATGGGCAGTCTCTGAAGTTAAACAAGTAATACCCCACACGCGATAGCATCGGGGTTGCCACCTGGAGAATCAGCGTACAGAAGGGTCAGAAGGCTGAGTTAACCTTATTTTGCCCACAGACCGTGACCTATCTAAGTGGTAATTACTGCTTAACAGAAACTCAACTAAGAGTTGAACCCACACCTCTGGATTGTAAATCCGATTCGCAGCCGTTAAGACACCAAGCCAAATCAGAAAGAACATCTGTTATGCATCGTCTCATATAATCGGTGTAAAAAACTGAAAATTTTGAAAAAAAATGTTTTGGTTTTGCAAAACCAAACCAGTCGTCATGAAACGTGCGCAGGATGAAACAAAGCAGGTGTGCAAAAAATAATTACCATGATAAATACAACTTATTGCTGCAACAAATGCACTCAACAACAGATCTCACTAATTACTATCAATGGTACGGAAATGGCCATCATCAGTCACTTAAAATACAACCACAAATATACAAAAATGTGCATTACTACATATCCACTAGGTTGCAGATGTACTGAGAATATGGCAGCAAAATGGAAAACGTCGATATTGTTTAGCACAATAATGATCAATACAACTTGGACTAAGCAACACAAAATGCAAAACTGTGCAAAATATCTTACTCACTAACAACAAACAGCAAAAACCTACTCACTGTGCTTTATACAGTTGCAAATTCATAAAATAACTATAAACAATATATGTAGCTTTATTGACAGAATACAGCACAAAAACAGTCATATGCAATGTCTTGTCTATATAAAATTGGTGTAGTCAAAAAAACAAAGCACAAAATTACCGAACTAGAAAAAAATGCTATCAAATCATCCTAAAAATAATGGTCTGATAGTGAATCACATATAAGCATTACATTGGCCACGAAACACAGTAACAATGGGACTTTCAAAAAGCAAAATGTGACTGACACAAATCCCATCAATCAAACTGCTGGAATGACTTCACATACCTTCAACTAATTAGTATTTATTTCTACTTCTTTTGTTAATTATCTGTTTTGGCTCAAAGATACTACAGACTACAGGGTTTTATTACGGGGCCATTCTATAAGCCCAATTACAGTTACACGTCTCCCCACTGTCCGAGCCATGCTAGAGGCTCCTTACCAGAATGCAAATAAGTGCAGAAGAACTAGAATAAACCCAAGTTCAGCAGTCATCAAAAACGTCAAAAAAATCACACATAATCACAGCTTCATAACTGTAACCATAATACAGCGTCCTGTATACAACAGTGATACCCACAGTGCACTGTGCATGACAGCGTTGAGAGCTGCAAAAACTGATAGATTTTTGAGAGTCCGTGTCCTTATGACAAGAGCTATATTAAGTTAAAGGAATCAAGCTAGATTCTGCTTATGCCTGAGATGTGCAGAAACTTAAAGGATGCATATCACAATCATGTCAACATTTTAGCGCAGACATTTTTTCATGCTTACTGTACGTTTGCACATCACATGCCCTAACATATCGTAAGATACACCAAGCCAAAGCAGTAGAACTAGCACTATGCAAGCAGTTGTACACCTATCAAAAATTGTCACGATGGCTAGCAAGATGGTCATATAAAGAAGAAAGACCCTCTCACAGCAGCCCTACGAACAAAACGCATTGGCGTCACCAGCTACGTGGCAATGGGGCACCGCACGTGTCTCAGCGACTTCCAAATGTTTCAGTTTTCAAGTCATTTCAGAGCTTTGTCACTGTTTTATCTATTGCACGAATTTCATAACTACCTCTGCCAAGGAGTTTATGTGATACCCAGCGTTTACTTATTTATTCATCCATTGATTTGTTAGCAGGATTACACAAAAATCACTCGACAGAATTTTCAGACAAGGTTAGACTCGGTCCAACTTAAAAGTGATCAGACGTTGGTCGTAATCCAGATCAGCATGTAAATCTAAAATAAAAGTGAATGCTTTGTTACCACTGGCAGATAAAGCAAATCTGAGCCGAATATCATGCAAACACAACAAAAATATTGACAGCGTTAACAGAGGTGTCAGTTTTCCAAGTGCCCTTCTAGTATTTTTTTTCTATCACCCTTAAGTTACTTTTTCAGTTTTGTGCCTGTCTGGCACCAAATCCTGGCGACGCCACTGACCAAACCCTACAGAACTGGGCTTTAAGACTGCAAGTGACAGTTTCTGTTTGTTCAATGACTGCACATACACACTCGAAAATGCACGAATAATTGAATATGAGTATCTGGTTATATTTGAGTGACAAGAATAGAAATGGACTGATGGTTGGGAACTTGGGATAGCGTGTTAGCATCGGTAGGTTATGAACTGGCATATTAGCCACATGTTCAGCATTCGCATTCAGCACCTGTATGATACCACCACATCAGACAAAACAGAATTATTATGATAAATTACTCAGTTAACAATAATGCCCTTACACGTTTACTTCAGAAATCTCCGTAATTAAAAACTAGTGTGTTTATATCAGTTCTTGGATGCTGCACTTTTGCACCTGATAAAGCAAATTTATTCAACAAAACATACAATTACAATCACAGGTTTTCATGGCAACCCACAGTGAAGATTTTATTTTATTTATTTATTTGTTTTAATATGTAATAAACACTTGCAACAAACGCGCAAGAACAATAACATAGGAAAACAGTAAAGAAAAACTACAAACATTACTAAGGGAAACAAAAGAAATACAGAAAATACATGATCTTAGGTTGCCTCGTTTTGACAGAATACAGCAGTGTGACAGACACACGGACTGACAGACGCCTCTACGATAACTAAGATGCACTATAGCACCACATGCTGTTGTGCGTAAAAATGCACTAAAGGAATTACAGAACGCATGCAAATGAGTATCTAAGTAAGTAAGTAAGCAGCACTGATGACTCAAGTCTTGTAATATTTTGCCATCCAGCTTAATGTGCTGACGTTATTGTCTGTATTATCATATGGTGCATATTATTAATAAGCTTACTCAGCTCCAACACAAATCAGTTAACATTGTGTTACTCACCAAGAAATCTTTGGGCGTGGCAAAGAGTTGTAAAGAGGCAACACCATCTCATCATGTCTTCTTGTAGCTCTCGACATTTCTGAATATCGATGATCACAAGTACTCCATGCAACATCACGAGATGCATGGGAATTCCCAGATGTATGAGAAATTCCAGAATGGAAAAGTTGTTGATGCTTATCGCCGACTTCGGGCTGGCACTGGTGTGTGGGTTTCTGCTGACCATTTTTCCCAGGTAACGTTGCATACTTCATAATGTCGGGTTTATTTCCATATGCTGGTGGAGACCTTTTCGGCATTCCGGAAGACGGTGAAATTCCAACTGCTGAAAGAACCGTTCCACCAGTATTATTCATTCTGGTGCGGTGCTTAGCTAGTGTTGTTCTGCAAGCTTCAGTCCTGTTGGTCGAGTTCATGTGAGGTGAGACATGGTGCTGGCTTTGACCGAAGTTATGGCAAACATGAGTCTCAGTTAAAATCTTATCCGATCTTGGTCGAAGATGCCGGCAATCGGATGGGACGGTTACGCGTACACATGCTGACTCGCTGTCTTGAGGGGATGCAAGTCTTTGGTATGTCGCAGCACCCACAGCATGTAAATCAACAGCAGTAACACGATGAGAGATCATGGCCTGGCTTTCTGCAGGCAATGACATTGACGACTGCTGCTCACCGATCTTCTTTTGCAGTCGTCGTGATCTCAGCACTGCAGCATTGTATTTGGTCCGCAGTCGAACAGCATGAGCCTCTGACGAATGATTTGTAGCATTCACTGCTTCACGGTAAGAGTCTGTGCACCGGAAAGCAGATTAAGTGATAAGTGATTAGCACTATTAACTAGCTAAAGTATGACATGTAAAAGGTAAAGTCACAAAGTTAAAAAAATCACAAAAAAACTAGAGAAAATCTCTCAGAAAAGAAATTACGATAAGCTGGATAAGTACAGATGCATGAGTGAGTGCACCTTCCATTTCTATTAAACAGCAGACTAGACAAACAAAACCATTACAGTTGCAATTTCAATGATGTTTTTTTTTAGCACTTCTTAGGCTGCATTCACATAAACACGAGTACAAGTCCGGCATTGTACGGGTTCCTTTATACGAGTTCCAGCAAACACGAGTTTGCATGTATTTCAACGGCGCCCGTTCACATAGATACGAGTATGGGTTACATTTGAATGTTACTCGTACGAGTAGTTTCTGTGCAGGTCGTGTTTTTATTCAACTCGTAGAAAGTAAACTACTCGTAAATAGCATTAATATAATTTATAAAAACCGTGGACCATATTTGACGTCAGAACTGATGTCATTGCAAAAATCGTTCATCGTTAGAGATGTGCAGTTTGTAAAAATAGTAACTTTGTAGTGGAATATTGCTGTTTTAATGGCGAAGCATTCCTTCGATTCGATTTTATTTAACATGATCGACACGCATTTAGTTATGAGCTTGTACAAGTGATCGTGAACGCTCCACTTGTACGAATGAAGCTTCTATAAGCTGTAAACCAAAACTTGGACTTGTACTCATGTCTGTGTGAACGCAGCCTTACAAACAACAATACTGGCCGACAGAAATAACAATACCTGGGCCTATATAGTATTCTTTGAAATAAAAAAAACATTATAAAAGACATTATAAAATACAGAAATGTAAACATACAATGCACACTTATTGAAACTAATGGCAGCAATAACAGAACGCACCAACTGCTTTGTTAACATATATCAATGCGCCTGTCAAGTTGCCAGCAGCCTCCGCAGAAAAGCACAGTTGCATTTCGTGCTCTCCACACATCAACCACCATTCACTGTCACCAGCTGAAAATGTGACAGACAGACAGACAGACAATGGAATATCAGAACTACAAATATATGCTAAGCCTATCTCATGTTCTGTGTAGCAGCAGCAGCAGCGGGCCACATGCTAAAACAGCAAAACTATTTCATATTGTATATTGCAAAAAACATTTCACAACTGCTCAAAATGCATATATAAGGCCAATAGAATGGCTGCATAATCAAGAAGAAACACGTGTCATCTCAGCGGTCAGTGCCAACATATTACACCGCCATCCACTTTGACCTGAGTATGCACAACTCTACCCAAACCTGATTTCTAAAGCAATAATTGGCAAAATGGCTACATCAGCATTAACCATTGCACAATCTCCCAGAATCTCAATATTGTCAGTTCTTGGATGATTACTAGGGACCAACTTAATTCACGATTTCACGGCCGTGACATTTTCCATGAAATTGGCCTTCTTCTGTGAAAAACGCCGATTTCCGTGAAATCCGTGAATTTTTCATGAATTTTAGCGCTTTTAGTTTAATTTATGACAATTCCAGAGTGTTATCAGCAGCTTTTATACAGATATTGCTGTTTGCCATGTGTCGCACTTCAGCACTAAGTAGTTGACATTGACTGTCTTGAGTCTTGACTTAGTGTAGTAAATATTCGTTGTTCTGAAATTTCTTCGTTTGCAATAGCATAGCACCTTGAAATAACGTCTGTGGGGCCCGTGAATTTCCCGTGAATTTGCGAAACTCTTTCCGTGAATTTTACGTGAAATTTGACACATTTTAAAAATTCTGCCGTGAAATCATGCATTTTTTTCCGT
>Ga0056128_1008200_pt1 | contig 13191 bp, 10 predicted proteins | sample WorMetLIZISLAND2_FD_71113 | JGI IMG/M metagenome (GOLD analysis project Ga0056128, IMG submission 71113) | Marine gutless worms symbiont microbial communities from Max Planck institute for Marine Microbiology, Germany - Olavius geniculatus... ...
CCGCGCGCTCGCCATGCCCCCCCCCTTTGCCAAATCCTAAATACGCCACTGCTTCTAACTATCAAAATTTTTAAACATACACAAAGATGCATCGATTGTAACATACTCTAAATTTGGAGACTTCCCTGATAAACAGCGCCTGTAAATAAACGTCACAATAACTGACCGTCTTCAGTAATGTCGTCCTCAAACAGTCCCTCCGCGACCAGATACGCCTCGAGTTCTTTGTGAAACAACCTCACGGCACATCCGCCCTGTCCAGAGCCACAGCATGCACTTTAAACCGATACAAACCGCAACAAACAGCAGCGAAAAGCGTGTCGCAGATGTTACAAATAAAAACGACACGCCACTCTTATAGATGTAGGCATACACTACAGCCGAACGTTAATAAAAAAGTCAAAAAACGTCAAAAAACTTTTCACACCGCGTTTCAAAAAAAACAGTCAAAATTGTTTTTGTCACAACTTTGTAAAATTTCTACAAACTTTGATAATTTTTGGCACAAAGATGGCAAAGATAATACAATTAAGTAAGCTGCACTCATTTATTTCGTCGCAAAATTTATGTCAACGCACTACCTTGTGAAAGACAGCTGCTCTATATTGTTACATTACGCTGTGGCTATTAGTATGAGATTGCTCACCTTTGCATCATCATTTCGGCAGAGGGTGCCACATAGTTTAGTAATTTTATCGTTTTAAATATTTTATGGTAAAAATAGCATACAACAACATAGTTGACTGATGAGCTCAAAACGTGTCTAATCGTTGAGCAAATGCCATTTGATCAGATCAGCCGTTCGTTGATTTCGCTATCAGCTCGTCGCGTTGCCACTGTGTCTTTCTATGCGGGACACTCATTGGGCATAAATTCTGTTATGTTGCAAGCGAGTTGTTGTACAAATTTATAATTCTGCAAAACAATTCAGATTTCAATGTGTTTTATGCTTAATTAATTAAATTACAACGTTTACTTGATACAACTCAACTCCAAATTGTTGCATAACGCCGTTATGCAACAATTTGGAGCATTTCTGTTTCACGCGGTAGTGCGTAGACAAAAATTAAGTGAGGTGGAAAATGAATACACCCTACATAATTATATCTTTTAACTATTTTCCTGCCGAAAATTGTTATAGCTAGTGGAAATTTGACAAAGTTATGACAAAAACGATTTTGACTGTTTTTTTTCTGAGACACAGTGTGTGTCACTGTCGTGTTCATGCACGGTACAAAGTACAAATAATTAAATTTAAATGTTCCGCTTTACATTGCGCCATCTTGTAGCTAAACGCAATTTTATGCACCACCTACATATTGCGCTGCTACAACTATGATTACTCACAGTCAGAAACTTCTTGAGTTCTTCGGTCGGTCGACAGTTCTTGACGACTGTAAATCCGGACGCCTGGATGCCCAGGTTCAGCTCAGAGCTGCAACGACAAACACAAAGTAAGTAAGCACAAATGGCGACAATATTTAACTTCTTCATATCATATAGGCTCCTATTATATCATATCATATCGCAGTCCTCGCCATGGCGCCCGTCATCCATAACACCGGGGCGCCACAATATACAACCAGTGCAGAAATACAGAGGAATGAACTCAATGACAAATTGGATATAATCTAATATAAAAAGTAAAACAGTGCGATGTCATAAAAATTTGATCGACGAAATCGTTTGCACTGTGCTTCGGCGTTTAATGTCTACTACTGAGTTGCGGAGTTTGGTCATGTGCAGTTTGTTGTAATCATTAGGCATCGCGCGGTGTCCCTGCGACAACGCAGCTTCGTCGCGTACTAACCCGATTGTGAAGTGGTCGATCTTCCACGCGGAACTCGCGTGAAAGAACTGTCCCGGAGATTTGTAGCTCTCGAATATCGTCTGATCGTATATCTGAACCTGCGCACAGTAATAACGCGAAAACACATAATAATACAGCAACTAATGCACAGATAAAATACAAAATAGGCCAATTAACGCTATAACTGATGTAATAAGCAGTGTTCGATATTGTACAAATTTAGTGGTGGCATGCTTACAGTTTATATACGAAAAGATTAAAATACCAGCATTTTATATTATTGGATTATGAAGCAACAGTGCCTGATTTCCAGTGCTTTAAGTTCCTATGCGGTGCAGTTTGGGTATATGGTAAGACGAGTATAATATACTCTTTTAGTGGTAAATAAAAAGCATCACACCCCAAACAATACATTTATTCACCACCACCAGTCATAAAACCCACTTCTAACAGGCAGACAAACAATATTTGGAATTGTGTCATAAATCAGGCGCTTACGAATTCTCCTTCTGACTTGACTTTATATCGCGGCAGAATCTTGAACTGGGCGTGCTTAGCATTGTACGCCTCCAAATGCACCTAGAAACGCAACATTGCCAAGCTAAATCTCACGTCAAGTAATAGCTGTAAATAAATTCAATTGCAACAAATATAACAAACTATAATCTACTTTCTATATTTTTTATAGAAAAAACGAAACATTGGCACAGAAAAGCCATTAAGTTCTCGGCGCTAGTATATATAGCATATATAGTATATATAGGTCGCAAACGTTAAAATTGAAATTACACGTACTGGCAATTAATGTCTAAAACAATTACGCAATTTTTTGCTTTGCACGTAATTATCTCCTCGAGTTCTCGGCCTGTACGTTTATTCGTAATCGTGCTAAAATATTTTTACGCACGTTTTAATATAAAACACGGCTGCAAAAAAAATTAGACGTGGTTACACCTAAAGTGAAACACATAACATTCGCAAAATATTAATGAAAATGTGTTTACATTTAAGCACAGGCCTAACTACCATATATCACATTTTCAAATAAATGACAGTGCTAGACTGAAAAGCGTATGTAAAGCAAGCGGCAGTTCACAACAACGTACGAGCATGTTGTTCTTGTTGCGTCGACTTGTCTGTGTGGTGCTGACGTGAATATACTTTCCCGTAAACACGTGTTTCAACTGTTCGCCGCCCGCAAGACACACTCACACACTCATAGATCTAATAACAATATTTATCAAATTACAATTGGCAGAACTAGAAGCAGAACGCAAATCACTGACTAATGTTCTAATTTTGCGAATCTTATAAAAAAATTTTTTACAAAATCCGCGACTTTTACGAATTTTAAAAGTTATGCTTGATGCTTACAAAAGATATGCAAAAACGAATTGTGACAATTATTTCAAATTGGCAAATCCTTACGAATTTTAAAATGGTACGACATAAATTGTCAATATATGGTGCAACTCTCCACCGTTCGCGGCCATTTAATATCATTGTGTCACGTTTATTTCGAAATGGACAGGCCATAAAAACAGAAATCTAAGATTAAAAAATTAAAAATAAAAAAACAAAAAGTAAACAATATAATGCTAATTAAAATAATTTCAGGCAAGAAAAATTCGTGATTAGTGCAGAGATGCGTGAGATGACCTGTACGACTTCACCGTAGCGTACACGCTTGCCGTTCTGACGCTTCTGTTCCGAGATGTTATCTTCGTTCTCAGCGTCCGCAGCCAACTGCACAACACGCAATAACAACACGCAATATAATTATTACAATTGCGATAAAAACCCGAAACGAACACTAGATGCGAAACGCAAAACATTCTACAACCAAACTTTTAGTGCCCTATTTCTCCAAACTTTGCACTTCAGATTCGGCAGGTTTTGTCGTCAACATTGTGCCATATTATACAAATTTACTTGCTTCATTCCGATCGCGCAGTCTGTTACTTTCGGTTGTCCTTCGTCACGATTTGACTAAAGTACTACTGAAATGATCTCCAAGTTTTATTTATTTATGGCTATTCGTTTGTTTATGCTACTGTGGTTGTTGTTGTTATTATTATTATCATGTTATGCAGTTTTGGTCACACTGCGCTGGTGATGCGCTTAATGTACCTCTACGTAGTCAATACAGGTAACAGGTAACAGATGACTACTGACACACCTTTGCCTGGACAGCTAGCGTCTTCGTCTCGAGTGACGTGTCACCCTCGTCCGGGTTGCTAGGCAACGGCGAAAACTTCCGGTATTTCTTGTTGAGTTTGTATCGATTCTGGATGGACACTTGAAACTGGACAACTGCATTGACAAACATCATAGCACACAAACACACTATAAACATTACACTCATATAATTATGAGATATTTAATATATGATTGACGGATCGGTTTGAAACTACTGTTAATGTACTCCAATAATGTATTCTATCTCTCCTACTTTTCAATATCCTGCTGGAAGTCGTGATGGCACTTGCTCTTAAAAAATAAAAAAACTTGGAGCAAGAATAGCAGGATTCAGAATATCAAATCTACGATTTGCAGATGACATTAGCCTGTTGGGTGAGACAGAAGGTGAGCTCCAGCATCTGGTAGGCACAGTAATCCAAACCAGCAATCGGTTTGGGCTTACAGTAAGCAAACCGAAGACTAAAGTTCAGTGTGTCGGCAAGAACAGACAACAGGTGAAAAACATACTGGAAGACAAAGAACTAAAGCAGGTGGAAAATTGTGTGTACTTGGGGGGAATGTTTTAGCAGACCAGTCGTGTGACAATTACATTGAACAAAGAATAGGACTTGCAACCGGCAATGTCAGGAATTTGGACAAAATATGAAAGACTCGGGATATTACCAAGGGAACCAAAGTGACGTTGTATCACACAGTTCAGACCATTTTACTGCATAATGCAAAGGCATGGACTTTGAAGAAAGACCATAAACGGAAGCTAAGAGTCTTCAAAATGTCTGCCCTAAAAAGAATTAGTGGTATAACCAGGCGTGATCGACGACGCAACGTCGACATTAAAGAAGAGTTGGAAATCAAACTGGACATAGTGCAGCGTTTACAGAGACGAAGATTGACATACTTTGGACACGTGGCACGAATGAGTAACAACCGATAACCAAATATGCTGCTACATGATTATGGAAGTGGACAGCGATCAAGAGACAGACCGAAGAAGAAGCGAGTCGACAACATAAATGAGAACTGTAGTGACTTGCGGTTGACAATCAGTGTTGCCAGTTGGGCGGTTTTTCCGCCAAATTGGGCTCCTTTTGACATAGCGCTGGCGGGAAATTTTATGTGTTGGCAGGTGGCTAGTTTTGGGGCTACTTTTGATTGGCGTGTGCGGGTTTTTTGGCGGGTTGTTATTCATCAGAATTTAGGCTACTTTAGGCTAAATTTAATTTAATTTAGGCTATTTTTGATGAAAGTTTGGCTAAAAAATCTTTGAGCACCTGATAATCGCCTCAAATTAAACGCATGAAAACCTGGGTAAATGTGAATTTTTTTTAGCCAATATATTCGCAATTCAGTAAACATTTTAAATAATGAGAGTCCAGCAAGCACTGAGTGCAGGGCTGGAAAAACTAGGTTTTTTGACCAAAATTTTAGGTTTTAGGTTTTTAGGTTATTTAGGTTTTTAGATTTTTTTGGTTCATTGAACACCGTGTACCAAATTACAAGTTTTACAACCCAGGAAAACGTATTATACATCTTTTTATAAGTAAACGAAACGTAATTAGTCATTACTCAAAAATCACGAATCAAGCAACAATTAATTTCATAATAATAAGTATAAGTAATAAATTTCATAACAATTAAATTTTTAAAAACCTAAAAACCTAACACTAGATTTTTTAGGTTTTTACGGTTTAAAACCTTAAAAACCTAAGTTTTTCGAACTAGTTTTTTTAGCTCTGACTGAGTGACCGACAATCGTTATTCTTCATGATCAGCAGATCAAGTTTCAAATATTACGAATATTAAATATTTAGGCTTATATATGCTGCAGTAGCCGTAAAAATGACAGTCAGCAAGGTGTGAAAGAAAAATGCTACGAGCTGGACGTAATTTGATGATGATATGATTGCTTTTATCGAAGAAAAGCAGGCCCGTCTTTAGGCGGTGGCACCTTGGCACTGTGCCAAGGGCCCCGCGCCCCAAAGGGACCCCGCGCTACGGCGGTGGTCGCCGCAGCGGACCATGGATCGGTCGTTCAATCTAACCAAATTTTATCGCCTTAGGGATAAATTATACAGTCACAACTTAAACTCGATTAAAAGGTCTGGAAAATTCTTTAAGGGAAAAAGCGGAAAATCTACGGTCCAAATTTTTTCGCTCGCTCCGCTCTCGAAATTGTAAGTTTAAAACACACAAGATACAGCATAGAGGCCTGCATTACCTACAGTACAGACTTAAGCCTATCCATAGGCGGCAGCAGAAAAAGGAGCATGGGAAACAGCTGCCCGCTGTGCCGTTGCCCTTGATTCCCGGGTGTCCCTCAGGAGAAATGCTGATGGTGATGAGATGCCTTCTGGTAACCATAGGCATGCTAAGATGTGACTTATTAAACGTCAGTTTTTCCAAGACAACATGCGCAGTATAGGCTATGTGTGATAAAAACGCAAGTAAATTTGCGGCTTCCATTGAATATCCAAAAAACTGAAAGTGTTTCAGCTTCAGAGGGGGGAGCTTTGCCCCCTGACCTCCTGACTAGGGGCTCTTCTCCTGAACCACGCTATGTGTTTTTGATGCACACAACTGAATAAGATCGACATTTGACCCGTGTAGGCCTACGTAGAGCCGAAGTTCCAAACATTGTTTCAAAAACAATGGGCTATTTTGTGACTATGTAATATCAACATGCCTATCGGTGAACTAGTATGCACCACAAAAAAAGCAACGTCTCTGGTGGCTAGATGCACTGAATGAAGCGTAAAGTCTATTCAATTCTCATTGCTAAACCGCGTGTTCTAACTTCTAACCAGTAGCATAGTGTATTCAAGCATTGCCCGTAGGAGGCGCCGATCATGCGTTTCCTAAAATTGTAAAATTACACAAGTACGGCGTGCATAAGTTAGGACGTTGTCGAATCGATTGGGGGTAACTGTAAAATCCAAAATTTTCCAACGCACAGCTGTATAAAAGTAGATCGAGAATGGCAAACCTTGTGGATTCGGAACATTGCAGGGTTTGTCGCGGTCTTGCCATTGGTGAATGTAGAGAGCATTGTGCTCCGAGCTGCGTATACAATGTAACACATACACACACACATAGCACAATATAATTATGAAGTCATCCATGACACGCTGCTTCGTTTAGTCGTTCTCCGTCCGTCTGTTTGTCTCTTCGTCTGTTCCGTGCGAGCTCCTACTGACTCAAAACGACAACGAATTGACGTTATAAACGTTTCTTGGGGCAGAAGTAACTGATTACAAATTGTTAGTTCAAAAAGTCAAAAATGAAGGTCACCAAACGTCAAAGAACTCAAGAAATTGTCGCATAGCTCATGTGCATGGTTTAGACAAATGCTTCCCGGCTCAGGCGCCGACTGCAAGCACGGTTTTGTAAATCCTTATTCTCTATCAACGCACTAAACTCACCAACTAAAGGAAAAATGCATAATGTCGGCAACCTCAGCGCGAAGATTTTTTTGTTATAACATACAGCTGCAGGAGATAAAATTACATAAAAGCTATAAACACTTTTAACCGCTTTTGTGATACATTTAGCAAAACTAAATAACAGTGAGAGAAAAACGCCGACCTGATCTGCCAGCTGAATATATATCCTTCAGTCTCCTCGCAGTAAAGACTGATGATGTCTCCAATGCACAGAAAGTCACTCATGTTGCCCGGTCAATATTCGCATCAATACTGCACGGATCTCCGGGAATTATCTTGTCGAAGCTGATTTTTGCCCATCTCAGTAATCACCACATCAACAGCTAAACTGTCAAACAGAAAAACGAACAAATTACTGTAAAGATATACGTCTTAATTTAGTTGCGTTGACTTTGCTTTTTTGCAGCTTTAACAGCATTTCGTGTCTTTCTATTTAGTTTTATTGCAACCACGATGAACGTTGCATTAACTGGTGATAGGGTAACTAGCAGATTCGATAATTGATCAATCGATTAACCGGTTGATTAGAGGAGCAGAGGTGGAAGTTAGTTGTGAAATCTTGCGTACGCCACATTCTGACGTCAGTATGTTTAACCATGCAAGAGCACAGCACAACCTATGACAGATTCTCCATCACTCTAGCCAGACAGCTGCTACTTAAACAGCATGACTGGCAACTTCGCTACTGCGTGTTTTGTGAAAGTGAAACCTGCTGGAAAATGGGGGCAGTAAAATATGTGGCATAAAAATTGTAGTAAAAGCTATAAAGCGACCAGAGCTTTCACCTGTCGAACACAACAAAGTTCCGTGATCAAGCGGTTAGATTTTTGAGACGATTCAGATTCGTTTGTGGATTCCGGATCGGTTTCGGTGATTTGGTACCGTCAGGAAACAACTACACGAGCTGGCAATCTGTTTGCAGTTTATCTCTGCATGCTATGAACTGGTTTGGACGAAATTCACGTAAAGGTAAGAGTGGCCGAGAAAGCAATCACTGAAATTTTGATGATGATCCGATTCAGGATCTTAATCTAAAAATTTTATGTCAGTGGCGTAGCCAAAATATGGATGCCCTCTCTTTTTTCTGTGAAAATGATGTGTTTTGGTACATTATATCACTATTTGAAATAATTGGGTGGGCTCCTAAAATGGCCCCTCTATGGCTACGCCAGTTTTTTTGTGTATATTTTAAACGAAGGTTTAAAATTTTTAACTGCTTTTAGCTTTTACAGATATCATGCGTGTCTTCCCGCAAAAAAATAGCGCCCGCCGTGTTCGCGGGACTAACTTTTTGTACCCGCTATCAGCTTCGTGGTCGATAACACTCGTTACGTAACTCGCACAGCAGATTCTCTGTAATGCTCCCTCCGTCTTCGTCGGTGGCCTTGGCTGCTTCAGCGGACGTTACCATAGAGACGAGGGGGCCTTTGGCGCTCGTAACATCCATCAAACTCGCTGGCTGGTCAGCTTGAAAGACAACGGTCTGCCAGTCAGTCAGTCAGTTTGCGTGGAGAGTGATTGTCGTGGCGTTGATTAATGACTGCGACTTGTAGCGCTCTGCGCGATGTCTTCTTTCAGCAGCGGCTCCAGGTCGAGACCTTTGCGTTGTTGTTGTACAACGTGTAGCCTCGGATCTGTTTGCAGCGCGTGTGTGGTTGTGCAAACGCATGGTCTCTGACTAACAACAACTGAACCATCAGGGGGCGTTGCGCCTCCAAATTTAGACTCCCGCAGAGGTACACTTTCAGCATGTATGCCTCCATAATCAGCCGGTTACAATTCCGGTGCGGCATTTTACACTAGCAAGTGTAGTGATCTTTCGGTAAGCCTGCAGACTTTTTGCGCGACCCTTGCCTTTATCGGCCTCCGTATATCCTACATTGTGCAGGCTGTCCTTCCAGTCTGTACGTAGCCTTCGGCGCCGCATTGCAAGCTCTGCCGGTTCAATCGTCGATGAGAATTGCAGAAGTCCGAAACACGTCACTGGCGTAATTTTACAACAGTCGATGCTCGATTTAACGTATTTTGTGGACAAGTGGCATCTTATCCTTGACATGAAAAAGCTCGAAGCGATGCAACAACAACGATAATCATGATGAAAAAATAATTAAACTATAGGTCTACTACTTTTAGATTTTTAGATCGCTGACGGCAGATCTGATCAGTGTTCCGAAAATGACTAACTAAAAAACAGGCTTTGAGCAACGATTTCAACGCAGACTGCAGATGTGATGAAGACTGTTGGCGGCATACTGTGGCTGTCCGGTCGTTATACTGTATGAGAGGAGCATCTGCGGGTCTTTTCTGTTATTGCTATTATTACGTGAAATATTATGCAATAAAGTGGAGTGTGTACAACTCATTACGCGACAGCAGTTGGCTGTATATTTTAGCCTTTAGGATCAGCCTCCTTATACTCTCGTAGCCGGCGTCCATAACTGTTTAATTATGATTTTTCGAACATTTTCATGCCTGCGCCCAAAACGTAAACGTAGTTACTTACATAACTTGCACTATAATTCAACTTTCCTGTACCTCTCCAAATTGCAACCAAACCGCTGCAAATGGTTACTATCGACAGACTATAAGATGACTTGGCAACGTAATACCGAACGACACCTTCGCCGACCCGGTACGATGTACCGCTTAGCCACAGCACATAACGTTACAAACGAACGGACAGACGACAGACCGTAGCAGTGCCTGACCGTACTAAGTATACGGTCGGCTAAGAACGACTTTTTTATTTCCATCTCATTACAGAAGACGGCGATTCATGCCGACGCCCAATACAGCACTCGCTGACGTGCGTATCTGTGTGTTATTGCACGGCGTCTGTGCAGGCGCAGTGGACTAGTAAAATTTTATGTGCCGCGGCACAAGATAGTCGCCAAAGTGTCGCTTCGTTAATGGCGCCAGCAGCAACATCGAGTGACGTCATTATCGTCACGTGATGACAAGCGCGAACGCCCCGCTGTAGAGCTAGTGCTGTGCAAATCGATGCTTGATCACGTTCGTGTTACCAATCGCGCGGACTACTGCAACAACATCTTGTACCAAGTTGCCGCGGTCCACTTTCGTTTTCTTCAGTTTGTGCTCAACGCCGCAGAGCGTCCGGTGGTCAAAAAAGCGATAATGCGACAGCATCACACCAACTCTTCGAGACGATCTACACTGGTTGCTCGTGCGTTAACGAGTGGACTACGCAGTCCAGTGACGGCATCTCAACCCCGTCGACATCTACGATCTGCTGATCTCGGTGATTTAACCACACCGAGAACCAGAACGGTCCATGAAGTTTATCGGCTGCTGGCCTGTGAGCGTGGATCAGTTTGTCGACGGAGCTGAAGACTACATCACTGACAGTTGGACAGTTCACCAGCCAGCTGAAGACTGATATTATGTTTTATTATGCACTCTGTTGAGCAGCTGTCATGATTCTTTCACTATTCGACTGCGTGATAGGCAAGTGACTTTTTTGAATGACACAGAACTAAATTGTTTAAATCGTGAAACGTTAGCCTTATGGGGTGTTTACACCATCTAGCAAACGTCCAGCAAACTTCCAGCAAACATCCAGCATTAGCACGTGTATTTTAAATACATTTGCTGGAAGTTTGCTGGACGTTTGCTGGATCGTGTAAAGCTCAGCTGTCGCTAGAATATCCGACCACACTGCGCACTGATTGTCAGTGACCTTCAATGTCATTTGAGGTCGATAATTTATATTTTATCTGAAAGGGCGTATGTCACTTCTTATTAGTGATTAATAGTAACATTGGCCGTATTTCTCACTGTTTTCGAGATATGGCCAGTTTTCCGTTAGAAAACGCACATTTTTCTACTTCCCTCTTTCTTCATAACCCCCAATTTAAGAATGTTTCCTTTGCACTAAATTGCTGAAATTTTGCAGGCCTAAGTTTAAGGCATAGGGCTACTTTATTGTGTAAAATGTTTTTTCTTACGACCTAACTCTTAGCCACAGTACATTTGTAACAAAAAGACGACGACGACGACTGACAGACGTAAGCTCGACCGTTATTTGAGTATGGTCGGCTAAAAACTGCTGACGAGAATCAAACCTGCCTATAATTTGATGAATTAATGTGTTTACTTGGCGTATTGATTTACTGCTTAAAGAGACAACTTTAATATTAATATTTAGTTGGATTTATGTCACCAAAACATTTTTGCGTGACAAGAAACAATTGTACAATATAAATAAGTATATCTTAATATTTAACAATAAAATCCCCATTATTTTATCAATTCAATTTTACTTCAGTACTGTACAGTATAGAATTATTTATAGCATGGTTACTTTTACATTAACCAATCGAAGGTTAATAACATAATAAGTTAGGAAAATAATAAAAAGCAACACACGCATGTTTATAAAAAATTTTTTTAAAACGCTTATCACAACCATACAAACGGTCAAAGTTTATACGGTTTATGCTTCGATGAAGATTAACGTAAACGTTTGAGAAAACGTTCGTCTAAACGGTCACTTTACGAGTCTTTGGCTGTCAAAGCTTTATCGAGCTGTTTGTTGTTTTACGAGACCAATGCGCTGAAGGGTTAATAGTGTTTAGTTTGCGACGCGTTATGGCCATACGATATACACCTCTCCCAACCGGCTCTAATGATTCATAAATTCTTTTCGTATGCCACCCATTATTATGATTTCGCGGTTGGTTTCGATCAACTTAGTTTTGCTCGACATCGAACTCTGTGATTGGTGACCGTCTGTGGCCAGGCAAACCACGACACATTTCGCAGGACAAAACACAACGGCTAATCAGAAAGACAGACACAATTTTGACACGCTTATATTATAGCTTATAGCTTTGAACTATATAACTTTTGCTTTGAAAAAGTTCAATCCTAATCGGGGGTTTGAACCCGCAAAGCGTTCTCCCACCTGCGAACGCCACTGACGTGGCCCGGCGTGACCCGGCCTAAATCTTTGACCCGTGACCCTACAGTAACTCAGTATCTAATTCGGCGGCGGCAATGAAAGCAGAATAAGTTGCAGCGATTGGTTTCACGGTGTCAATTGTGCATTCCGTGCGTTGCGACGACATGCAAAGCTGAACCGATTACCGCGCCGCAAATCGCTCACATTAATATTCATGACGTCTGCGCAGCAAAAACCAAAACTGTACGTGTGCGAAGCGGGGAGGACCGGGAACGCGCCCCATCGGAAGACCGAACGAAATTTCTTCCGAATTAGTTTCCGTGACATCGGTTTGGCATTCACGAACGTATTGCATCATTCTTGTGTAAAAGTGCTTTGTGCACCAAATTCGTTATCGATCATGTGCCAGAAGTCAGGACCCCATTGGACAGCATACAGCGAGCGACCTGCTAGTGATGGTGAAGAAGAGCCTGTTAGTTTTATTTACACGACTCCACACAGTGAACACGGTAGCAAATGTTTAACTACAGTCGGAAAGTTATTCCTTACTTTATTTAAAGTTATCTTTTACTTCATTTGGAAACAGTTTCATAACTTGTTTATACACTGTGTCTCAAAAAACATCCCCACCATTTTTGATTGTAACTTGAAAACCAATTAATAATAATAATAATAAGAGAACATTTATATAGCGCATAATCATTTCGAAGAAATCTCTAGTGCGCTTGGCGGTCGAGTATGAATACTGCAAGTTCATAGTGTCCGCTAAAAACGAAACGAAACTGCGACAGGTCCGGTAATGTCAGTACTTGTGCAAA
>Ga0056128_1008203_pt1 | contig 13190 bp, 7 predicted proteins | sample WorMetLIZISLAND2_FD_71113 | JGI IMG/M metagenome (GOLD analysis project Ga0056128, IMG submission 71113) | Marine gutless worms symbiont microbial communities from Max Planck institute for Marine Microbiology, Germany - Olavius geniculatus... ...
GGTTTTAGCCGACCCGACATCCAACGACTGCCGGACACGACGAATCTGTCTGAGATGAAAGAAGCAGGTAGCACTGACGGCTGAAACATGTTTCTCAAGACTCAAATCAGACGATATAATAACTCCTAGGACGCGTACATGTCTACTGGGCTCGATGGTGTCAGTACAGCGAGATATCATCTTTTATCAGAGGCCTAACTACCAAGTCACAGGCAATGAGCCCCATTTGAGCGGATGGATGACTGACACCCGCAATTTAACGTCATCACTCGCTCACCCGCTCAAAGTCAATTTTATCACTCGCCGACAGCGAATGTTCCGATTTGTCTTTATCGTTTGCGCTGCACTAAATTTGGTCAAATGATTCTGCGGCAAATAATTAAAATTGTTGCCGCCAGATGTCATATCTTAAAGCTAAAATGCACCAACTTCGATTTCTGCGGTGGCTCCACCCCAGAGGGCCCAGCCCACGCTGGGAAAGCTCACAGTGCCCCATCAGATCTTCTAGCTCGATTACAGGGGCCTTACTTTTAAGCTAAGAGAGAGGAGGGAAATAAAAGAGGGAGAGGTAGAGGGAGGGGGGAGATAAGCGCCTTCTGTTTTAAATTACGCTGTGTAGTGTAATACGTGTAGTGTAAGAGTACGCCATAAGAAGAAGAAGAAGTGTAATATCAAGGTTCTTATACAGCTTTTGGTTGGCGCAGTGGATGACGGTGATGATAATGATGATCAGCATAATCATAATGCTGTGCAGCAGTTTTATGTCAAACCTGCGACTGAGGTTCTGTCGCAGACGAACTGCAGCGCGGATCGCATAGACTCGTGACGTCGACATTCCGCGTGTGCGCATAACGTGGTGACGTCATCACAAACGGAAGTCAGTAACGACGACGACAAACTCTCTCGCCTCCTACAACGTATGCCGTTACCGTAAGGCGCATGACACACGATCCAAGTTCTGGCCCCAAGTTAAGATTTCTGTGAACGCTAAAGCATTGCAAGACGTCATAGAAAGTGTGCTGAAACCTTCAATATATTGCTAACATCAATAGACGTTAGGTCCAATATACGCCAGCAAATACAGACTTCAGCAGGCGTCTACAACATAAACTATGAAGCTAAGTTAACTGTTCTAGCATAAAAGTACTCTGAAGCTTTTTTCAGGGCTTTGGACTTTGGCAAATCGTATAATTTAAGACGCAAAATGTAGAGTTATCGAAACGTTAATTTTTTTTAACGCGTTAATAACGATCTGACATAAATAATGCTGAAATTGTAAGTAGACTACATAGACAAGGTGAGTGGAACTCGTGTCTGTGTCGCAAAACCGTGATGCCCCCCGTGAACTTGCACAATGGACACATTTTCTTACATTTCTTGTTTCACTCAGTTGCTTGAATTCATTCTATATGGTCAAATAACCGCAGTTTAATGAGATATTGCAACTCCTGCTTCGTAGAATATAGTAAATTTACGTATGTGCGTTAATTTTTTTCAACGCGCGTTTTATTGAATATGTTTATGTTTATTCGCCACTCAGGCAGAAATACAAATACAGAATATAAAAAAAGTACAATACCACCAAAAAACGGGTTAACGCGTTAATTTGACATTTCTAGTAAAAACAAAATAATATCAAAGTTTGGCTCTGGAAACTGCGTTTTTTGACTCAGAATGTACCATAATCGTTGTCGGCTGAGTTGTTTTCTTACTTAATGCGCATGCGGATGAGTGGCAAAAATGACTGGTAGACCTGTGGAAAGTGAAATAAATTTTCAACAAAATCTGTGTAGTCTAATATTTCCCACCTCACCTTTCCAGTCAGCCTTTTCTGCCACCTAGCGTCCATCATCCTATGCGCCCTGATTCTTTCTGAGACTTTGGCGCGGCTTTATAAATCATTTACTTACTTACTTACTTACTTACTTACACTGGCAGTGACTGGCTGACTAACCTACAAAGCGCTGTCAGTTGTGTTGAGTTTAGCGCCGCAAACCACGAGTAGCCACACAAGACATCATCATCAACAACATCAGCAGCAGCAGCAGCAACAGCAGCTTGTACAGGGAATAGCAGGTGTCTGCTGAGTGGACTATTACAGTTCCATGACGTCGTCCAATCATCAGCTTCCTCGTTCACGTCACGTGACTCAGACGCGGCTGATGACGTCAGCGTTACCATGACGACCACACTCAGCAACAGACCTGGAAGAAAAAACGCCCGAAAAACAACTTGGAAAACGCGGGTTCCACATACTTTATTCAATAACCAAAAGTTTATATTTTAACAGTGAATTGCACCGAGAGATAGGTTTATATCAGGACGACCTGCGTACAAAATTTTTAGCAGTTTGATCTCCTAGGTTTAGGCAGTCCTCCGTACGGATGTTTCAAATTTGGGTACTTTTTCAAAACACATCATTATTTTATTGCACGTAGTACACTGATTCTCCAGATGGCATCATCAATGCTGTCGCGCATCAAGTAGGCTTTGCTCAAATTACTTGTTGCCATCGTTCTCCCTCTCCCTTCGCCTTCCCGTCATTTGACTTCGCCGTCGACATCTCCGTCCATTCGTTTTATATTTGTCTTCGTCGTCAGTTCGTCTTCTACTTCGTCTTCTCCGTCGAGTGGTCCTTGTGGTCAGTCGTGGTCTCGTTGTTGTCCGTTGTGACAACTAGTCATACCGGCTATCAGTTCGCTGAACTGAAAATAGAATTAACAAATCCGCACGGAATGGAAGTACGGCTGGATTTCGCATAAAAATAAGACACTTACCTTGCAGTAGACGTAGCGTAGCCATGAAGACACCCGCAGATAGTGAGACGTGCAAATGTTTCTGAATGAATGAAATAGGCCTACTGTACAGCCTACGAACGTAAACAAACATTAGTCATGGCCATCAACTAGTAAGCGCAACAGTAGATATGCCTAACTACTTCATAACTGCTACGTCAACACCAGTATTGGTCCGGCAGCGTATTCAAGCAGAAGCAGAGGCAGAAGTACTAGAATTTACTGTTAAACTGCTCTCTATAATAGCTGCTATTCAACAGTAGGCTAGGCCTACACATGAAGTTGTGTCACTATACTTGGGAGTTGGAAATAAGTTATAACTCAGTCATATTAACTACCGGTGATGATAGTTTTTATTAAAGACACCGCTGTTAAACACAATGCAGAACATACTGACATGCTAAAAAACTAAAAAAAAGTCTTTGTACAATACAGACGTAGGCCTGTATACATATGCGACGCTGCGTGTACGTCGAACTGTACAACGTTTGTATTTACCGGTACCCTAACGTATGCTCAGGCCTACAATCATTGGGTCCAGTCTTAATGTGACATTGTGACACGTCAGTCACGTGTGACGGTGCTGTAACTTGTAAAAGTTGTAAACACGTGTGACGTGACTCGGCATTCTCTGCTAATATTTACGACATACTGGGCCTCGGTGACAGAATCACAGTCCACAGACTCGGTGCCTTATGGCAAACTGGCTCTCGGGTAACTTCGTACGATGTTATCATCTTGTCAGGTTGGGTTAACGTTTGTTGAAGGTCTCATAATAAAATAGATATAAAAAAGTTTGAATGTCCATAATACACGTTACATGTGTGAGCAAACAAGAGAAGCGGTGTTGACTGGGGAAAGCGAAAGGGTACCTTTACTGAACCGGGCCCTGTTTACACAGACATCAATGGTCGATAAGCTTATATCACATGACACGGCAGGGATGTGGTCAAGGACTCCATGTCTCGTTACCGTCTCAAGACATACTCGGTGGAGTGACTGAGCTGAGTCTTGTATACCGCGTTTACACGAGGAAGCTGCATGGCTTGCTCGTAGAGCGCACGACGAGCGCACGTCACACATTGAGCTCTCATTAAGCAGGCCTGTTAGGACCCGCTAATTCAAATGTAGGCTTATAGCCCGTTTACACGATCAAGCAAATTTCGAGCAATCATCAAGCAAACATCCAGCAAATGCATTCAAAATACACGTGCACGACGTGTGCTCTAATTGCTCAATGTTTGCTCGATGTTTGCTCGATGATTGCTTGATCGTGTAAACGAGGTATTAGCCCACAGCTGATCACAGCTGTGCACGACGGGCGCACGGACGACCACACGACGTGCGCTCGTAGACGAGCTTACTGTGTAAACGGAGTATTATACCGTTTTTCACGATGAAACAAACGTGAACCAAACTTAGAGCACACGTCGTGCACGTGTATTTTGAATACGTTTGCTTTATGTTTGCTTCATCGTGTAAACGGGTATTATAAATCAAAGGATGCTGTTACGTCATCGCACCGCTTGACGTCACACTCGACAACGTATTTTACGCGCGAGTGCTATAGCGCGTATTAGCTATGGTAATTCTGTTTTGGTGTCTTGATGTCTGTCACAACCCGGTATCGATCGGAGCCCAGGTAAAATAGAGACCTTTGTTTTTACCGTATGATACCTAGAGTCTCTAGTATTTTGTGACAAAATTTTATGCCAATGGATGAAGGGGGTCCCCACGAACGAGGGGGAGAAAGAAAGGCAGCCCTCCTTAAAAAGGCGTTATTTTACCGCTATTGGCACATCTAACGTAAAAATGGTTGCAGATAGGCACAGACATGCTGCATATCATAACAAGCACTGGCGACGAGCTTTTTAGAAATGTCAACATCGATGACCTTGAATGACTTTGAACTCTTAAAATAGGGGTTTTAGTAAATTTTTTCGCGATTTTGGGCTGTAACACGCATTTCAAGAGTGAATTGTGCCGAAGTGGCTGGAGATAGACCAAGACAACCTGCGTATGAAATTTTCAGCATTGAATTTAGATTTCAGCAATTTAAGTCTGGACCCTCTAGGATCAAGGAGGCCTGCGCACGTGGGTGTTAAAGAGGGATTCCCCTCTTAAAAGTGATTATTTATCCGCTGCTGGCTTGCCTAACGTGAAAATGGTTGTAGATAGGCACACACATCCTACTTAATATAACAAGCACTAGCGACGTGCTTCTTAGGATTGTCAATATTGATAATTTTGATTGACCTTAAATTTTAAAAATAGGGGTTTTGATGATATTTTGGCGATTTTTGGCTGCAAAGGAGTAAATTGCGATGAAATGGATGGAGACAAACCAAGATTACCTGCGAACATGAACTGCTATAGGCTCTCGCGCGTTTCATGAGCATTAGTTCAGATTTCTGGTTGTTCTCCGTCGGCCCTGCAATGTATTGTATTGTATTGCACTGCCGCTGCCCAGCATTTCGCAGTCACGATGTTACTTACGGCATCAACATGCTTGTTTACTTTTAAAATTAACTGAGAGAGACCACTTCAAAGAATACAACTTTGTCCAAAACTCACCTGCATCGTCAGCTGTCATGCAGTTGAAGGCGTTGAGTCAAATTCTAAGACGGTAAGTCGATTGCGTAGACCTCAAAGTTGACAACGGGCGAAGAAATGTTCGCTTTGCATCAGCGGGTCAAAGTTCATACGGGGAAATGGTCAACAATAATATTGTCACGAGACGTACTAACGTTTTGTCTCGGACATGTGCTCAACGTCCCTGTCTCGTCTCGGGTCATTGTTGGTCGCAAGAAATTTTTAATCAGTTTCAGCTTGCTGAAAGATCGTGTAGATTAGTTAAGATAAAAAATGTGACAGAATCTGTTTTTGGCATCCGCATCGGGCCCACTCAATGACCTCTACGCTTCGATTGTAGGCCTGCCTTTAGGCCGCATTGAGCGAGTGACACCCACAATTTAATCTCGTCACCTGCCCGCAGTCCTGTGTTAGTGGCGACCGGCTAAGGCAATGGAGAATGGCAAAATTTGACCTCTCTCAGATCCAAAACCCCTCAACCAATCGACACAAAATTTGAAACAGATGATTATGTCAGCGAGATGACCTCTGTACAAAATTTCGTGCAAATCCGTCCATTGGGGGCTTCTCGGCAAATGGGTGAAATATAACGAAAATTTTTCTAGTATATATATATATATACCTTTTATTTGTTGACTTACCTACAGGTCAGACCACCCGGCGGATTTTCACGCACGATGGCTCGGACAACGCGGCATCACGCAAGGGTCAAACCTTTTAGGGAACCGAAATTCGAAGTTAATATCCAACCCCTGAAGAATCTCACCAAAGTCGAAAATTGGGCCCAAAAACGGACTTAGAAATTTTCGGCCAAAAACCCTCCTGTATAAAAATTTTATCTATAAACGGCCCCTAATTGTCACCGTAGCCCATAAAAGTTATATACAGAATGCGTCAAAAAAGTGGACCCCAAAGGTTTTTCGCTGTTTTCTCAGCAACCGTTTAGAATTTTAATTTGAAATTTTACAGATTTATTTACTTCTACATCTAACTGCCCAGTAAAATGTGATTCCGTTGAAAAACGACAAAGTTACAGACTTTCTAACATGTCAGCCTACCGATTTTTTAGCATTTAAAAATGTTCCGGCTACAACATCAATTTAATTAATAATATTGTTGAAACTACACAGTTAAATAATGATCAGATACCAGAATTCCATTGTCACTGCAAATGTAGCTCCAAGCTACAACACCAGCCTCCAGTCACCTTATTTGAGAATTCTTTCACAGCTTTGTCGATCGGTCCCTGTGGCAGACTGCAGGTTGCTCCAGATAACCTGAAGCGCTTCCTTGAGTTCAGCGCTTGCTTTCGGAGTTTGACTTAACTCACTACAAAGTAAGCGAGTTGAGTTTGAGTTAAAACTCATTTAGTCTGTATGATTTGAGAGCTTGATTTAATTCGTTCTGTATCCGAGTTTTTCCAACACCGGCTACAGGGGCGTTTACGGCCGAAAATTTTTGTCCACTTTTGGGCTTAATTTTCGACTTTAAGCAGATTTTTCACATGCTAGATATTAACTTCCATTTTTTACCCCCCCCTTCCCCAAAGGCACACCCTTGCGTGAGGCCGCGTCGTTTGAGCCATCCGCCGGGCGGTCTGTTCTGTAGATGCGTCAACAAAAAAAGTATGTACGAAAATTTTCGTTATATTTCACCCATTTGTCAAAAAGCCACCAATGGACGAATTTGCACGAAATTTGGCACAAGGGGCCGTTTCGTGGACGTAATCACCTGTTTCGACTTTTTTGTCGATCGGTTGAAGGATCTCGAGGGGTCGAATTTTTTCATTCTCTGTTGACTTAGCCCGTCGCCATTAGCCTAACACAGGGCTGCGCTACCGCTCGCCTGGAATCAGCCTTTCGTCATCATTGTATGACGTCAGATTGAACTCCAAGTGCACCCCGTGACTCGAGGAGACCCTGCGATCGGTAGGGGTGGGGATTCCAAATTACTGACTTTAAATACAAAACCAGTAGGAGTAGTCTGTCTGTCTGTAAGCCCACAGCTCGTGGCATTCGCGCAGTTTGTGCTGTGTCAACTGCAGCCGACATAATTATATAGAAGAATTTCTTAGTATATCACAGGTTGGTTGTTCATTAATACAATACAATACAATGCAATTTAATGCAACATAATTATAGCTATAAAACGTTATTGTTATGTCGGCCCAGTGTCGACAAGTTGTGTGGCTGTCCGCTTATCTTTTAACAGTTTGAGCCAAAAATTGTTACACCGGTTGCTTCTGCGGCCTTCCCCGAAGGACGTGCACATCTCTACATTTTTTTCGAGTTAAGTATGTTGCGATAGCACTGTGCTAATTTTTACTTGTGATAAAGTTGTCACACATTGTGCAAAAAAATCATTCTCGAAAGCGATATAGCCTACGTCAGCTTCTGGGGCTTCGCTGTGAACCCGAAGACGGTTCTCGCCCTCTCACAGTGGTCAACGTAAAAAACGGGGTGACCGTGACACTGCGCTCCACGACTTCTTATTTTCAGTCTGTAGTTGCCCCACTTGAATTTGAAGCTTAGGGAAAATTAGTAAAATTGGTGCCACGAGATGTCAGATTGTAAGGCGAAGCTGCACAACAATTCGGTTTTCGCTGGGGCTCCGCCCTGGACCACGCTGCACGAGAGAGCTTATAGCACTCCCCAGACTTCCTAGCTGTAATTAAGAGAGGCTAATTTTAAGGGAAGGGAAGAAAAAGGGGCAAGAAAAGAAAGGTGACGAAAAAAGGGAGAAAAAAGCAAATGGAAAGGAAGGAAAAAGAGAAGAAAAGTACAGTTAAAATCTTATAACAAATTAACAACCCTCTGTGTCACAGATCACGCCATGACAATGACAACTAACGGTCAACGTCTTCTGCTGCTGATGATGATGATGCTGTTGGAAATGGTCCACATGCTGTCGATGGTCCATGGAGCAAAGTCACGACAACCAGGCGTAAAGCTGGGTAAAGCCAAAGTAATAAAAAGTAAATAAGTCTGTGTGGTTAAACTTTTATATCTACTGCATAAAGATATTTCAAACAATTAAGTAACCTTGCTATATTGTCGACTTGATTTCTAGCCGTTAAAATCCGAGATAGTTCCATTTTTTACCTCACTGAACCAAATAGGCCTTATAGTGGAAAGAAACGAGCGAGGGAACCGGGTCTCCGCGTAATAGATTAATGAGTGTTTTATAGTTTTACCCAAAGTTTTCAGTCACTTCCATTTACTTTACTTGTCAAAGATATGCACTCTCACGAGCGCCTTCTAGTTTGAAAATTAATGTAGCAGGCGCCCGGTTTTTCCAGACACAGGGTACGTTTAGAAACTTTGGTTTAGTTGATGGCACAGGTTCACTACAGGTGTGCATTAGGCTTATTATAACATTTTGCATTAAAGCACTTGATGCTGCGTAAGGTGTTTGTTTTGGTCTTGAAAAAGTCTCGTTTGCATCACTAACGCAGGCTGTAGGCCTATGCAGGCTGCATACGATCGTGTTTGTATGCAGCCTGCAGAGGTGAAAGATTAAATTTTTTTAAAAAGTTTTTTTAAGTTTTCAAAATTACTCTAAAGTTTTTTTACAGGTTTCTGGGATTTTTTTGGTTTTTAGTGTCAAATGAACACCGTACACAAAATTACGACCCAGAAAAAAACATCTTATACACCCTGCTTGTCTCATAATCACATTGTTTCCTGTATATTATAGCAAAAGGAAGTAATCAACATTCACTAATTTACGATTAAATATGAAATAAAATATGACATGTAATTTATTCTACTGTACAATAAACAAAAAACCTTAAAAGCCTAAAATAGGACTTCTGCGGTTTTACATTTCAAAAACCTAACAAACCCAGGTTTTTTGGACCAATTTTGCAGACGTGGATGCAATGTTGTATTTCCTCTTAAGGTGCTGCGACTGTGCTGGTGCACTGCATGTCGTGGAAACGGACAACGACAGCGTGAGTGCAAGTGACGTGTCAGGGATGAATGGCCTACCGCACAACTGCCACGACATTAAGTCAAAGTTTGACGCCAATACGAACGGCGTCTACACGATCTACAGCAGGATTGTTCACGCGCAGACTCGCGTTCTGTGCGATATGACGACTGGCGGCGGCGGCTGGACCGTGCGTAGCCTACTAATCAGTGATATTTGACTTAAGTCAAAGTCAAATTCGAATTAATTTTAGTGAATTTGACTTTGATTTTGACTTCTTTAGTGTCTCTGGTTTTGAAGCATTTGAAACGTCTTAGCTATCGTATAGGCGTTCGTTCGTCTGTCTGTCTGTCTGAGGCCTTTAATCTCGGCTCCCTAAAAGACTCTGTAGTTTTTTTGTAACAAAATTTCTTAGCGCTGGCTGAGAATATTTCATCGAAAGAAAGCATCAAAATGTATTGACTCGTCTAGCGTGAAAACGGTTGCAGGCACATACTTGCATTCCTGACGAGCTTTACGGGGTACCAACCTTGATGACCTCGAAAAACCTTAAAATGTAAAAAAAAATAATTTTAAAATAAGTTTTTTTGGGGATTTTTGGCTGTGACGCATATTGCAACAGTGAATTGTTTCGCCATTACTAAAGATAGACCAGGACAATCTGTGTCTGATTTTTTTCATAAAACGTGGAGTTAAACTATCTAAGTTTCGACCTATTTGGTTTAACGTAGAAGTCCTTTTATGGATACTTCACATTTAGGTACCATTACAAAACGTATTATTATTTTATTGTACGTTGTACACTGATTCCCCCAGTAGAAGCACCGATGCTGTCGCGCGTCCCGTGAGCTGTGCTCAAATTACTTGTATTCGTTGACACACGTAGAAGCCTCGTTCTTGTGCGACAATTGACCGCGAGTTAAACGTTCAACTTAATTGTTACTGTCCGCAATAACAACGACAGTAGGCCTATTGTTTTCAGATCGTCGCTAAGTTTTTTTTGTTCGTTTATCTCTGTTAACACGATTAGGCCTACTCTGGAACCGCTACACTTAGGCCTACAACTTAATGAAATTTTGCGCGTAGATGTAAGCTTACCTTAGCAACCGCAAGAACCCTGTTAAATTTCAATGTCATAGGTCAAAAAATTAGGTCACAGAACCGGATTTATGGATACTTTACCATTGCGAGATAAGACAATGTTACTGTGTTGCTAGGCAAGGCGAGCTAAGCCGATAATTATTGGCCGACGCTGACGTCGTTGCTATATCTCAGCTTGCTACGGCGGCTACCGCGGACAGCTTTAGCCTTGCGCAAGGCTCGGCAGTTTTGTGTTGAATTTGTATCCGTGTTCAGGTGTTTCAGCGCCGCGTAAAAGGCGTCGTCGACTTCTATAAAAACTGGAACTCTTACAAGCATGGATTTGGATATTTTCAATCAGACTTCTGGCTCGGTAGGTCAGCTCAATTTAATTGCGTAGTTTGTTAATTGTCGATAAATGCTGTAAAATGTTTTCTTTTAAGTTTAACAGTTGCCATGCTTGTCTGACTTATGTGGTGTTTACACGATCTAGCAAACTTCCAGCAAACGTCCAGCAATTCACGTGTATTGTGAATACATTTGCTGGAAGTTTGTTGGACGTTTGCTGGATCATGTAAACACCCTATTAGGCCCTAAATGTATCTGGTTTAGGACTCATTGGTGTCCATATTAGGCCTACCTGTTACACCAATCACACGCAATAAAACTTGTAGCCCATGTAGCTTATCAGTAGAAAATGCCATAAAACGTCTATACAGTACAGAAGCGAAGCGAAAAATAAGCTTACAAAAATGCAAAAATAAACGTCTAAATAACTTATTTAAAAGAGATTTTGAATAAATCGAAATGGCATTGTTTTTATATGTACAAGTACACTGTGTTAGCGAAATAGTGGCCTTCCGTGAACATTTTGAAATTTGCAATAACAAGCGAGAAAAACTGCACCGATTTTAATAAAATTTTTTGCATACAATGCGACATCTAGTCAATAACGCAAAACCTTGTAAAAATCTGTTGTTGAGTTTAAAAGATTATTTATTTTTTAAAAGTAATTTTACAAATCTGTGTTTATTGGCTGACGTGATCTGTAGGCTAACGCCATATGTTGTTGATAGGCTAAACAAACAAAATGGTGTCTAAAAGATCGACGTTTAACCAAAAAAACTCAAAATTAACAAATGATACAGTGTCAAAAACTCACAGTCTAAATTTCCGAGACACAAAATGGTCTTTTGTGTTTGTGAAACGCCTGCTACACGATAATGACATTAGTTGCATTTGAAAACTTCTGGCGTTCGGCAGCGTTAGGCCCCTATTTAAAAATTGATATGTCCGCAAAGACTAAGTAAATTTTAGTGAAACTACAAATAGTGTTCAGAATAAATGGCACTTCATGCATGTAAAATGTTATTTAAATCGGTTGCAGGTTTTTGCTTGTTATTGCAAAATGTTTAGGGGCCATTTTTTCATAGTACAACATTGTGACCGTGCACTGTTGCGCTGAGCTTATGACATTATTCTCCTTCTCTGTGTTTCAGTTTTTGAGCAGACAATATACCTGGACAAAATCTCTCTGGAAAACATTCCCCGGACATAATATCTTCTTTTTAAAGGTCAAATTTAGTACAAAATCCCCATAATGCAATGTTGACAAGCGTCAAGAAAAAGGCATTACGTAGTCTTAGTTTTTAAACAGTCAAAACTCCAGGTCAGCACAATTCTGTGGTCGTGTACGTCAATGGCGCGGGTGCCGCAATTAAGCCTCTGCTTGTTTCAGCTCTTGTACATTTGCAGGCAACGAAAAGCTGAGCTGGTTGACTCACTCCGGCAAGCGTCAGCGTCTGCGTGTTGATCTGGAAGACTGGGAAGGCAACAAAGCTTACGCAGAGTATGATAACTTCAAAGTAGGCTCCGAGAGATCAAAGTACATAATCATATTGGGAAAATACTCCGGCAACGCAGGTCAGTAGGCTATATAGCAGCGCATTGTGTCGGCGATTGTCATGACTGTAAGCGTATTGAGGATGCGTTCGCAATGAAAGCAGGCGCTTTCCTGTTAATTTTTGTCAGCATTTTATTAATTTTATAATTATTTTCGGTAATTATTTCTACTACCAAATTTTTAAGTTTCCTAAATTTTTTAACATGGAAATTATTTTCAGGAAAAATCAGATTTTCCATCGACGGTCTTCTTGACCACAACTTACATGCAACTGCTAAAGTTGCCCAAACTATCTAAAGCTGTTTGATCCCATATCTGTCAAGTGACGCTTCAAGGTTTCCGTAACAGTAATGATGACGACGATAATAACAACTACAGGGTGGTCCAAAAAAACGGATACCCAGTTTTATTTTTGGAATAACTTCGGTAATTCAGCACCGATTTTAACCATTCTTTCACTGTTACAAGCAGAAATTTATGGCGCGTAAACGCGAAGTTCTTCCGTTCGCCGCACCTTTATTGTGTGACCACATTACCTAGCAAAACAAACACTGTCAAAGCTACAGTGGTCTCGGAGAACAGGCAACACATAAAGATATCAATTTCGTAGGACCACGATGGACTATCTGAAAAAAGAGCACATCAACTTCATTGAACCTCACATGTGGCCTCAAAATAGCCCTGATCTTAATCCCGTGGATTACGCTATTTGGGGTGATCTTCAGCAACGAGTCTACCACCAACGACAGTTCAAGACGGTGGAAGAACTAAAGCGAGCGATAGTCACCGAGTGGCAAAAACTCTCACAGCGTTTCATTGATAACAGTATCAATGAATGGCGTCGACGTCTTGAAGCTGTTATCAAGAATGGCGGCGGACACATCGAGCAC
>Ga0056128_1008205_pt1 | contig 13188 bp, 8 predicted proteins | sample WorMetLIZISLAND2_FD_71113 | JGI IMG/M metagenome (GOLD analysis project Ga0056128, IMG submission 71113) | Marine gutless worms symbiont microbial communities from Max Planck institute for Marine Microbiology, Germany - Olavius geniculatus... ...
TTTCTTTTTTTTCTTATCGATATTGTAACGATTATGCTCTGTTATGTTCTGTTTTTGCAATGGCGTTTGACCGTTGTTTAATAAAAGATTACTTACTTACCTACTTACGTCTCAAAGCCACGCAGCGTTACCTGCCATATGGGAGCACGCAGTGTTATCTGCCACCCGACACAGGCAAATATGTCTCGCCTCAACCCCAGCCTACAGACCTACTCGGTCGAAGGGGCGAAAGCTGAATTGACATTGGTGTTGGTATAGGCCTTACAGCCAAATGGCTTACTTGTCCGCAGACAGTAACCCATCCAAGTACTAACCCCTTGATAGCGTCCCGACCAGAAGTCGAAGCAACGACCTCGCGATTGCAAGTTCAACGTCCTACACCCCAAGCCAACTTCATTTTTACCAAAACGCGTTTTAACGTCCCTAGGACATCAGCGTGCAGTCATGTCTGGGAGCAGACGATGTGAGCTGGCGGCGGGAGCAGCGCGGTGTCTGCTGGGACACGTCGGGCGGGCTGGCGACCCGGCAGCACCGACACTGACCGGCGCGCGGCAATGTTATGCCTCATCGAGCACGTCCTCCGCTCTCTATCACCGTCCACTGTATATACACATGAGCACTTTGAGGCTTCATAATGTCCATATTTTGATACGCGCAGTAACTGGTCGGCGTACGGGTTTAACCAATGCAAACATCGAGCACGTCGACGGACGTGCAAGGGAGAGAGAGAGCCGGGCTGCGTAAATCAGCCAGACGTCGAAGTAGAACTGTCCTCACTCCACTTCGGATCCTCTTTCACGCGCCATAATATCTGTTGCCATAACTGTCGTTATTCCTGCGGTGCTGGGGTGCAGTGTGCAGACATAGCAGCGCCTCGTATAATCAGCCAGACGTCTGCGGCGTGGGGTGGAGTCGACTCATAGAAGTGGACTGTGCGTCGTCACGGACGTCTCACATCACTCACCGCTCAGCCATACACAAGCTTACCCACATACACATGCAGATCCTCGCACTATGCTACACATTATATGGGCCTATATAAAAATGCTATCTATTTTATACTGTATAAAAACTTCTTCCATGGCTCAGCGCTCAGCCAAACGCCGCCGCCGCCGCCGTCGCTTATTTCCGTCTACGTCTTCTGCTGCGTTACGAAACAACGCGCCAGCAGAGCCCACCGCGGCATGATTATGCGGCCGTCCGTTATGGTTAATGGTATAGCTTTTTATAGGACACCCATCTCAAAGCTACGGAGCATCACAATGTTATCTGCCACCCGATATAGGTGAACGCGCCCCGCGTGCTACTCAATTTATCTACCCCCAAAAAATAAAACTTGAAATTTTGGGTTGATTTTGGCGTTGGTTATATGATGAAATGGTTTACCTGTCCGCAGACAGTCACCCATTCAAGTACTAACTCTTGACAGTGCCGGCTCGACCGGCAGTTGAACCAACGACCTCGCGATCGTAAGTCTAACGTCTTAACCGTAACCGTTACACTATGCCTTACGACTCATACGTTGACAGTGAATTACGCTGACGCACAATGTGCAGTGATTGCGCGGCGATATGTGCGCCGTTTTCCTGAGGTCTTTGACGTCTGGTGACTTTGACCTTTGAACTGCATGAAAACTGTCACACGTGTTACTCACGTCCTGGAAACGTTTACGCCAATGACGGTTTTCGGTATAACGGTTTGAGATTAGGCATAGGCCTATAGTTAGATTTAGAGTTAGGATTTGCCCCAGATGGCCTTTTAGCTGACCGTACTTAAGTAACGGTAACGGTCGAACGGCGCGGTTGTCGTCTGTCCGTCCGTCCGTCTGTAATGGAGGTATCCTGGTAGGTCTGGCTAACGGATAGGTCGTAAGGAAAACTTTTTGCACGAATAACTAGCCACGTGTGTTAAACTCGAGCACGCAAAATTTCAACCATCTAGTGCAAGGCGAACTTTTTGAAATTGTGGTTGAGTGGAGGGGATAGGAAATTCAAAGGAAAACTTGTCATATCTCGGAAACGGCGAGAGATAGTGTGAAGATTATTATTAATCACTAATAGAAACTGGCATACGCTCTTCTAAATAAGATAAAAATCAGACCTTGGATGACCTTGAAGGTCATTGACAACCAGTGCGGTCGGTTATCCTAGCGACAGCTGGGCTTTTTGTTAACATTCGCCATTATGACAATATCAGACAACCTTCTTCTTCAGCTGCAGGACAACAATGGTGCAGATAACTGCGGTCCTGCAAGCGCAAGGTAACGGTAGCCATTAAATGCCGGGTTTATGACTAAGTCACCGGCGTCGCTGAATTGCAATGAAGTTGAATGAACACAACCCGAAACGTTTTTTCAATGGCAAGTACGACACTTTTGAGCAGAACAGTGACGCCATTCATTCACTCCCGCAAACTAAAGCCAAAAAAAACAGTAAGACAGTCACAAAATTTTACCATATTCAGATATAAATTTTTTGAAACAGCTTAAAAATTAAAAGCATGGGCTAGCACATATGAACCTAACAAACTTCGCTGAAAATTAAATGCAAACTTCTTCCATTAATTGTTTTTTTCTTAACTTGTCTGTTTTTTTGCAATTTACTCTATCATTCCTTGCTTTCTCGATGATTTTTTTCAAACTGCAACAAATAAGATTATCTAAGGTTTTCTTTTAAAAAATCCACTACGCGCGTAGCTATAGCGCGTATTATAGCTACGGTAATTCTGTCTGTCTGTCTGTCTGTCTGTCCTGGTGTCACGTTTCTGTACGGTTCCAAAACCAGGTCTGACAGAGACTTTTGGTTTTTACCCTATGACAGCTTAGAGTCTTTAGCATCTCGTGACAAAATTTCATGCCGCTGCGTGACGGGGGTCCCCATGAACGAAAGGGAGAAAAAGGGGCACCACCCCTAAAAAGACGTTATTTTGCCGCTATTTTCTTGTTTAGCGTCGAAATGGTTGCAGATAGTACAGACATGCTGCTTATCATAACACGCACTAGCAACGGACTTCTTAGTGGTATTAACATCGATGACCTTGAATGACCTTGAACCGCCAAAATAGGTTTTAGTGATTTTTTTGCGATTTTGGGCTGCGACACACATTTCAACAGCGAATTGCGTCGAAACAGCTGGAGATTGACCAAAACAACCTGCGTATAATATTTTAGTCATTGAATGTACATTTTAGCAGTCCTCGTTTCGACCCCTACGTTCAACGAGGCCTGCGCACGAGGTTGTCAAAAAGGCTTCCCCAAAAGTGATTATTTTTCCAATATTGGTTTCTCTAGCGTGAAAACGATTGCCCATAAGCACAAACATGTTGTTTATCATAACAAGCAATGGTGAGGTGGTTTTTAGTCGTATCAACATCTTGAACCTTGAACCCTAACAATAAGTTTTTTTAGTGATTTTTTGCAATTTTCGCCTGCAGAAGCTTGAATTGCGACAAAATGGATGACATATACCAAAACAACCTGCGAACAGGAACTGCTATAGGTTCTCGCTCGTCTCATGAGCATTAGCTCAGATTTCTTGTTTTTCCCGTGGTCTTATATTAATCCTTTACCACTTGACTGCCACTGAACGATGCTTTTCTGGTTCAGCCATCTCTCAAGCTAACACGCATATGCACTATCGCTCGACGATCCACTATATTTTATTTTGTTGTTTGACTTTTTTCTGACTTCAAGATTATCCGTTACCGATTTTCAATGATATCAACTCAAGTGTCTCGAGTTATCTCATATTTTTTCGCTTTATTTTTGTTGCTTCTTTTTTCGTTGTTGCTATCACAGTTTGGTCGATGTAGACGTTGCATTTCACGGAGTAAACAGAAGAAGGGTCGAAAGAAGTTGTGTTAGGGCGGGAATTTTTTCGTGATAGCAGCAAGCTGCGCGGCTGACGCTGGAATTAATGCACAGCAGACAGCCAACCGGCAGCTGAAGTGCTTCGGCGGTCGCAAACGCGCCAGATGGTACCGCCGCTGCCGCCGCCGCCGCCGTCGAAATTCTGGATTAGAATGAAGGGCACGAATTCAGTGGCGCAAGCAAGCGCCTGCACGCGGGGAGTGTCTGCAGCAATAAAAGGATGTCGCTAGCGTCTGGCTACTGGGCGGCGGCGTTCAGTACCGTTGACTATGCAGAACACGTCTGCGTGTCCCTGGCTCTGAACGCGGAAACTACATGTCAGCGCTGACCACCCAAGCTGCATGCAAATTACTCGACAGAATGACACCACAAAGCCATAGCTAGCTATCCATTGGCTCATCTCATCACATCAGCGGCCCTTGCATCCCGCCATCAGACATTCGCCACCGGACTACCAATTTTTACAGCACAAGCTGACACTTTATTTCGCTGTCTGAAGCGGGATGTCTGGGTATTTAGGTAACTGAGTATGTAAGCAAGTAAGTTAATTATTTAAAGTAAGTAGTAGGTGACAGAAAAATCGTCGTTGTTTTTTTAAAGGTAATCGTGAAACCAAGGCGTTTCAACAAAGGCTATAGGCCTATCAGTAAGTAACCATTGTACTAGAAATTGTAATATTCTGTCGACGACTGAAACGTTTAGCAGCTAGACAGACGACCGCATATCATGTCAACACTCGGCGTCGACATCTGTTTTTCTTAAACATTTTATATGACAAAATATCAGACAACACACGTCTAAGGACAAGTCACCGAAGCTCTGGTCTTAGCAAATCGAATAAGAATCGAATTGAGTCGATTGGATTACTATCGCAAATCGACCGTAACTGCTTCATTTTAAATTATTTACTTTAAACAGTTGATTATGCCTGTTGCCGACTATGTTCAGTTTATGTTGCAGTTTACACACTTCTAGTGTCACTTTGTAAAAAGCGACTAGAAAATTCGAAGTTATGCTGTGATATCGTTTTTACGCGCGAAAGCAGCTACTGCTTTCAGCGCGTCTTAGCCATCGCAATTCTGTCCGTCTGACGTCCGTCCGTCTGTCCGTTTGTCTATCACACGGGTGGATCAGTCAAAAACGGTGCAAGCTAGAATCACCAAATCTTCACCGTCAGTTGCCTGGAAAACAGGAACTGCTATAAGCTTTCGCGCGTCTCGTGAGCATTAGCTCAAATTTCTTGTTAGTTAAAATGTTATTTTTAACCTTATGTAATTTAATTTGTGTTGGTTCTGTTTCTGTATGTATGCACAAAATTTGAGTATTTTCTCTAAGGCACAGGATATTTATCCGGCAGCCATAAAACGCGTTTTTAAGGTTTCTAAAAGTTTTTTTCTAACGTTTACTATATTTTTGTAACACTTTTGACAGGCAAGGACGAAACCACAGTGTTTCCATGGCGGGCGACTCAGCACTATAGGCCTAATTAGTAGTTAAGTGGGGGCGTGTATGGCGATAAAGAAGCCCAGCCTCTGGTACATCCGGTCGGCTATCCCAACTGACTACTAATGGTAACCATCGCACTGGTATTTATAGACCTAGCCGCCGTGTGATTCTCCGTCTAAACCACTTTGCAAGCTCATTTTATGCTAATTGTATCCTAATATACGCTCCGCGTACGGACCGTTATGCTGGACTGGATATGGCTATAAAATGACAAGGTTGACGCTTTACCAAAAACTTAAAAACGTGAAACGATGAACAACTACATGTAACTTGTAAAGGGATTGATGACAAGAACTGAAGTGATTTGGCAAAAGACGGAATCGCTCTGGCAAATCCACCCAACTTCTTGTCTGCATTCGCCATTGTGGCAACACAGAACTGAATGTTTGGCTGCAATGTGCGAGGGGTTTGACACTCAAATTTTCCATTTCCTTGGGCGTCAAACTCAACGACCCCATCTGACACAGTATGCCACCGGGTAGACCTCACCAGTGTACCTACCAAAGGGCATCTAAATTTCTCAAACGGTTTAAGCAGGACAAAATAAGTATGCAAAACGTAAATTCGTATAGCGCATAACGTTAAAAGAAAACTTTTAATGCGTTAACAGAAACTGAACAAGATTGGTTCAAAAAATTTTCTGAAGCCGTCGAAATCACACGCCGAATCTCTGAGTTCATAATTATGGCGGTGAATTCCAGACCGTCGGACCAGCAGCCGGTAAAACCCCACGGTCATAGGACCTACTTGTTAAGTCGGCATCGAGGCAAAATGAGCTGCTGCACCTGCACGAATGTGAGAGACAGACGAAAGTTTAAGATACGGACCACGCTACGGAGAAATGTGTAAGAATAGGCGCAATCGCTTTCGCATCAAGAGCGATTTCGCCTAAAAACAAGAAGTCAATCAATTGCAAGACACATGTTCGGGTTTTCACGCTAACTTTGGACCAGTGTATAGACTTCGCAAGTACGGCCGTCGGGTTGGTGGCGTGGTTATGTTTGATCAACGAAGTTGCTCTACACCTGGCTAGGTTAGTACTTGGACGGGTGACTGCCTGCGGGCAGGTAAACTATCTCGGTATGTAACCAGCTGCCTAGGTCAACTCGGCTGTCCATTTTTCCGGGGTAGGTAAATCGAGTACATGCCTATCTGGCTGGCGTTAAGGCGGGACGCGTTCACCCTGATTCGGGCAGCAAGTAACACTGTGTGATTCCATACGGCAGTTGACGCTCCGTAGCTCTAAGATAGGTTTCCTATAAAAAGCAATATCCTATCTTCAACCTTCTTTTTCAACTTGAACGAGCACTAAAGCGAGAACAAAAATGACTGGCATTCCGTGGTCGCACTAGAAAGCCAAAGGCAACACCGAGCCTGGCTATTGCAACAGGTGATACCGCCTGTCCGTCTGTCGCACTAGTGCACCCAAAAAAGTGAAAAAATTGCTTGTTAAGTTAGCTTAGTTGGTTTTCAATAAGACGTCCGTGTCAGGCCGCAAATGCATGCGAAACCGAAAAAACATCTGGTAAATGTTATGCGTTTTATTTTGCACTGAACTGCCGTTGTTGTTCATGACACAGTTAATAGTCTGCCGTACGTCGTCAGTCGTCATGCATTGTATTGTACGTTTCCTGCGCGTGACTCGGATAAGGTGGAGCGTTTTGAACGTTTGCATGTCGAAGTCACGAACGTAAAACTCCGTCGTCCGGCCAGCATCAAGGTAAACACGCGTACACACACAGAGGCAGAATGTAATCACGTAGTCATGGCAACCAGGTAAGCTCAGGTGCACAGCGCTACGCCGAGTGACGTCATATTCGCGTGACGCCACAGCGCCGCGGCGTTTGAACTGTCAAAAAGAAGATCAACAAGGAAACTGCATGACACTCTTAATTATCATCTAACCGCTGAATCTATTTGTACAGAGAGAGAACAAACTTCAACGCCCATTGAAAATTTTGCTCGAAGAAGTAAGACAATGTCTAACATTGAACGGGAGTTAGTTGACGTGTTTGATGCAATCATCCACATGTTAATTCTGAAATTTAAAGTCAAACTATAATTTACAGATACAATCATTACAAACATTTTAAAAAATCACAGAAACAGTCACAATAAAAATACCAAAATACAAAACACGAACACATGAAGGTCAAACATTTACAACACGGTTTAAATATTATAATTATGCAGAAATTGTACAAGTAAATGATTTTTCTTAACGAAATCACAGCTAACGAAGGGCGATATAAAATCGTTGCCAGCAGTGGGCGAGAAAGCTTGTTGTTGCCGGTACTGTTATAGGGTATTACACGATCTAGCAAGCGTCCAGTAAACGTCCAGCATTAGCACGTGTATTTTGAATACATTAGCTGGAAGTTTGCTGGACGTTTGCTGGATCGTGTAAACACCCCATTATAAGCGTGCAACCGTCGTTGCAACGACTGCAGCAGCGCTTGCAGCCACCGGCTAATTACCGCTTGTACAGTAGTTAGTTTGTGATCGGTCTTAACGCCTGACAGCTTCAATAATTCGACAGCACGCGACCGAGCCTTCGCGTCGTCGTTTGCGAAGCAGCTGAGAAACTTACGAAACTTTTGCACGCACTGCGGGCATTTACGGACACAATTTCCCCAGAGAGCCATGCAGTTCGTCGGTATAGCTCAGCGCACGCGGCAGATTGGCAACAACATGCATAGCGTGCGTGATAAGTCTAAGACCGAACGAACACGTAGAACAGGTGTAAAACCTGCATATACGATGCACTTCTATACTATGTCTTGGTACGCATCTGCTTGCCGAAACGCTAAGCTGAATCAATGCTTGTCAGCCACGCAGTTTTTTGAAAGAAAAAGTATCGCGAAAGGATTTCTGTTCCAGCGGCTTTACCAATTTTCATGCAGCGTTTCTGTGACAATAAAGGCGCGTTCAAAGCGACGTAACTGAATTTATTTTAACTGGCATGGTTCAGTTTTTGACGAACTGACTAATGGGCAAGCAGTAGGCACTGTTTATCGGCGTCGGTGGCGATGGTGGTCTACGTGACTACGTTGATGTACGCGTCAACCAACGACCAATGAGCTCGCCCTGCTTGCCCGTTGGTCAGTTCGTCAAGAACTAAACCGTGTTAGTTCAGTTCAGTTATACCCCGTTTACACGATGAAGCTGGCTCGACGAGCTGGCTCTAGTTAGCTGAACGAGCCAGCTCGATATTTGCTCGATGCTTGCTTGATGCTTGCTTCGTGTAGGCTATGTTTTATGCATGCTTCATATTTGCTCGATGTTTGCTCAATGTTTGCTTGATCGTGTAAACGGGGTATTAAGTCGTTCTATACGCACCTTAAGTTTCGGCAAGTGATACGCCGGACATTTGGTCGTTCATAATTATTAAGCACTCGAAGAGCACAAACCTGCTTTATTCCACTGTTTGCATTCTTATGCCGCCATCTGGTAACTCTAAGGTATTGCTATCCAACTGAAAGTTTACAATAAGAGTAAAAATATGAGGGAAAAAAAACAGCCATGATATTTCGACTAAGTTTCTAGCGACTTGTTCTTACTTTTCGGAGCCCAAACGACTGGGGCGACTAAAAACGCGGAAGCGGAAAACTCAGCACGAGATAGCAGAAGTGAAAAATGTGGCACGAGAACGCATGCTTTGTCGTCGATATGTTTATGAAAAGTTATACAGTTTGTGATTTAAAATTTGTATTGTTATTAAAACACTTTTATCTGCATGCCGCAGTTGTAGCTCGTAATATATGCAATTGAATTACAGTGACGTGCATTCTAAATAATGCAGGCTTAAGTACGCAAACAAAACACTGTCGAGAATTTGAACCTTCGTCGAGGACTGTATTTTATTCTTAACTCTCTGTAAAAATAGGCCTAACAATAGTACATAATAAATCTGGTAAAACTTTCTGCGCCCAGATCGCAATCCTGTTCGCCACCAAACGCTACGCTAAGTGATTTGTTTTTGCACCACTCCTGCAAAAATTCTTTACAATCTGCCCATGTAACTTTTGGAGCAATATCGCGAGGAGGGATCAACGGGGACACAGTTGATGCCGTTATATTACTTTTTTCGTTCGTTGGTCGGCGGTAAGCAATAAACGTGTTCTACTACTGGCCGGTGGCCACTGATAACACGTGCGCACGTAATTCGCGTATATGCTATGAGAAGCTGTAATGAGACTGACTGACGCAGCGACACGACATGCAGACAGGTCAGGTAAAATATTAATTGATTCGCAGCGGCCTGCCATCATCTCGCAAGCACAGAAGCCGCGGTCGACATCACGCACGTTTTATGGCAGTGGATATACGTGCGGCGTACGTCGTACCGGTCTCAGTCTGCCAGGACCAGAGCTCCGCAGACCATGTGACTGATTCCATTGGGTCACGCGATACTTTGCCTGGCGCCGTCGTATGACGTCATCAAACATGGCGGCCGAGCGGTCGCTTGCTGATGAAGCGGTGGCGTGCCGTCGTCGCTATTATCGTCATCCGGGTCCATTTGACGTGTCACGTGACACGGCGCCCGCCCGACAACCATTAGCGGTTAGCTGGCAACGCGCCGTGGAGCCGTGGCTCGATAGACGGCGTGCGTGACCAGGATGCGTGAGAGATGATGCCGCTCTGACGTCATTCGTTACGTAGCAACGCATCAGCACCAGCAGCAGCTGCAGCAGCATTCTGGTCATTAGCTGTTGACCTTCCCACCCTCTGATAGACTGGTTCGCTTTTAAACGATCACACGTTGTGTCGACAACGTCAGCTTAAAAATCTGTTAATATCCAAAGTACTCCTATTTACGTTCGTCTTTGAACGATTGATTTTCGTGTTTTTCAGTCTTTCTGTCAACTGTAGTCGTGCAAAATGTTTTAGCATGTCTAATGTTGCACTTAATTCTGCCATAAATAGTTATGACTTCAAAGTGATATGGACATAAAGACGACGCGTTATTGTGATTCTTTATCACATGCAATTTGTTTAAGTGCTTAACAAATTAAACGTGTCGTATACCTCTACAACGGAGCCTGTGGATTGATTTGGAGTTGGTCACGGCGTGCTGCAACCTTTTTGAAGGGTGTGTAGGCCTAGCTTTCTCCCTCGGTCCTCATCTCCCTGACTAGCGGTTTGGTTGCCTAAGGCTGCATGGATCGGATCAGGAAGAAGGGGCAGTGTGTAGGCCTACATTTTATTCTGGTCTACCTGGCTGGAAATGTCGCACGTTTGTCATAATTGGCACGCATGCACGGTCTGGAAGGAGCGGCTTGCCTTGCTAAGAATAATTAGCTACGATAAACGTATGAAATAACCTGCCGTTAAGCAAAAAAGATGTCGACACCGAGTGCCGACACAATATGCGGCCGTCTGCTATGTAATCGGAACTCCTAATTTACAATGTATAAAACGGTTAAACTTATAACATAATAGCCATTAGGCCTAACGGAAATTTCAGTAGGCATATTGAATTACTTAGTTCTGTGCCTATTACTGTTAGTGTGTGACTGTCGCGAATGCGGCACACGCACATTACTGCAGGCGCTCAAAGCTGCGCGTCATTTTGGTGATGTTTTTTGACGTTCGGTGGTCTTGGCGGCGCCTTTAATTTTTAAGCTGAAAACTGAAAATAAAATAATTCAGTTAAATTTCCAGAATTAAGTTCTGCTCTAGAAAGACTTGTTTTATCAAAATAATTTAACTTTAGTAAGCCATTAAATTTATATAACTCGTTTAATACATAAGAACCTTCTACGCGCTAGTCACTCTAGTAAAAATAGTTAAATAAACTGTATTTTGGCGGATGGCGATGACGATGATGATGTTACTGTAACGACGCCCGGAGTTGATATCTTTGAAACTCTGGTGTTGTAGTTCTGCAGCGACGTTGAAATTGAATGCAGTATTGCCGACCGTAAACCATGTAGCCAGCAGCGCAGTCAGTCAGTCACGTGACCGGCTCGCGATCACGTGATCAAGGCGAATACGATGACGTAGCGTTGCCGTGACAACGTCGGAAACCGACTGATTGATTCATTACGACGACAACGACTGAGGGTTCTTAGTACGGGCAGCCAGCGAGCGGTTGTCGTGACGTCAGACCGGTTGCCATGGAAACGGCGTCGCTCGGCCGGCAGGTGCGTGGCTGGCCGTCAAAGCGGCATGCGGCCTCCTGCGTGACGTCACGCTCACCATGGCAACCGATGACGCCGGCTGGACCGGCCAAGCATCTAAGATGTCGACTTATTGGATGGCGGCTGATGAGCGCGAATGCCAATTAAGCTGGAAGGCGGCCTACTCACGTAGCAGCCGGGCAACGTGCCGTCATGTACGCCCGCCGCGGCAACTATGTCACAGAAATTACATGCATATCCAATCGAACCATTTCCCCGTTCGGTTGAATATTGACGACAAAGGAAACAGCCAGGTTTCAACCGTATCTAGGGCTTTGTATGTTTTTTTCTCGTTGTTCTTTTAATTTCCGCTAACCGTGAGTGTGCCGCGCCGTAGCAGCTGCTGCGTTTCCGTGTCCGAACAAAGAGTCTACGGTATTTTCTACATATCTTTAATAAAATTAAATATATTTTCATAATTTTTGGCTCGAGCCATCCTTAATATTTACTTTGTTATACTGTCAAGAAATTTTCTCTTTATATTGCGATGACACTATATAGTGCTGACGTAATTATGACGTCATCGAAAATGCCGTTTTTACTGTATACGAGGTCATCATCATCATCATCATCATCTCTCTTTAATAAAACAGATTGACAAAATGCAATCATACATAACATAAAAAAGACATAAAAATCTGACAAATGTCATTGAATAGAAAAAAGGTGAAAAAAGCTAACAGTGTTCCAGATAATAACTTTACCACATTCAAACGGACGTTTATAATTTTTGGTCAGCAACATTGTAAAAGTACTGTGCAATTAACAGTGTACTGATTGTCCACTTCACCTAATTAGCGACGCCACTGTACCTTGCAAAATGGAGCACTCTCTGCATTCTTACAAACCGCCACACCAAAATTAACAAAAAAGCAAAAATAGCCTTCTTAGCACGCAGCTGCTTGTATTGCGAACAACAGTAATAAAACTTGCTAATAACTAACTTTTGATTCAAAAACTTTTTGCAAAATGTCACTGTCGCGATGCTAATACCCCGTTTACACGATCCAGCAGACCATAGGCGGATTTAGGGGGCCAAAGGGGCCATGGCCCTTTTAAGATGCCAAAGTCGCCATTTTTCCTTGCATATGCAATGCATTATGAATTTGTGCAGTAAAACTAATAAAATTTATACTTAATATATGCAATTTTTGGGGGGAGGGGGTTTAAGCCCCTAAAAGCGTTTGCTTCAGGGGCTGCGCCCCGGCGACCGGTCCCTATATACCCACGAAGTTCATCTTTGTTCTCGGCTTTTGGCCTCAATTTTTGGCCCTTGGGGTTAGTTCGCGTTTTTTGACTCCAGTTTCTGGCTACTCCTACGAAAAAGTAAGCAACAATAAACAATAAATAACGCCAGAGGCGTCTACACCATGCAAATGCTCCAATAAAAAATAGAGGGGAAGTTTTTTGGGAAAATTAAGCCGGAGGTTGAATATTATTATAGTTCTGCATTTCTAATATAATAAATGTACAAAACATCAGTCTATACACTTGTTAACGGCAACATTTAAAGACTTGCACATCGAAAACAGCAAAAATTACAAAAAGTGATATTGCCCGCATCACACTGACTGCGTGTCAATGTGCTGCTGAATAATATCACCTTTTGTAATTTTTGCTGTTTTCGATGTG
>Ga0056128_1008207_pt1 | contig 13187 bp, 8 predicted proteins | sample WorMetLIZISLAND2_FD_71113 | JGI IMG/M metagenome (GOLD analysis project Ga0056128, IMG submission 71113) | Marine gutless worms symbiont microbial communities from Max Planck institute for Marine Microbiology, Germany - Olavius geniculatus... ...
GCCATAACCAGGCTGTGATCCGAATCTATGTCTGCACCCTGAAAGGTGCGGCACTGCTGCACTGACGTTGCCCACTTTCTTCGGATCAGTATCATGTCAATCATGTTTCTTGTTTTTCCACCACTTCAAACAACAGTTAATCTAGTCTAAAATACAACATTAAGCTACAACATGATATAGAATATAATATACGACAATGATAACAAGTAAGCAAAGCTAACGTAATCACTAAGTCAAATAACAGCGGTCAAATTCATTGTCAAATCATAGTTTAAATACTATCTAAATCTCAACAAACGTAAGCAAAACCTAGCAAAGCAAACAGTAAACACAAGTCGTTATGTGCACCATACATCAATTCAAAACAACAATAGAGCAAACAATAGGCCTAGTAAATACTAGTAATTGCAATCAAATGTCTATAAAATTGCCAAACAATAATAAGCATCTACCACAACATATAAACACGAATACTATGACAGGTTGCAGAATATGAATTCTTCAAAATGAGTCTGGGTCAGTGAAACATAGCATTAAAGTATCAAAGTCACTGTGTTATAATGTTAATACCGAAATAACGCAATAAAAATCTTATCATCACTTGATTTACGCATCACATTCACTGGTATATGCCTCTAACTCGTCACACTACTGTGTGTATAAAACACGGGATAAGATATCCGTGATACTGTGAAAAACAGTAAATAAAGAACAGTACATTGTCAACACAGTACTGATTGAAACTCATAATGTGTCACTGAATCAGTGTGCACGACTGACGTTTACGTTGTAAATCTCACATAGTTTTCTTGTCATTTATTTTAATACACCATAATAGACGTTAAACGGTAATTAATTAGCGTTAACGGTACTGATTTATGTTATAACTTACTCAGTAAATGTCATTGATTTTAAATCTCATATCACTCTGTGGCATAACTAATACAAAATAACCATTACTCTAAGACAAAATGTTGTATATTCTCAAGTCCCGTTTATACCTTCAAAAATAACCAAAATTTTAAGTGATTCACCATAAACATACAAATGTGTAGCAATAAATTTATGTATACCGGTATTTGCTTAAATGACTAATGTCATAAATCACGTTGCCACATGTGGTCATAACTCCATCAGTCTGTGAAACATCTCAAGATGTCATCATCTATCTGTCGAAACAAGTCTCAACGATCGTCTCCGTCAATGTAACAAAATACTCCTATCGATGGTCAATAAGTCCAATTCTGACTTCGCTCGCGCGCGCGTCGTCAGATGTGATATAACGTCAGAATGTGTGTAGTGGAGCGTCTGAAAATCTGCACAAATTTAAGAAAAATAAAAATTTTATCCGAATAGTGCGCATACAATTTTGAAGAAAACACGAAAATAAAATAATAAGTTGTGCATGGATCCAGAGCTCACTGTCGTTTACTTCTCTGGCGTCGTTCCTTCTTAATCTTACCTTGTTCATAGCGTTACAACCAATATTTGTCTGTTGCTACTTTTGTCACGTCTCTCTCTGGAACCCAAAATACGCTGTCATCGGGCCATAAAATCTTGTGAAACATCGTACGCCCTCTGCGCTGATGTGTCAAGATTCGTTCTATTTCGTGCCAGCCTGGAAATTCTCTAGCGGAATTACCGTTTTGCCCATTTACATCCGCCGTATTTACAGGCTATGTTTGTGCAGACATGTGTAAGGTACTCGTATGCGAGGCACGTCGCCTCTCGGTATCGGATGAAGTATTGGTAACAGCTGTCGCGGCTGCAGTGTTTGCATTCGCTGCTGTGTTAAAGCCAGCGGCGTCTCTCTGTGCTCGTTTCGTCGATCGTGTGAGTACTCGGCTGGAAGCTTTCTTTGCTTTGCTGCCTGCTTATTAGATGAATTGCCTGTCTGCTCGCTCGCAGTCGTGGTAGTGTTCTCAGCGGTCGCTCTGCTTGCGGCGCTAAGCCCTTGCGTAGATACGCTTGCTGGCACTAAAGCTCCACTTCCATTCGTTCGTAAGCTTGTAGTATGTGAATTATCCACAGTTCCTCCATTGTCAGTCAAAGACCGTGTATTATCCGTTACAGCGTCTTTCGTTGTCGTTGCTGTATTTGTAACAGTATCAGTAACGTCATTGTACTTAGAAAATAGCTCATCGCGTCCTGAATCACACAATTTTAATCTGTCACTGTGAATAAAACTTGGCAAAATTTTCTGCATTGCACAATTTTGCAGTTTGAAAGTGCAAAAGTCTGGATATGCTTTCAAAATGAGAAACGGACCAATAAACTTCTTCTGAACCTTGTGGCCCAGTTTGACCTTTGAGGGCGTTGCTTCTCGTAACCAAACCCTATCGGCGACCTTGAACGTAGGTGGTCTGACAGTAGTTTTAGCGTCATAATATCTCTTTGTATCTAAATGAAACTGTAACTGGTTTTGACGTACATGTTCACGTAAAATTTCTAATTGCGGTTTCATTTTCTCGAAATATGCCTTAGCTGACTTCGGCAAATTCTTAGATGGTAGTAATAAGTTATCAACCGGAAGTCGAGGTTTTGAACTAAACACGAGCTCGTACGGAGTAACTCCTAAAAATTTTACGACAGAAGTGCAACAAGAAAAAGCGATGGATAACAGCATTTCAGGCCATTTTTTTCTAAATTACATTTCGTACGCAAACTGTTCAGAATGTTTTTATTGAAACTTTCAGCTCTACTGTTTGTCTGCGGATAACGAAAAGATGTAAATTTCTGTTTCGTACCAAGCAACGCACAAAGTGCCTGAAGTAACCGCGATTTAAAAGCAGATTCGCGGTCTGAAATTAATGTTCTAGCGCCGAACATTATGAACAAATGATCAAACAGAAGTTTGGCAGTTTCATCAACTCCACAAGTTTTTGCAGGTAGTATTATTGAAAACAAACTTAGTGAGTCCACAAGAACTAATGCATATTAATAACCTTTTGACGTTAAAAGTGCTACGTGATTAATATGCCAAGAATCAAAGACTGAAACAGGTGGAGATAATGGTTTTAATGGCGCCTTATAAACAGAACCAGTTTTGGCTGTCTGGCAGTCTATGCATGTCTTAGTCCAATTTTGAACATCCACATACATATTTTGCCAATAGTATTTCTCTCGTAATGAGGTATACATATTCTCACTTCCAATATAAGAAATATTTTCATGGTAACAGCGCAATAGTAATTTTTTCAGACTCTGAGGAACCATCAGCTGTTGAGAAACAGGTGCACCTGCAAACTTTTTTCGATTTCGTGGTAAATCCAAGTGATACAAAAGTCCGTCATCCAACACAAATCTTTCAACTTGATAAACGATCTTACGAGCCCCTGCATAATCTGGTGGTAAAGTTCCACTCCGCAAATACTCCAAGAACACTTGACAATCAGGACACGTTTGCTGCAATTGCTGTACATCGTATGAGTCTAGCATACTGTCCTAATTTTTGTCAATGTTTGCGTCTGTGTCGACAGTTTCGTCGTCATCGGAATTATCCAATGGTGGCTTATCAAGAGATATAGCCCAAACACAATCTGATCTGTGTTTTAAGTCGTCATCTACTGTCGGATTTTCGTCTACTGTCATACTTGAAATGTTGCTAATGTTAGCTACTTTTTCATCAAGATCGTCGGTGTCATCTGTCGGAGTCGGTAAGTCGATACGACTTAAAGTGTCTGCCACTATATTTTTAGATCCTTTAGCGTGTTTAATTCGAAACTTATAACCTGACAAGAGCATGTACCAGCGTTCAAGTCTTTCTGTTATATGCTTAACAGATTTTAAGTACTTTAACGCATTGTTATCGGATTTGATAACAAAAGGCTTTGGCTGCAAGTACTCGTGATAGTGCAATACGCCTGAAATAATGCCCAAGAGCTCCTTCTCACAGACAGTATAGTTCTTTTCAGCTGGTCTTAGCCCTCTTTCACTGTATGATATAATACGCTCTTTTCCGTCTTTTATCATACTCAAGTTATAAGAAATCGATTTATCACTCGCGTCTGTTGTTAGTATCATCTCTTGAGACAAGTCTGGTAAAGCAAGCACCGGAGCTTCACAAAGTGCTTTCTTCAAAACTTGAAATGAATGTTCTGCCTCGTCCGATTAAATGAACTTAATGTATGCTTTCAACAAGCGATAAAGAGGATAACAGACATCAGCGTAATTAGGAATATACTTTCTAAAGTAGTTCGTTAAACCCAAAAATGCACGCACATCTTTAACTCTTTTCGGTCTTGGGTAATTTTGCACAATTGCGATTTTCTTAGGATCACTTTTCACTCCATCTTTACTAAAGATAAAGCCAAGATATTGAACTTTTGACTGAAAAATGTTACATTTTCCAGGATGTAGTTTCAAATTAGCGTCTCGAAATTTCTAGAAAATTGTTTCAAGGTGTTTCAAATGCGTCCTTGGTGACTCACTAACACATATGACGTCATCGAAATAAATAAGTAAATAACTGCCAATCTGATTTCGAAATAGCTTGTTTAAAACCAACTGCATAAAATAAGGGCTTTGGGAGAATCCTTGCGGCAAACGTTTATATTTAAACGAACCGCGGTGAGGCGTCACAAAGGTCGTCAAACGTGAGCTCTTTTCTGATATTGGTATAGTATGGTATGCTTTCTTGAGGTCCAATGTCGTTAAAACTTGAGCTAGGTTTTGTCTCATTACATCTAAAATATCTTCATAAATTGGAAGCGGTTGGTACAATGGAAAACAAATCTTATTCAGGTTTCTAAAATCTACACAAAATCTGTATTACGAGTCTCTTTTTCGAACTAACACTATTGGTGAAGCAAATGGGCTATTTTCATCTTGTACTATGACTCCAGAATCAAGCAAATCATTTAATTGCTTATCTACCTGACCTCGCATTTCATCACTCAAGCGATATGGTCGACACCTTATAGGTTTAATGTTCGGATAGGTTCTAATAAAGCACATGGAGTTATATCTGTAGCAGAATAAAAAAAAATATCCTGAAATTCAAGCAACAGATCAATAAATTGTAAATATTCTTCTCTTGCAGCATCGCAATTTTTGACTAAAAAACCTTTTGATTGCAAATAAGCAACTTTTTCTGCAAGTGGAACATGCGCTTTATTGTCTAAACAAGCTGGCTGCGGCGATATATGCTTGCACGCTGCAACGTCTTACGTCAGTCTATTGCCAACCGTCCAACCAGCTACAGCAGAGCCTTGCTGCTGTGGCTTGCTGTGAAGCAAATTGTCGCTGCTAGAGCTGCTGTCCGACCGTCCATGACTCGTTTCTGCTTGCTGCGGTGAATTTTTCTGCTGCAAGTTAGTCTGGCCGCGTTTGTTTACAGTCGATGCGCGGCTAGCGCTGCAGCAGCAGCTCCGTCCGTCCATTCCGGTCGAGTGCTGCAAGTTAGTTTTACTGCGAGTGTTTACAAACTCAGCGCAGCTAGCACCAGTGCAGTAGCAGTTACTACTATCCATGCGAGTCGTCGTTTATATTCACAACCATTGCAGTGTCTGGCCGACCTTTCAGTGCACGCTTGCAGCGAGTCAGCCGCTAAGCCGACTGTCTGCCCGTTTGGCGTTCGTACGCTTGAATGCTCTACCGTTCTTGTATCTATGTCTGTAACTGAGCTTAAAGTAGCTACGATGAAATTACACGGAATTTTGCATATTTCATCAAACGGATTTAGTACACGACAGAATAATTTATTTGTGTTTGGATTGTTTACGAGAGTTTTTGCAACACAAAACCCACGTTGTCCCGCGGTTATAAAATGTTCAATTAAGGCATGCTTACTGTGAAAACGTTCTGCAGCTTTATTTGTTAGCTTTATGGATATCAACGCTTCAGTACGGGGAGGTAAAAATATATGTTCTGACGATTTTAACAAAGACATTGTACTGTTGAGTGTCTGTAATGGCAATACTGTCTTGTCGTCATGAAATGATATGCAATTATTCTGTAGATCTATATTACAATCAACTGCTCCCAAAAAGTCAATTCCAAAAAGAACAGAGTAATTTAACTTTCTCACAACATGGAAAATATAAGTCATTATCAAGTGTCCTAAACCAAGTTGTACTTTAGCCTTTCCAAGCACTCCCAACTTTCGTCCATCAGCAGCAAAAACATCTTTGCTTTTCATATTATTTTTAATAACTTGCATATTGCATTTTTAATCGAATTTTAAACTGATACAGCTAATATCCGCACCAGTGTCAATTATAGTTAATGTTTTTCGATTTTTTACAATAACAGGGATCAAATTTTGGTGATATTCATATTCTGTGGTGTTTACACTCGCCCTGGAAATCCCTGCCTGTTTAGGTTTCCCGAGGCCTAAATGCCTCGGGAACGGATTGTTGTGCGGTCCACTCATTGTTATGGCCGATCAGGCGAGCAGCGCCATAATGCGAATGAAGTCTACAGCACGGCAGTATCCGATCGACTGACTAACTGGTAAACAGTCAGCACCCTGTTCATCGTTACAGTACGTTGAATAGCGCCTACTGTGAAGCGCCTGCTTTCCAAAGTTATTTTTAATTATTCTGGCATCCACGATGGTGCCTTCGGACATGTTACAACAATAACTATAGAACGTACCCGTGTTGCATCCGCCATTCCGTTCGACAGTAGGCCTATGTTTCAGCAGCGGCGATGAACGACAGCGTTTTGCGACGTAATTTTGTCAGCGTAATTTTGACACGAAAAGTGCAGATCTTTTATTTCGTTCTTTACCACAATGTGGGAGCGCTTCTAGAATTGTTAGAAACGTTGTCGATGACTTTTCAACGCTTTTATTTAACGCAACATTCCATTCAAATTCAGACAGAGAGCGACTCAAAAAGCAAAGTCCTTGATCTGACCGCTAAGCGACTCAGCCTTAAGAGTGACGTCAAGAAGGCGTGGATCTCTTTAGCCTAGCAAAACGTCAACACAGCGATTTAATGGCTACAGGCTGTAACCCCAAAAATGTAAACACTCTTACTAACTCCTCCTTCTAACAGACTCAGGGCCAACAGATCGTCTTTTTGGGAACTGAGGCAATGCCGACGAAGCCTCAGCCTACAGCCACTGAATATTTAATTTCTTCCCCAAGCTTAGTTGTGACCTTCACCTTAGCACGACCCAACAACAGTTTTTTATAAGTAGGCATCTCTCACTCAGTTAAGCAGCTCGCTATGCTGAGCTGGCAGCATTAAATGACCTTTGAGAAGCTTTCCTTATAAACCAAATACAAATTAACTATTCATTAATTTAGCTTTCCTCCACATACAAAACTATGTATAAGGTCTAACCAAAAATAAGTAAGTTAAACAGTGTCGGTACGGTTTCGTAACAGTTGCGATGACGTGCTGTCCTCCTACTGAGAAAAAAGTTGACTGTGCGCAACTGTTTGGTTGCTAAGCGCAAATAAATAATATTTTAGAATACAGACAGACAGACAGGCAACTAACCCAAAGTAAGTAAGTTAACGTAGATTAAACAAATACGATACTGCAACGATACGGTTTCGTTACAGACTTAGTTAGTTGCTATGAAAGGATGGACACAACGTGTAACGTAGGCGTCGTATGTGAGTTTTATGAAAAATAGGGTGCGCGTTAAGACGTGAAAATGATACGAACCGTAGACAGGACACTGCGACGATATAAAAGATAAGAAGCGTGGCGGGTTGGACATACTGCGGCGTTTGAGACGGAAGAGCAGATAACCACTACCTGCTGTGTAGTAGGCCTACAGATGTGACGCGTTAAGTCTAATGAGGTGAAGCGTGAACAGATAATTGCCAGCGTGCGCGTCGCCAGGCGCGTCGCGTCAGACCCGTCGACTTCCGGAGTGCGCGTGTACCAAAATAGGCTACTTGCGCCGAGAGCCTACGTGTTAAGCTTCTGCGCGCGTACTACGACAATATAGAAGGCGTGTCGGGCACGCCGCCTTATGGATGACGTCACGGACTTACAGGCGCGTCGGGCCAGACCAACTTTCGGAACTACCGGCGCTTAGCGACCTACAGAGTGCTTACGTCATAAGCGGGCGTACTAAAAATAGATAGGCCACCCGACTTCCGGATGAGCTTTTACAAAATGCTGACGCCGTACTAAAAATAGCCCTTACGTCATCTAATGCGCCTACGGGCCGCTCTTGCAAAATGCTGACGCTAGGGCCAACCGACTTCCGGATGACGTCATAGCACCCGCCTACGGGCGCCTTACAAAATGCTAACGCTTCCGGTTAGGGAGCGATATTTTTAGAAGATGACGGCTAGGGTTAGGGTTAGGGTTGACGGCCAGCGCTAAGTTAGTTATTTATTTCTGGTTTTAGCCGGTTTTAGCCGGTTTTAAGGTCGCAGAACAGCACGAGTTACGGTTTGAGCTGCTGAGTAAGAGATTTGCGCCTAGTGAGTCTATGGTTCCTTCCGGTTTTAGGGTCGCAGAACAGCACGAGCTAGGGTTTGAGCCTATAACTACAGCAAAAACCTAGGGTTATTAATATTATTTGCTGTCAAACTCGTCAAAATAGCTAATCTTGGCTAGGATTGAGTCACCGTTTGGAGTCCGAGATAGGGTTTTAAGCTGGAGAGAGACCCCCCGCTGTGATCCAGAAAGTACCAAAAGGTACTACTAGCATAATAGGCGAAGGTAGTGATGACAAGCGTGCAGTTTGACTGAAAGCTCGGACAAAACGCATAAACTGACGATGCTGAACTTTTGCTTTAAAACAATGAAAACCAACGAAGTAATCTTCGTTTATCCTTTGATTATCCTTCGGCAAGCTTTCAACAGCTTTTTGCAATCTTTTGTCCAACCTTTGTCAATCCTTTGTACAAACACAAAAGCACTAATTAACGTCCACTAGGCTTAGTAGGCCTACACGGCGATAGCAAAGCAAGTTGGCGTATGGCTTTATTAACCGAACACTTTAGGCCTAAAGCGGTTTTCATAGTCTACTGTTGGCCATTGTATTTACTTTATTCCGGTCCGTTTTCGGTCATTCCAAGAAAATCTTTCGTCAGCAACCTTTCGTTCAACACGGACTCATCACCAGCATAAAAAGTCGCCAATCTTCCAGGGCCGAAGACATTCATGTAGCTGATATCTTGCAATCAACTAGGACGAAAAACAAAGCGAAAACATTTCGTGAATACACATGTAGTAATGTTGTCGAGGTAAAGTTGCTGCAAACTTTGTCCTTGCTTTTAAAGCGTGACATTTTTGTACTTTTCTTTTGCATAGCTTGTTCCATACAGCAGTGTCCCTTTGTTTTTCATGAATTTGGTCTCCAGGACATTTTTGTTATTATACCACCAAATAAAGCATGCTCTACGGTATATAACAAGCAAAGCTAATTTACAACATGCAGATTTATTTGTTGATATATATTTTATTCAAAAATAAAGCACAAATTACTTGACTGCCGTTTGCGTACGTCTGAGTGGTTGATGTTTGGGTGCTAAAGCGGTTATCTACTGCTGACGTATTTTACGACGAGTGATCGACACACGCGCACTTGGGTGCAATAACCCGAGATTAATTGGTTATTTCACGAAACTATTTAAATGTCATTTGGTATTATACTTTAGACATTTAGCTTATGCAACAACATTTTTACATTACACTTGAACGTCGCTACTATTTAAACTAACACATCATTTTTTTGTCAAATATATTATCATACCATCGACCAAAAACGGTAGCCATCGACAACGTAAACATCAACTTGTGTCCAATATCTGTTTTACCGGCTTTCTCTAAAATTATAGAAAAAACTTGCGTATAACAGCCTAATTATTTTTTTGAATAAATATAATATTTTATTTTTAATCAGTATAGATTTTAAAAAAAAAACTTATTAACAGTACTAGCACTTTTGGATTTAACAGATAAATTATCAAATGCAATAAAAATAATAAAATCACTGTTGGTGTATTTAATGATTTAGCTAAAGCATTTCACACTGTTAGTCACAATATCTTGTTCTCTAAACTTTTTCACTATAACACTTGTAAAAAAATTACACGAATGGTTTAAAAGTTATTTACATAAAAATCTCAGTATGTTTTGTTAACAGTGTTAACTTTGATTACTTATCAGTAACATGTAAAGTACCACAGAGTTCAATTCTAAGATTATTTTATTTTTGTTGTATGCACATGATTCAAGTTTTACCACAAATGTTCTTACATGTAAAATGCATGCTAATAATACCAACATGTTTATTAGTAAAAAAATCTGACATCACTTGTGTCTACAATAAATAGTGAATTAAACAAAATCATTACTTAATATTTATTGCAAATTTCTCCTTACTGAATGTTAAGAAAACTAACTACATAATGTTTGCAAACAAGAAGATCAATAATATTGATATGTTTGTAAACAAACAATTGATAACAATAATATACGTCACAAAATTGTTGGGTGTATTTATATAATATAATTGAAAGTGGCACGCACATATAAGTTTAATACAAAATAGTCTTTAAAACTATTAGCATTATAAGAAAAACTAAGTATGTTTATATTCACATCACATTTAAAAATACTGTACTAAAGTTCAATTAAACCGTACTTAATCTATTAATGTATTATACGGGTTAATCTTAAAAAAGTGTAAAAGTTGAGATTTTACATAAACTTTAAAAACTTGCAGTTAAAATTATTTTGAGCGCTAAATACACAGCACATTTTAAACAACCACTTTTTAAAATAACACTATCAAGTATTTTAAATATATATGACTTATGCTTATTTTTTTACTTTTTAGTTTATATATAAGTCTTTAAACTACGAACTGCCAACACAATACAATTTTTATATTATGTCCGATCATACAAAAATAACAAAAAATATTTTTGTGAAATGTTCAAAAATTTTGTGAAACCAACAACGTTTGGATTCGTGCACCGAAATACTGGAATTCTACACCAAACTGTATACGTGCCTTGCCAACTTTGAAAACCTTTAAATCTTTATTGAAAAGTCACTTACTGTTTTGTTATAATACTTGCGTAATTTTTTTTCTAGACATATTTATCTAGACATTATCTATTCGATATATCTTGCTATGTTTAACATTATTTATATCAAATTAATTACTGTCTTGTTATGGTTGGTTTGCATATGCTGGATCTTGTTTTTGATGTTTATTGTCTTTCTGGCTGTAATGTAGTTAGCTGTACGTAATCAATTGCATATTATTATTTTGTCAAGAATTGCAGAGAAGCTTATTGTAACAAAGTGGCTTCGCCCAGCCATTCTTCCAAAATCTATAGCTGACCAGTTTGCATTTAAACAAACTGGCAGTACAAACTTGTGGTATTGTGTACCTAATGCATTATATTACACGTGCGCTTGAAGATAACGCATATGTACGATGTGTGTTGGTAGATTTTTTAAAGGCATTTAATGTTGTTAGCCATGAGAATATTATTAACAAACTTACAGCTTTGCAACTACCGCCTTTTGTTCTTAGTTGGTGATAAATTGTTTACAAATAGTCCGATTAATAGAAGTATCATTCAGGAGTCTGCATTAGGTCCCACTCTCTTTACAGTCATGGTAAGTGACGTCCACCCAAAATCTAGAAAAATATTATTGTAAAGTTTGCCGATGATACTACTGTTGTTGTTCCAGAAAAAAACTAATGCATCGTTACCGGTGGAATTTGGTGATATACATGTATGTGCCACTGTTAATAGAATGATTCTTAATCTTATGAAAAACTAAAAAGATTGTTTTTTATCGTTCTGACCCCAAGAAACTCTATATGTTTCCATCTGTGTAGAGTATAGAACTTGTTAAACAAGCCAACCTCTTGGATGTTATATTACAAAATAATTTTAGTGTAAATTTTCATGTTAATTATGTATTGACATTGTGTAGTCAAAAATATTTTTGCTAAAAATACTCCGTGACCAAGGTCTAAACTATCGTCAATTAAATACAGTTTTTCAGGTTATTGTGTTTAGTAGGTTGGAGGCCTTTTTTTAATAAAAATTTACAGGAAGAGTTAATGCCTTTTTCAAAAAAGCATATCGATACGTTTTTACTGCTAAAATTATGGAGGTAACTAGTCTACTTGATAATGCTAGTAAATATTTTTTTTGCAATATGCAAAAACTACACCGTTGTCTATTTGGTATACTACCTGCTGAGAATGAACATAAACATAAAATACGGAAACGCGGTCATAATTTTGTTTTGCCTTACTGTAATTCTAATTTTTTATAGCTTTATTTTTAAACAGATGTTTGTTTAGTTTAATTTAATATGTATAGGCAATTTTTGTTTGGTTTATTACTTAAGTAATACATGTTATTTTACTACAATGAAAAATTCAGTTTTTACACTTTATTTATAAACAGACACATGTTATATTAAGTGTATTGTAGTGTAGTTGAGTTTATGTTTAATGTTTGTTTTTATTGGTGTATTTCCTGCAGTGTTATCATTTTGTATTTGCTCACAGCAGTGTTTGATGCGCGTTTGATGCATTTCATTAAACCAGTCATTTATTCATTTATTATTGTTTTTAAAATTATTTGTGCAAAATTAATTATTTGAGCAATATTTGTTTGGTTAAGTACAAATACTAGCATAAGCTATTTTAACTTTTGACTCGTTACTGTTGCATTATATGTTATTACTATTGCTTGCTGATAACGATATATGCAACAAAATAATGTTCATATGAACATGTAGTCTGTCCAATGCATTTCGACAGTTTACAGTATATGTTTGTATAAATATAGTCAGTGAGCTGTTTAAACCGATAAAAAAATCAAACAAGTTAACTTTAAATTTTACAGCAGCAATGATTCTTTTAATTTTATGTATTATTTTAACTAAACAATAAACATTGTCAGTTACGAGAATATTCGATTTGTCATCAGCGCTTTACTGTAAAAAGTCCAACGTCACCATGCGTCTATCTTGCACCGTTATAAAAATGTGGCACCTTAAAAATAATGGGGTCACGAGTTTGATCTGTGCGTGTTACGTGACGTTGTCGGTCACGTGACCATTCGACTCCCGGATGTCGACTTTTTATCCGTGGTCCATAACGACCATGCGTCTATCTAGCACCGTTACGGAAATATGGCGCTTTGAATGTTGGACGCACGGACGTTCACACGAAAAAAAAGAAAAAAAGGAGAGAAACAAAAAAAAATAAAGAAAGGAAAAGGTGAG
>Ga0056128_1008209_pt1 | contig 13185 bp, 8 predicted proteins | sample WorMetLIZISLAND2_FD_71113 | JGI IMG/M metagenome (GOLD analysis project Ga0056128, IMG submission 71113) | Marine gutless worms symbiont microbial communities from Max Planck institute for Marine Microbiology, Germany - Olavius geniculatus... ...
GTAGCAAAGCGACCAGGTGTCTGAGTTTGTGAAAGCCTTGACAAATAAATCACACCACTCTTCATTTGCAATTATGTAGCATTTTGGAAAACAATTTTCCAACAATAATTAAAGTAGATTTTTCTGATAAATTTTTGACAGCCGAAAATTTAGCACGGTAGAGAGGTGGGGAGCAACTGTCCCACCTTAGATGGCAGTGTAATGGTAGGGTGTTGGGACTTCCGATCTAGAGGTGGTAGGTTTTAATCCTGGTTGGGTTGCAATCAAGTGGTTACTACTTGGAATGCTATAGTGTATGCTAAAAGTGGGCTACCAGGAGATGTTTGGTTTAAATGTGTGCTGATTTGATCTGATTGCAGTGGTCTTTGCTGTATGGATCAGACACCACTAACAAGTGAATAGGTTTTATGACCCCAAACATGTCAGCATTGCTTTAGTGGTTTTTGTATAGCACTGAATTACGTCTCATGTATGGCTAGGTGTAAGTAGTATGGAGGTGAAGACTGAAGCTGATGCTCATTGTATGATACTGATGACAAGCCAACTGTTGGTATGTTGCTTCCCTCATTCATCTGTCTCTGGTGTTTTATTATTTTTTTTTCATTTGTATATTAGGATGGCCATCTTCTACAGCCAACTTGCCTCCGGAAGCAGACCATGTGGTCATCCAGTTAAACAGTATAAAGATGCATTGAAGAAAACCTACAGCTGTGCAACATAGATTCAGCAACCTTGGAAACAACTGCACAAGATTGATCGTTGTGGCGAAGCTCCTGCAAGTCGGAAGTATCCCATTTTGAACAGCAATGCATCTCAGACCTGCAACTGAAGAGAAAAAAGAGGAAGGCTGGTGTCATGACAACTTCTCTGTCTTACAACTGTACCATCTGTGGACGTGGATATGCTGCCGCCATTGGAATCTACTCACACATGAGAACTCACAAGCCCTAACTGCTCATTCGTCAACTCGACAGGAGACTCCAACAATATGTGTTTGGCAAAATTGCCTGTATTTCATCGTTCACTGTATGTTGAAGGTAAATGTAATGATTTGTTGTGTAATGTACATAAGTTGAGCTGAATGCTAGTAACTAACAACTAACAGTGTGATATTTGCATTAGGATCTGTGCTGTATTTGGAATATGATGAACTCCCAGGTTAACTCAGCCTGGCCATCCCTCTCTGTGTAGGAGAAAGCTGTAGCATAGGTACACTGTGAGATGCACTATCCGTGGTCTGTGAGTGTAAACTGACCAGGCTAAGGATAAGGAGATCATACTGTCATGTTGGCCCTATGGCTAATGATGTAATTTTTGTGGCTTTTCACAAATTCCACAAAGTTGTGCACACACTGCATGTTTTTGAATATTGCTATAGATCTCTGTGATTTTGACACTTCACAACGTTTTGGTTGAGTTTTGGGCATATTTTAATGCACATGTGCAGAAATGGCAATTTGGTAATTTTTGGTTTGAAATATTATACATACTTCTAGGTTCGGTGATTTTGCTTGATGTGATGTTTTTATTTGTACTTATCTGCCTGTATGCCTGTCTGTTTGTTTGTCTGTTTTTCTCTTTCTTCAGACGTGTTAATAACATATTCTGAAATTGCCATTGGATTCAGCAATGCTGAATTCATGTAGGCTTGAAGCAAGATATTTTGCCAGGCTGAAAAAGTTTTAAGTATGTGTTGGCATCCAGGGGCATCTACACCATATTAACTTTGGAGCAAATGCTCTTAGAAAAAATAGGGGGAAGGTTTTTTTGCGACAGAAGGGGGAAGTTGAATAGTTTTGCATTTCTGATATGCAATATTTTTCTGCCAGAAGTGTATGTGTTCAGTGATGCCTAATATGCCCCAAGTTTGCTTTTGGCCAGGGCTCTACCCCAGACTCTGCTGGGGGAGCTTATGACACTTCCACAGACTTTTTGTGGAGGGGGTACCACCTACCATTTCTTTCTCTCTTGACGCCTGCAGTGTTTTGTTATGGCATCTGTGGTGCTTTACTCTAAGTTAGAGGGAAAGGGAGGAGTTGAGGAAGGGAGGTAGATGCTCCTGTTGGCATTGTCTCACTAGAAATTTCCCTTATTTCTGTTTCCTGTTAGCCTAATTTTCTAAAACCATGAGTGACATGTTCTGCTGTTGAGATTTTGTGATGAAGAAGTTGATTTAACTATTTGTTAGATACCAGGTTATGACACTTAATGGAAATACTTTTCATCACATTGTATCTCATTGTATTCTTGATGATCAGCCTTTTGATCTTGAATGGTCATGAAAACTTTACGATACAAAACTGTTTTTTTAAACATTGTTACATGCAGACAATCGATTTGCACTGTATTGTGCATTTGTATTAAATAATACTCGCAAACACATGATGCTGTGAATTTCTCTGCAAATTCTGCATTGTTTGCCATGATGGACTCGCAGTTTTTTTTGTTTTTGCCACAAAAAAATATTACAGCCTAACTTATAGCTCAGGAAGGAACCTTTTTAGTAGGAACATGTATTGTGAACATATTTTTATTGTCATGTCCACTGCTGATATGACTTAATGTTTAGTTTGAATTTTGTCTACTTTTTTATTATGTATATACAGGAATGAACTTTGATGTGAAGATTGAAGCTGTTAGTAGTGATATCACAGAGCATCCGCATGATGACAAGCCAAGACCGTATGTATGTACAGTGTGTGACAAACGATTTACATGGAAAGACAGTTTGAATGATCACAAAGAAGCACATACTGGAGAGAAGTTGTATTCATTTACCCAGTGTGAGAAATGTTTTGCCACTCGCCATTACTTGAAGGAACACATGAATGTTCACAGCAGTAAATACAAGTGCAGTCAGTGTGGAAAATGTTGTCAAAACAATCACACATTAACAGAGCACAAGTGAAGTTATTCTGGAGAGAAACCTTTTGAATGCACTGTTTGTGGCAAATGATTTAATGTATCAAGTAACCTTGTTAGACACAGCAGAATTCACAGTTTAGAGAAACCATACAAATGTGGTGAGTGTAACATGGCATTTAGTCGGTGTGAAAGTCTAGACAGACACATGAGAATCCACATGGGAGACAACGCATACAAGTGTTCACAGTGTGACAGAAGTTTCAGCCAGTCCAGCAGTTTGCAGAGACACAAACGTCATGTCCACAGCAACGGAAGGCTTTATGAGTGTCGGTACTGTAGGAAGCAGTCTAAAAGTAGCTGCAGTCTGAAGCATCATGTTTATACTCACACTGGTGCAAAGCCGTACTATTCAGAATATTTTAGAGAACATCGCCATCTCAAGGCACATCTGCTGAAGTCACACATTGAAGATACTTGGTACACATGTCACATTTGTCAGAAGAAATTCATCCGCGGTGATAGACTTAACACACATTTACTCCATCATAAAGATGTAAAACCATATGTTTGCAGTGAATGTTCAAAGCATTTCTTTACTGCAGGTAATATGAAATGTCATCAGCTGAAACACTCTGACTATAAACACTTTTGCTGTGGCTCATGTGGTTAATATTTCAAACACAATTTAAGCAGTGTTGTAAGACACTGTAACAGATGTTCTATTAAACTGGTTATGCCAATATCTTTGCCGTGCAAGATCAAGGCAGAAAACAAACAATCTGTGGACAATTGCTTGTTGGACTGAGTTGCTACTGTTGACTGTAGCAGAATGTGTCAATATTGATGGTGGCCAGCGCCCAGGTCTCAGTGGGAAGCTTGGATTTGGGCATCACTCTTGAAGAAAGCTATGTGGGAAAACAGATTAAAACCGTAAAGGTAAAGTCCTTCCCGAGCCTTAAGGCCCATTGGGCGGCGCTGATCTCCGTTTCCTTAGCCCCCAGCCAGACACCAGTTTTTACACTGCAAGACCACGGATACAGGGCCAGTGCATCGCGTGGTGTGCCTGTTTACGTCCTAGCTTTCGCTAGTACTCATTGCATTTATCAACGGAGGGATGGCCAGGCTGAGTTGACCTGGGTGGCTGGTTACATACCGGGATGGTCACCCATCCAAGTACTAACCGGGCCTGGTGTTGATTAACTTCGTTGATGTGATCAACGACGCTACCAACTGAGCCAAACCACAACCTGATCAAAACCGCTCATCAGAAATTGATTGAAGCGGGATACAGCGCCACCAAACTGAAGTTGTTAATACTTGCGGAGCAGGGAAAAATTTATCACTTCTTAAAAAAGAAGAAAGATTTGGAGGGTGGGGCCAAGTCTACCAACAACTCAACGTATGCCAGCTATGCACTGACCTCTTAGGATTTTGCAGGTGGCTTCTTGGAAAATTAGAGAGGATGAAAGGAAGTGGAAAGAAAGGGGGATATAAATGGGGAAAAGGATGTGGCAATAGTTAGATCTAATATTTTAGATGGGAAAAGAGGAGAAGAGTTGTGGTGGGGATTTGTTATAGGGGCCAAAAGGGGGGAATAGCCGCCGCTGAGATGAGTGATGTCGACACAGCATGATGATGATGTGAATTCAGACAGTTGCTATACCCAGTCTTAAAGATTAGATGTTCGTAAACCAAATGGCATTTAGTCATAGACAGTGCTTTGGTACCATTAGTCTTTCGATCAGTGTGTGTATGTGTGTCTGCGAACTTGATTTTGTGTTAATTCTTTACCAGTGTGTTACTGTTATGCTTGTACAATAGCTCAGGAGTTTTCTTTTCAGGGTCAGCCTATAGGCCTAATTGAGTAACCTCGGACAAATAAAGTTGTTGAACAAAATGCATGTTTAGGCTACAGATGGTGAGACATTTGCAATAAATGTTTAACGTTATTATATAAACCTTTATTCGTTAACTTGTGACAGCAAGACAGACAAAGGACAGAAAATACAACAACACAAACAGAGCAATTAGAGACAAAACAGAAAGAAAACACACAATGTCATGTACAAGGTATTACAAGGTATTTATTATACTCGTTGCTTTTTTCCCCTAAATTTAGGCCTTTGTAGAATTTTTTCTGCCCGAAATTGGCGCATTTGGTGGAATTTATGGGCAAAATTGAAAGTGAGCACATAATCACCTCTGTTGGAAATTTTCAGCTGCCTGTCGAAAAAAAATTGCAACTTCCACCCATACGCACGACGCTGGTGTCAGTACGTCTCACAACTATACGTTCTGTTTAGCTCGTGCGGCCGTACCAATCGGCTGCCACTTCCGAGATTTTAAAAAGCGCTTCTGGTCTTGAGTCCGTCTAATGTAAGAAGCGCTACATAGCAATTACCAGACTTTACTTTTTTACTTTCACTTTTAACTGATCTACTTTTCCAAACGTAGGCCTACCTCACGTGAGACTGGATTCACAACTGATTACTACTATAGGTAGGCCCTATAATTTGGGTCAGTAGTATAAGCGGTGTGTTCTCGAGAACTTGATAGCCTCGTCCCTGAGGACAAAGAGCAGTGGCCTAGGCTTTGATGGTAAAGTCCTTGGCCTTGGGTCCCAAGTCTTTGGTCTTGGCTTTGGGATAAAGTACTCAGCCAAAATGTCGATGAATTTAACAAATTCTTTTTATTATTAACGAGAGTTTGAGCACAAAACTGAACAGGGTTTGAACGTTAGCTTTTGACATAGGCCTACACTGATGCTAGTAATTGTAGACTATTTGCATATCTAAAACACTGAATATAAACACGTTTTGACTGCAAGTTGAGTATTGAGTATTTCTGTAGTAAGCCTATGTTTCGTTGTGGAAGCGACTTTTGGATGTCCTTGGGTTTTTTGGCTTTGACCTTGATCCCAATTCCTTGGACTGGGCATTGCGTCTTGATCTGTCATGGAAAATGGAGCTTGCTTTGCTTCCAGTGGCGGTTCTAGCCTGTAATATCTGGAGGACACGGCCCCATGGCGAGCGCGGTAGCGCGAGCCTATAACGGGCCGGTCTGTTTGCAGAGCCCCCAGCGGGGTCCAGGGACACTGGAGCCCCTGGTCTGGGGGTCAGGGGACGTAGCCCCTCTGAAGCTGAAGTACTATTGGCTTTTGGACGTTCAATGGAAGCCGCAAATTTGCCCACTTTTCTAAAATTAGGAAACGCAAAGACATCGGACATTTGTTTAATCTTTGCAAAATCATCACGGGTGGCCACAAAACTGAGGGGCCTGGAGCAAAACTGGGGGCTGTGCTTTACCGGCCCGGGCCTAAAACCGCCACTGCTTGCTTTTAGGTGGGCCTAAGCTTATGCATTCGTAATGTAACCAAGTCCTAGCTCATATAGCCACATGACGCAGGGCTATTAGGCCTAATCAATGTTAGACTGCTGTTAAATCCTCATTAATCACAGGCATCCCCGGCCTACAATTAAGCCTGTTATCAAACAAAGCCTTAATCGCAGGCTCGCAGCCTGTAGCGCAGGCTGTGGCTAGCAACCGGGCCTCGTCCTCATCGACGAAAGACGCGTTTATCTTGTCGTAATAATTAGCCAGCAAAAATTATCATGCTGAACCGAAAATTGCTGTGTTATAGTATTTAGGTCAGTATTGTATCCGTGTGTACATGCTGCCCTTTGGCGTAGTAAATGACTGATTGGTTGACAGTGGTAGGCCTATATTACGAGTAAACCGTGAGCCCAGTTATGACAGCCGTGACGCCAACACACGTAGCCTAATCGCTCGTAAAATTAGTGATGTCAGCTGTTGGCTCTGACCGCTGTGAAACTATCATTAATGACCAGATGGCGCCTCGCGTATGGCATTGTCTGAGCCGGCGCTCGACTGGACATTGTCCAGCATTGTCCACTATATAAACTGGCCAGCCAGACTCGGGCCTGAAATATTATTGTGATTTGTGACAATAACAATTTCTGCTGTAAATCCCTCTGTTTTGGTCTCATAATTCTGAGTAAAGATGAGTTCCAGTTTAGTGTTTTGTCTGGTCGCTGCCAGCGTTGTTGCCGTCTCAATGGCTTCCGATCCTGACAACTATTTCTACAGGAGATATTCGCCGCCAGGATTCCAACGCGTGTAAGTAGGCCTAATTTGCTTTAAGGGCCTACATTTCACCATCAGCAGCAGTAGCAGCATCTTCATTGTGCAACAATTCACAATGGCAGTGGCACTAGGCCTATATAATTACACAGACGAGAAAACGACCATTAGGCCTATGGGTGCGTTTTTATAGCACCGTTATTAACCTACATAATAACAAATTTTTAATAAAAACAGTATCGTCATTCACAATGAATAAATAACGAAAATAATAAATAAATAAGCATAAATAAATAGACATAAACTAGCTTGAAAGTCAACCGCACTGAAATTCGAGAATACAATAAATTTTGCCACCCGCTCAATTAAATTCATTTTTCATTTCAGGCGTCTAAAATGAACAGAAATTCTGTCAGTCTGTATTGTCAGGAATAGGGTCCTCGAGGATGTCCTTAAAGTGCCTTTTCATACTCCAATTTCTGGTGTGTGTGATCACGTGTGGTCCGTCTGACTGTAGTCCAGACGGTGTGGCGGCGGCGTATCGTAATGACGTCAGACAGCTGGCTGTCAATCAGGTCGCCGATTATGTCGGCGCCGGGTTAGGCACCGGTCGATTCGTCGGAGTCCCTGGTACAGGCTACGACTTCGGCTACTACCCCGGCTACCGTTACCCAGCCCAGCCGCCGTACTACGGCTATGACGCCTACAAACATTGATGGGCCTACTGTAAGTACGATACAATACAGCACCCTCAGGATACAATAACGTTTTCAGACAGGTTCTTATTGATACGAGTTTGTCACAGAATGCACAAATATGCATGTAGGCTACACATCTGGCATATTTGAAATCTTTTATTAACGCTTGAGATTATGAACGTTATGCAAGTTTAAAAAATATCTCGGCCCAGTGCCGACGTGATCATGCTGCCGTTCGCCTTGCCTTTGACCTTATGACAGCTTTTTTTGTCAGTTTTTAAGTACAAATTTTATATCATATAGTATGAGCTGAAAATTTACATATCAATCGGTTAGGCTTTTTCGAGTTAGAAGTCGTTACGGGATGGACCGACAGACGGACGATCGAACGCACGGACGAGAAAGACTTCTAATGCGGCCTCGGTTTACTAATCAATAATAGGACCACCACCAGCATTGCATTTGTCTAATACATACACGAGTTATGACTCAACAGACGAAATCCAATTTGATTTTGTTCGCAAAATGTTGTTGTTTTGCCAAAATATGATGACGCATCCCGCCTGTAGCACGGGCCATAAGTATTGAGCGTAGACTTCGGGCACGACGTTAACTCTTAGACGATCTTCAGAATCGTTCCATTTTTCTAACTTGTAGCTTAGAAAACTGTCAGCAGTTTTATCCGTCAAACTGAACCTACATATAGCAGCTATTTGAAAGTTTTTTTTATTCTACAAATAGTTTTGCCATTTTTGTGACTTCATGCAGTGGTTTGGTGAGAAATGAGACATGTTCTATTTCTCACGTAAGCCTATTGCTTACACCAAAAATTCAAAGTAAACATATGTGTAGCATAAAACAAAAAAAATAAATATATTTATATTATAATATAATGTTGTGATGTGTGCAGCTAATGATTTCGAGCTGGTGACGTCATCAACATCAGGAAGAAAAACAGGAATGATGACGTCATCAAAGATGTCAGTCTACCGCTACGATATAACTGACTGATCACTGAAACTCTGAAGATAGCTGACAATAACTTTCTCGATATTGCTGGCTACTTTTCTGTCCGTGTTTGTCCACGCATTTGCCTGTTTGTTTGATTTGGGTCCGCCATTCCGAAGGGCCGCCATAAACCTGTTTTAGAAGACGACGAAACCGTACCTATTGATCGCTAAACTAACTTAACCCATTAGTGCCTGAATTACTGTATAGTTTGCCGTCAAAGTAGGTGTCCCATTTTTTGGAACGCTAGGCATGAATGGGTTGACACTGGCCCTAACTCTAACACTAACCCTATTCTTAACTCTATCCATAACCGTATGGCGGCAGACAATCGGAATGGCGACCCGACACCGTTTTCTCTCTGTATTGGACTGTATCTGTCATTTTTGTAACCCGTTCAATAAGGTTAGTTCTAGGCCTATATTGTAAGTTGTGGTCGTACAGTTACAGAGTTCAAGAAACTAAAGTTTACATTGTGTGTATACCGTAATTGCATAATGTAAAAAACGCGAAATGAAAACAATAAGCCTACAATCAAATTCAATAACTTTGGTAAAAACAGAATCGTAGGCTCATGGAAAAATTTCAACGAATGCGATAAGTGCGTCCCTTAGGTTCACTTTCAATACCAGTGTCACATAGTACGGCACCGGATTCTAGTCGCATTCCAGTCACTATAGGCCTACTTCAAGCTTTGACTCCGCCTCGGATTCGAAGCCATTTGCCTCGGATTCGGACTAAGTAGACTCGACTAGGCTACATCACTGCTCGATAGGCCTACATGCAGCGTAAAGGCCTACTGCAGTTTCAGCTGAAACACACAGCTATAAAATAAGCCCAAAACACAATAATTTCACTCGCGTTCGGCTGAAACACATTAAAGCAAATGTTGTAGCTAAGCTACACCCAAAAGTTATATAGGCAAATTCATCAAAATACAACCTTTATTGTTTAAAAAAACATGGTGTTATTGACCATGCGCACGCACGGCCCGGTGTCGCACACAAAATGTTATAGACCGTGCGCGCTCAATTGAAGTAGCGGTTAATTTTGGTGCCTGACGGTCACCTTGGTGTGAATTCTTGGCGGCGGTTTTTTTTCCATATTAAAGGTCGACATTAGTCAAAGCTGAAGCCTGAATATCAGCTACCAACCAAGCCGTGTGATTATCTCTCCCCAAAAGTTATTAAACATAAGCACCCTTCAGTTAAACTCATGCGGTTAATTATTACCAATAAGCCAAACGCTAAACTGCACTCTTAACTCTGCCTAGTGCTGCAGAAGAAGTTGATTAAAAATATGCCACCGTAGCGTGTGCAATTTGCGCACGGTAAATAACACTTTGTGGTATATTGTGTTTTGTGTTTCTGTAAAGATTAAATTTACTGTTCTGTTATTATGTGTTTGTGTGCATTCCGCCTGGAAAGGCCACCCCCGAAATGACATATACTGTGTCGGGTGGGACGTCAAACCCTACTCATTCACTCACTCACTTTGTGACTGCATACGGACCGTGCATGCGCATCGTAAATAATTCTAATCATTGATTTAAAAATGTCGTTGTGCGCACGGACACGGACGGCGAGCAACAGCAAAGTACGTTTATTGCTTGTGTTGTACTAGAAGTGACGATTAAAGGCCCTACAAGACTATAAAACTACGATTGAACAAAAAAAAATCTACGAGCCTGAAAAAGCCAAAAACAGTCGTATAACAACAACAACGCAATCACGACACATCACGACATGCAGCAATGCTTGCGTGCAGTTGCTGACGGGATTTTCCCACCAGCAGTTTCAGTTTTCGTGCAAAAAACCCATGCAGAAGGCAGGTATTTTCACCTGTATAGGCTTGTACAGGTAGCCTGCCTATAGGCTACTACGGTATACAATAGGTACACAATAGCAGGCATGGAGCTGTAAGCATAGGAGCGTCTGTGTTGTATGCTCGTTCGGTTTAGGAACAATAAGTATAATTAAGTCGCATAGGCTACGCAGAGCCGTTTGGCCTACAGCGTCGTCAACGCCAGTAAGTGTACCGGGAGGCCTACACGCCAACATAAATGAACACTACTGATCTTTCGTGTAAGGCCTAGCTCAGAAAACGACGGGACAGAGGAACGTTAGAGTCAGATTTTGATTCAAAGGGGTCAAATTGTGTGAACTGTTGTTAGCAGTAGATCCATATGTGTATAGGTAGGCTATATTTTTGTTGCTCAATGTAGGCGGGCTACTATTCTTGGTAGTGATTGCAATCCCAGGATTTAATATTAAGAAATTTGTAATTCCGGGATCCCGGAATCCCATTTCTGGATTAGACATACAGATTAGTCGTTAGTTTGGTAGCCTATTTTATATAGACTTATTTTATGCATGGAATGTAGTATAGGCCCCTGCAAAACGTTGGACCAGGCCCTATAGGTATATTGAAAACGTACTTACGATCGTGACTGGTCTTTCAAAATTAGGCCTACAGTGCACAGCAAAGTGTGTGCGAAATATTTTGATCAGTAGACAGTTAGTATTTTATTTGCGTCATTTAGCCGTGAAAAGTGCCATTTTAACAAATTTAACAAATTTCGTAATCCCGGCATTGGGACGCCGCCACTCCCATGATTCGGGATTGGCGTAAACGACCGCGATCTCAAGACTGCAAACTTAATTTCTTAGTCGACTGACGTAGGCCTAAAATTAAACCTTTAGGCAAAAATTAGTTCGTTTTCTGGTTAGCTTAGGCCTACTTTTTAATTTAGACTAACATACTCTAATCGCCTGCTTAGATTGTAGGCTAACACAAGCTTCACAATAACAATGTAGGCCTACGTGTATATGGTAGGTCTATAGGCCTATTCGGTGAAACGTGTCACCGTTCGTTTTTAAAATTATTATTAATTTTTAAGCACTAAACTGATAAAGATGCCGTTGAAACTTGACATAGCCTAATTATAGTACCTTGGTGTTTAGGTTAGACTTAGACCACCCATACCTTCGTGCCCAGAGGACAAATAAGCGCTGTGTCTCATGTGTGTGAAATTTGTCACTTTCGGTTTCACTTTTGGCCGGCGAAAGCGACTGTCGATTTGTGATTCCGTTTACTGCAATAGGCCTTTTAAGTGTTGGGTTACGTCGATAATGATTTTCTTCGGCAATTGTCGATTAATTTTCATTTTGACTTTGTGTCTTGTGAAAGACAATGCATCGTGCGCACATTTTTTGCTGAAGGATTACATTAAGCTTATTTTAGTGTTTAGTTAGTTTGACTTTAGCAAAAAAACTCACTTGATAATTAGAGCCTTCACTTGCCTAACACATTGTATTGAGGGCTCCATTGGTGATAGTGATTATGCCTGATTATAGGCCTTATGACGTGTACACTAATGACATGAGGAAGCGTAAAATTTAACGTTCTTCCAGTCGCGCGCTCGTCCCTAAATAAAGCATCCGTTTTTAAAATTTAGTTTGACCGTTGAAATATTGGTGCTGTTTTTTTTTCGTTTGCTTTCAAAGCTTTACTTTAGTTTTTTTAACTGATATTCAGTGAATTACTGTTTCTGATGAGCTGTTGTGAAATATTACTCCAATATCATACAATAAAAAGTAATGATGAAATTAACATATCTTCCTGTGAAGCCCACTTCTTCTTCGAATTGCAGATGGAAGCCTAGGAATTTATTCAGGGCTTGCATTTCACTTTGAATTTTATCGTAGGCATTATTATGGTTGAATTGTTTTAGTGTGGGGCGTGTACATGCAATACGTCAGTCTTTTTGCCGCTTTCTTCGCAGTTTACATCGCACTTCAGTCAAGTACGTATGCATCTCTAACACTATGTAGGCTATCAGTGGCGACGGCGTCTGGGATCAAAAAAAGTTTTTGGACAGAAAGAAATTGCAGTTTTCCCGAAAAACCAGTACACTTTTTGACGATGTACAGTATGATGTTCGAAATTTTAATTGTGTTTTTATGTTTTACCAAAATGTGAGAATTCTAGCTCCTTTTTGCACCCTTGACACTACGCCCACTTGACATAGCTTAATAAACGAGAAAGTATACGCGGAGAGTTAAAACCTTTTCGAGAAAAATTCTGTTTTTAATGTTAGCTCTGTAACTTTAAAAGAATCCGCGTAAAAATATGAAAAACTAGAAATTTGGGGCAAAGCCCAACGTGAGTCCGCCCGGCGCCCTAAGTCCGACTGGGGAAAATTAGGGGGGAGGGAGGTAAAATTTCCCCGGCATCAAAGTCACGTGGCCCGAACTCAAATGCATTGGTATACGCCGAACGCGCACTGTCGACTTACGGTAGGTCAACATGAGCGCTTATAACTTTGTCCGTAGTGGACCGAATTTCGCAAATTTTTTTTTGTTCAACGCCGAAAGGATCGTGCTCGTCAACGCCGTTTAGATTTTGTCGCTATCTTTATCGCTTCCAGAGATATTTGCGCTCAAACTCGAAAGTTGTCGTAAATCGCGCCAATTTTTGCACGTTTTTTGCCCTCCCAAATTTTAAGGGGGCG
>Ga0056128_1008210_pt1 | contig 13184 bp, 5 predicted proteins | sample WorMetLIZISLAND2_FD_71113 | JGI IMG/M metagenome (GOLD analysis project Ga0056128, IMG submission 71113) | Marine gutless worms symbiont microbial communities from Max Planck institute for Marine Microbiology, Germany - Olavius geniculatus... ...
TCTCATAAACAGATTGCGAACTTCACGCTGTATATCATCATTATCCATCCTATTAGAAAGTATAATGTGCCCTAAATATTTAAAAGAATTTACATACTTGATGTAAAAACTGCACGAAGTCAGCTGTGGGAACGACTCAGATACAGATCTAGATGTCATAAAAAAATCCCGACACGGTTGATATCCATCTGACACAGTTCCTGACGACTATACCAGTATGCTAGCATACCAACGATATTTGCATCGATATTATCTCGCAAAAGTTTGATAAATAGTTTCCAATAATTAACGCAATCAAGTGCTTTTTTGAAATCTATAAAAACAAGCAAATACATAGCTGCCTCGATTTACGTAATAATTAACAGTCTGCTTAAATACTTGCGAACAGATCCCAGTAGAATGCTCAGCCTTCAAGTCAAACTGATAGTTTTTCAGAGGTTGATTTGAAGTTTGGAAAGCATATGGAAAGCGGAATCAACTTTCATTCAGAAACAGTGATATCACTAATTCGAATTGGCGATAGCACTATTTCTGAATAAAAGTTGATTTCGCCGGCCATACCAGTATACCTTCTTTACACAACAGGAAACTGACTCCCTGCTCAACGTTGTTTCCAGCCAAGGCCCAGGGAGGCTATTTCTGAAACTTGATCGCTGCTGTTTTGCCAAATTTCATTTTGCAGACAAGAAAAAGCTGCAAACTTCTTACAAAAGTTTTGTCGTTTAAAGGTTACGTGTATAAATGTAGCCCAATTCTACGTCATACGGTACGCCTAGGATCGAGAGCACGTAGCCTAGATTACGATCGGTCTTACGTGATAGGCTAAGACTTACGTCTCGCAATGACACACAGCCATAAGCTACTTTATTTTTTCGCGGTTTAAGGACCCTAAAAGCTGAAGCTTTTTGTAAAGTATTGCACAAATTTCGACGTTTCCGCAAGCAGACGTGTGCATATTTGTCTGTGCCGAATTGGGCCATAGGTAGGCCTACCATATGGTCGGTTGCCTATTTTTCCCTTTCTCATTTTATGCCGATGTGGTTAACGTTGTCACTCATTATTATAGATAGCAATCAAAGGTTGATTTGAAGTTTACCATGCTGTTTACCTAAGTCTATTTTTGCTGACCGTTAGGTCAAGTTATGGGTAGGCCTACGATGTTTCGTCTGTCTGTCGTCTGTCTGTCTGTTTATAACGCATGTAGCCTATTGTGGCTAAACCGTATAGCCTAGGCCTACGTACGTCTTAAGGGTCAGCCGCAGTGATGGCACGTAGCCTATACCATTGGATAGGGCGATGACGAGTTCCCATAGGCTATAGGCCGGCTGTCAATGGTAACCATGTATTTAACTGCAGCGGTTTGGTCGCAATTTTGAATGCATTGTTGCTGCCTGCAGCCATCACCCATATGTGCGCCCAATTACCGTATCGTATCCTAGCGCAAACTGTAACGTTTGATAAAGCAGCTTTACCATAGCGCTTATGAGACTGTATAGTCACTGTGGGAAATCGCTATCTTTTTGCGACCTGAAGTCGGACGCTGGCCTTCGGATATGTGGTCGGCCCAGTAGTGACAGCTCCGCTTCTTGATCGTGATTAAAAGATCTTCCAGCCAAGCTCTCTATAGCAGTGTATAATAGGTCTATGCATTCACCAGAATGTGCCTGTAGGCTATGTTGACGAGACAATCATTATTATAGGGTTTAGGGCCTACGACCGTGATATGGCCTACAGGCCTACTGTTTACTACGGATAGACTGCAAACATCAACTAAGGCAACTCACAAATGGGGCGATTTAAATATAGGAATATGCGACATTGCACCAAACAACTTTGAACGCTTTAAAGACAACAGTGGCGTCATGAGCTAAAAACGGCCTACGTGGAATTTTCCGACAGACAGCTGCAAATTTCCGACACAGGAGATTCTACAAGTGGGTGCTCAAATTTTTAATTTTGCTTTAAATTTTCCCATAATGTGAGTTTTCAGCCCATGTTAACTCACATAAGGACGAAAATTTTCCGACAAGAAAAAAAAATTTCCATAAACTTTTTGGAGAGCATAAAATGTAGGAAACCTGCCCTCGCGACCACGGCGCCACTGAAAGACAATATGTGGCTAATAATAATAATACCGTTAGAGAACGCTAGACATACAGCTAGAACAGTCAGTATATTGTGAGTACTGTTGTCCCCATGCATTAAGGGCTAAGCGTCTTGAAACGCCTAACAGCACAGACGTAGTCCACCAATTAGGCTATTTTCTCTCGCGGTAAATCGACGACAACTTAGGCACCCATAGTTAACTGCTGTTAAGCCTACATACATGTAGCAAGTACACCACTTAAAAGTTTTCGAGACTGTGTGTGATTTGCAAAGTCATCCGAGTGTCGAAACGTCGTCTCGAGAGTCGACTCGAGACCCAGTTCAAAGTCGTCGTCTTGCTTGGTCTCGAACTCACGATTTTGCTTTCCACACCTATAAGCTTAGAGCTCGGGCGCCCCATAACCGGTTTTACAAGAAATTTGAGCTAATGCTCACGAGAGGCGTGAAAGTCTATAGCAGTTCCGGTTCAGTAGTTTAACTAAAATTGGGGTGTTCACGCTAAGTTAATATACAAATACCAAATTCTCTATTTGGATTGCCTAACGATAGTTCCGTGGCGCCACCTTGTGAATGATATAGACTTGTGTCGAAATCGCCAAAAAATCCATAAAACCCCCTATTTTGGCGTTCAAGGTCATTCAAAATCATTGAATTCGGCGCCAACCGAGAGCCAGTGTACGACTTCCTATTAGTGATTAATAGTAACCTAGGCCCTATTTCGCACCGTTATTGAGATACAGCGACTTATTGGCCAAAAATCGCAAATTTTGCTCACCCTCTCTCATTTAGCGCTCTCGTTCGGGGTGAGTCCCTTCGAATTTATGGGAAAGCTTTACGGTTCCTGAAACTAGAGTCTTCCAGGCAGCCGAAGGTGAAAATTTGGTGATCCTAGCTTGCACCGTTTTTGACTGATGCACCCGTGTGACGGACGGACGGACAGACGAACGGACAGACGGACAGGATTGCGCTGGCTAAGACGCGCTGAAAGCAGTAGCTGCTTCTGCGCGTAAAAATTCTGAAGCAGTTAGGCCTATGCACTTCGACAACGCACTGCAAATGTCTGAATATATAGAACTTTATAACTACGTGGTATTCAACAAAGTTGTCAATTTAAAAAAGTGGCAAAGCAGAAAGTTGCTTTTTTACAGCCAGCTGCAATTTCACAAAGATAAAATGGGAGTTTTTAACATTTTTATTCTGCGCCTACATTATCCGAAAATGGGGACTTCCAGCCCTAAATTTTGTATATTTTGAGAAAAAAATTATATGTTTCGAACTTCCGACACGAAAACCATTTGTCGACAAGCTAAAATTTAAAAAGGATTATCCCCGAGGCTCTGCCCCGGGCTCCTTCTGCCTGGCACGACGCTACTGGTTGGATTAAGAAGGAATTAGTAGGATCATTTAACAGTCGTTTATTGTGGCTGTCCACGACCATTAGGCCTACGTGAATTTACGTCACACCGTTCGCGTTCATCGAGAAAATGACGACAGCACCGCTCTTCTACTGTCTCGTTCGACTTCGACATTGAAAGACAGAGTCTTTATCTCGAGCCCGGTTTAGTCACTTCTGTACAGTGTGTTATCAGTTTGTTGTTAATGTCCTTGTTAATGGACTTGAGTTGGGGGTCATATAAAGCACAAATCGTGCAGATTGCAGATATTCAGCCGCACGAAGCAGGGATTATCATCGAACAGCTCATTTACACTGTATGCGTCAGTACCAAATCTAATAATCCTAAACTGAAAAGCCATGGTCAGCCAGTGGCCTTCGGCTCAGTGTAAAACTCATCTGCTTTGGAATAACTCAGGGGTGACAAAAATGTGAAAAGAGTGACATGCAGCCATCCATTAAAATAAACTTCCAAAGAAAATACACAAATTTGTAAGTTGTCACAAAAAAGCTAGTGCATTTTAAAGTTAACTTATACTGACTTTTCAATCTTTGCGTGGCGAGTTTGAATTTAATCGTGTCAATTCCTGTTAAGTTAACTAGGCCTATTAAAAACCTAATCGTTGCCAGCTGTATTCCTCGCCATGTAATATGCTAAGAGTAGAGGTGCCCGGTTGTGTGAAAGTAACTGCAAGGCTTGCCCACACCTCAGAAATTAAATCCGGCTCTGCGTTTGTTGTGAATCCTGAGTCAGATCATCGGCGAGGTATTGACGGAGCTGGGCACATCGGCCATACTCTGCAGCTGCATCACCTTGTCTCTGTCGACGGGTGATCTCTTCCACGAGATGCTCCATGGCCGACGCTTGGAGCGACCTCTACCGGCGTCCATGCCAGCTTCCCTCCTCACCGTCACGCTCCCAGTCAGACCGGAAGTCGGACTCATGCGCAGCTGGTTCGAGCGGTCACGTGACCGACAGCAGCGCGACAGATAGCGCTTCATGTGTGCTAGAACCTGCACGTACAGAAAAAACTTCTTAGTCAACCAGAACAAGTTTCGCAGCCACTCAGCAGCAACTGTGAAACTTTGCAAAACGGAGTATGCTTATTACATTGATCGTAGTTTGTCAACCACAACTTCCAGCCAGTAAGTCTACGTCGCTGTCAAGTGTCGATGCCTGGCAGCGAGAAAAACCAGGACTATTGCTTATATCATTTAGCTGCCCGCTGAACCAAAATAAATCTATAGCCTTTGCATACGAAATTGTCCACGGTGGCATGACCCCCAACTCAAGTCCTGTTCACACCGCGCACGTCGACGTATGTCGTTCGACGTACGTCAACGCACTAATTGAATGCATTCATTTCAACGGCGCCGTTCATTTAATTTCAGTTTAGTTTAGTACGAGCGTTTTCGTTCGCTCATTCTTGTGGAAATTAAACCTGTTTCGAACGTGCTAAGAAAAGTAATTAACGCCAGACGTCCTGCTAAACAGTGCAGTTTTAAGACGACCGCAGAAACAGGAAGGCGACGATTCTTGCACGGCCGTTGAAGTGAGTTCCGGGAAGCCGTCGTACCGCAGAGCCGTCGACGTAAAAATTGAACTCGATTTAATTACTGCGACAATTTGATTCAAATGACTAACTGCATAACGGTTCACGAAGCTTCTCTGCTGCGGCCTATCAGCGTTTAACAGTTTATCGTCGGAGCTAAAGAATAGCCTACATCACTATATAAATGTATTTTTATAGATTAATGATTGAATGAATGATGACCCTTACCTCTCCGTTGAAGAAGCAAAAGATCAGCGACACGAAGATTCCCTGACAATACACAATGTCGTCAAAAATTAGTTTTCAAAGTTTTTGAACATAACAGTGCTATTTGTTTCGTTATCATACAATGGACTGAGTCGTGGCTGCTGTGGGATTGTAGGCCTATTTCAATCAGCATGAAAATCGCCATGAATATCGCCATGCTCTCGGCAGCCCTGAATTGAAAGTAGAAACATCCAAATTTCTAAAACAACGTTAAAGACATGTTGTCCAACTGTGACTTGACTGGAGAGAAGGCCAGATAATCGGGGAAGAAAAATAAAAGGGGTAGATTGGAGCATGGTATAGGCCTATGTGCGTGGCAGTGATTGCTATATGCTTCTGTATGTAATGATTGTTAATTTAATTTCTAATCCAAAACTGTGCAGTGGTAGCCAGGACACGAACGTATGCGTTCTCGAATGGGGCAGCAACGGCTATATTTTGAGACAAGTGGAGTAGTCGAAATAAATAAATAAATACGCCGAGACGGACCTGTGAGTTGGTGACGGCGAAGACGATGTACTCAATGAGTCGCTCGGTCTGCATGTTGACGTCCGGACGGTAGATGGTCAGCAGCAGTTGTAAGCCGAACAGTGGCACTAACATGAAACCTGCCTTCAGACCTCGTCTGTCGCCAAAATACAGAAATCATCCAGACGGTCGCAACAAGTGGCTTCGTAGCGTAACTGTAGTGTAGCGTGTCAGACTAACGATCGTCGAGAAGTCGTAGATTCGATTCCCGGTCGGGTGGTTATCAGGTGGTTACTACTTAGATGGGTGACCGTCTGCAAACAGGTAAACCATCTAGGTATATAACCAACTCAGCCTTCCATCCCTTCGGGGTAGGTAAATCGAGTACCGGCTTTTCTGGCTGGGATTATGGCGAGGCGCGTTCACCAGTGTCAAGTGGCAGGAAACACGCACGTGTGATCCTATATGGCTGGTGACGCTCCATATCACTGCGGTAAGTTTCCCGTAAAGAGCTGTACACAACTTTACCTTTAGCACCAGAAAACTACATATATATGTCGGCTCAGTGCCGACATGTTATGCGGAAGTCCGTCTAGAGCTTCCCAACCAAAACTCAGACGAATGATTCATACTGAATTGCAAATTGGTGGCACGTCGTTTACTTTTGCCCTAAGAAACGTTTAAGCTGATTCTGGATCTGGATCTGGATAGTTAGTCGACAGGGCCCCAGAACTAAGGCACCACACCGACGGGATTTTTGGGTTTTCTTTTAAGCTTTGTTTTCCAGGTAGAAGTTCGTACACAACAGACAAACAATCGGATCGACAGACGGACATTCAAACAAAAGACAAGTAATATAGGCTGGAAGGTCGATAACAAATAAAATTGCAATTTCCTGCAAACAACTTTTTAACCGAATACTGATTGAGACATGCATATAGAGCACCTGAAGTTGCTGGGCTCGTGAGGGTGCGCGTGGAGTTGAAACATCAACGTGCGTAGAATGTTACACAGAAAGAATAGATTCACCTGCACACGCACAGTACACGCACGCCCATGATCACGGGTACAAGCTTCAAGTACAAGGCCTTAAACCGAACTTAGTTTGCACCGGAATTTTTGTTCGCAATTTGCGTCTGCAGTCGGCCATCATAAAGCAAACGACGGTGTAGTCTATGCCACCTGAGCGTGGTTTCGATACGATACCGCACTGTCTGGAGTGCTGGTACTGCGTACTCGCTTATCAACTCCAGCAGTGCGGTAGCTAGCTACTAACACATCACTGGCTGAAACGGCATTAAAACGACGCCGCTAATGTCTGCCTTTCCGTCACCAGATCAGGCATTTTCGTCGGCATACAATAGAACGGACAAACGTAAAAGAAAGTCACGTTATCATTCGCCGAGGCCAGGTTTATAGTTCAAGGCGTTTATAATACAAAGATGCGTAGACAAACCGACATTTGCGTCACCATTTCCCAGGGCAAACACAATCTCGGTATGCCAATTTACAGCACAAAAGGTCAAAGATCAAGGTCATCAAACGTCAAGAACATCTAGTAAACAAGATAATGTTCATACGAACACGGAGTCTGTCCAATGCATTTTGATAGTTTACAGTATATGTCCGTATAAATATAATCAGTGAGCTGTTTAGACTGGTAGAAAAAAATCAAACAGTTTAATTTCAAATTGAACAGCAGCAATGATCCTTTCATCTTTCTCTATTATTTTAACTAAACAATAGACATTGTCAGTCACGAGACCATTCAATTTACTATAAATGGTCTATCGTCACCATGCGTTTATCTTGCACCGTTATGGAGATATGGCGCCTCAAAGATAACGGGGTCATGCCTTTGACCTTTTGTGGTCACGTGACATTATCGGTCACGTGACCATTCGACTCCCGGGGGTCGACTTCCTGTTCGTGGTCCATGGTGACCATGCGTCCATCTGGCACCGTTACGGAGATATGGCGCCTCAAAGTCAATGAAGTCACGAGTTTGACCTTTGGGGGTCACGTGCCGTCATCGATCACGTGACCATTTGACTCCCATGGGCCCAGGCCGGGGGCCGAGTTCCTATGTGTGGTCCATAGTGACCATGCGTCTATCTTGCACCGTTATGGAGAGATGGCGCCTCAAATATTGGACGCACGGGCTTGGACACAGAAAGCGTCGATTTTCGGAGTCGACTTCGGCGCCGATCTCTGGTCTGTATGTCATCGGCATTATTCTAGTCGGTGACCACGACGAAAAGTATGCAGGCGGTCCTGCATATACATGTAAACCTGCGATGCAAGTTTGCACTGATAGAACCGATTAGTTGTTTACTTCATCAATCTAAGGCATGTCAACCATGATTACTTGCAAAATAAGAAATTACGAAACATTTTGTGTTAATCTTGCAGAACATGATTCTAGCATCATGAACGCAAGTTGCAGATAGGGCCAGGTTACACGAACAGCAAACAACGTTACATCGTTTACATTTTCGTCAGGATTCTATTTTTATAATATCCGTCCATGACGCCCAAATGTTTCGCATCGTCTTTGCAATTTTTTTGTTCTGTTATGTAATGATAATCTTCATCGCGACCTAAGCGGATGTTCATACGTTGAGCACCAAGTACGATAATGCTGTAGGTCTGTGGGGCGTGGTTAACAACGCCGGGACAGTTACATCAGTTGGTCACGTGACATGGTTGACGGTCGACGATTACCGACGTCAGTGCGGCGTCAACTTGTTTGGACTGATTGACGTCACGATGACGTTTCTGCCGCTAGTGGAAAGGTCAAAAGGTCGCATCGTCAACATGTCCAGCACCGCTGGGCGCCTGGCCGCTCCAAGCATCACGCCGTATTCTGTGTCAAAGTTCGGCGTTGAGGCATTCAGCGATGCACTCAGGTACGCAAACATACACACCAAAGCCTAAAATAATTAAAAATTTCTATTATACTGCACACCTCTCCTCCTCTCCGTATACTTTCTCCCTTTTGTTTCCCTTTCCTTTTCTTTTTTCCCTCTTTTTATCTCGCCTATATTCTTATAACGAGGTTCTCCTGCCCTTTCCGTCTCTGCCTTTAACTTGTTTTCAGTCTCCTGCTCTTACCTTCCTTCCATTAAAAGTAGGGTCCCTCAAATTCAGCTAGAGAGTCCGGCGGAGCGCTTTAAGCTCCTCCAACGGGGTATGAGGCGGGGCCTTAGCCGAAATCAAACTTGGTGTATTTTTTGTGTTTAAAGATGATATCTGGTGGCAACAATGTTGAGAATTTTTTTCAATATTTGACTCACTGCTAAAAATACCACTGCACACTACACTACTACACACTCGCCGCACTACACAGATTATTTTAGGCCCTGATACTCTCGAAAAGATGAAGAGAAAAGTATAAAGCTAAAAAAACGGTAGTTGTTTTGGCGTTGCTTAGACCTACATGAGTCAGACTCGTCACCAGAATCGCTTTACAATCTCAGAAGTAGCAGCTGATTGGCATAAGCTAATGATATTGCCATCCATTGCCCGGGGCCATCAAACAATTCGACCCGAGTAGCATCTAGCAGACAACCCCAGTCAGCCACACAAAGTTTTCACCCCGTCGACGGTAAGCTACTAATTATTTTTCATCTCGTTGAAAGTAGAAGGTTAAGTTGGCACATCGTATGAATGCCGTTGATTTTGCCCTCAATTGTGTTTTTAGAAAAAATTTTTCCACGCGTTCTCAGGAAGTGGTTGAAATGTGTAAACTAGTATTCAGCTGCCAAACGCCATCCGATGCAGTGGAAAACAGAAAGTGTAAATTTTTGAGTAAGTTTATCATGTCAGATAATGTGTTGTGTAACATGTTTAAGGATGTGGCAACGAAAGAACTGTTGGCTATTGAGAACAATGCTAGTTATCAGTTTGTTTTTTAGTTAAGTTGTTTATTTTTTCTATTATCTTGTATTTTCTCTTGTGCTGTCAGTGTTCTGACGAATAAAGTTGTATATAAATAGTTAACGAGTGAAGTTTCGTATTTCTACAGACGCGCGCTGGAACTGAACGGCTGCAAGGTTGTGGTGATAGAGCCAGGTGCATTCAAGACGGAAACGACGAACCCCGAAAACCTGTCCACAATGCTCCAGAGAACATGGAACCAGTTTTCGCCTGAAGTGAAAGAAGAACAAGCGTGGCAATATGTCAAACGTGAGAGTTTAAGCCTTATCGTCTGCAACTTTGTTAGACCGCACGGAACGGTAGTTCCCGGAAGGCCTTATGTTTAACTGCAGTTTTCTTTAGTTCGCCCGGAAACGATAGTTTTTGGATCGGACTTATGATTTACCGCGGATGTTTTTTATATTTATTTTAACGCAGATTTCTAAGCTCCGTTGGCCGATTGGCGCAAAATTTTGCGTGGTGATCGGTCCCAAAAAAATTTTAGCGGCCATGCAAAACATGCTAAGATTTGGCCCGATTTTAGATAAACTCAAACTTCGACGGCAAATATCTTCAGAACGGATGATGATATTCAAAATCAAACAAGTGCATTTTTCACCGAAATTCCTCCCGCGTTAGAAAAAAGTCCGGTGAACTTTGGTCCAGTAATCACGGAGATGTAAAGGTCAAAATGTACCCACCCAAAAAGCCTTTTTCGAATGGCCATATTTCGGCCCCGAAGGGCTGCTGCGCCCCCAAATTTTTACACGCGCTAGAGAATGGCCAAATCTTGCTAGCGCGTGCATCTTTTTTAGGGACGGGGGTCCCTCTTACAATTTTTTTAATGGGGGTCAAAAATTGGCTTAAAATATAGCGTTTGTATATTCCACGTCGAACGCAAAAAATTGGTGAACTTGTGTTCACTAGCAACAAAGTTATGTCTCATTTCGAACCACTTAAGTTCAACATTGCGCTTGCTGTATAGGATAATATATACAACTTTATTCACCATAAATAAAATGGTAGCACAGTTAAAATTTTTTAAATAAACTTAATTAATAATAATAACAATTAAACTGTCAGTAAACATAACCATATTAAGCTAACAACTCATGAGCAACGTTCGATAGTTTTGACATAAATTTAATACTTCGTGTCGGTACAATTTCGCTGGGTAATTTAAAGTCAAAACGCATTCGACATTCGTTTACAATATCACTGTTTGACGTACAAAACAATTTTATTAGAAATCTTATCACCACAAAGTCTAAGCTTCGGTAGTCAGTTTTAGTCACTGGACAAACCTCCAGGCCATACAGCAGAACAGGCAAACATTTGCTGCAAACTAAGTGTAATATTACATCTTCCCAATTTGCCAAAAATCGAGTTCAGGCCACGTGACTTCGCTGCGAACAGAATTTCAACTTTTTAACTGCAACCAATCGGACTTACGGCGCCGGGCGGCCTCACGTTGGGCTCTGTGCCATATATTTCTAGTTTCAGTTTTGTTTTAGGTATGTCTCACATTAGGCGCATGCAGCTTAACTGGTCGATTTCTGCCGATTTGGGTCCAGCATCGACGGCCACAGACATCTTCAAACTGCAAAACATCGCGGTCAACTGCAGGTTTAACGGATTTGGATGCCAACCTACCGAAGCCGTGCTTTTGGACATGCCGAACGCGCTTTCGAGCAATCTTAAATGTAGCACACAATATCTGTCTAGGGAGATAGACATTTCCCCCGGACACTTCCTCCTGGACGTTTTTCCCCGGACGTTTTCCCCTGCTTTTTTGCACACTCGGACATTCCTCCTATGTATGACGTGGTCTTCCTCCCCGAGTCTGACGTCGTCGACGGAATGCAAATGCTGCACGGCTGCGTTACCGACGTGGAGAAGGCCGACAAGCTACAGACGCTGCTAACGACCTGCTGCAGCGGCTGACGACGACGACGACGGCGCCTGTTACGCGCATCACGCTGCGTCCGCTGCCGCCGCTGTTCCCGGTGTCCATCTGGAACATACACGTCGCCCATGTCCACCCAGATTTTGTAGCATCAGCTGCACACCATCTGTACAGCACGACGTGATGGCTAGAAGACGGTGGAAGAGACCTTGCGTGCGGTCGCGCACAGTCCGCTTCGAGTGAAAGTGACAGTGACACTTTGCTGACTATTGCACTTTCTTTTTTTTGGACATTAGCTGTATATAATAACGCCTTATTTCAGTGACATTTAAATTAATATATCAAAAGACTTGCTGTATATAACTGTAGATAATTATTCATAACTATTACACTTTCTAATATGCTGTATATATTGCTCGTGCGTTGTGTACGCACCGTTTATTCGAGTAACGAAATTCGTCCGATTTCAGCACGATAGTGCGTTTGTGTGCTTTGCAGCCGAATCGTTCTGTCATTACTGTCGATATTTGCCCTCAGACATCAGTCGGGTCTTGGACGCATACGAGCACGCTCTACTGGCCAGCTATCCGCGGCCACGCTACCTGGTCGGCAGAGATGCCTGCTTCGCTGCTATTCTGGCGATGCTGCCCGAGCACATCGCCGACTGGCTGCTGGTTAGGCTGCTAGCATACGATTGAACACTGAATGCTGAACACGGAACAGAACACTGTGTCAACACTCGATGACGATAAAAAATCCGGTGCTTCTGGTTGCAGTCTGGTGAAAAAATACGCACGGGTAAGGGGGGTGGGCGAAGGTTATGACGCCATGCTTGCTTGTTTTTTTGTACTGAAAGTTATTTTGTGCAGTAACTAAAACACACATAAGTTTTGTTTTTGGTGATGTTCGGGAATTCCCGGTTGTTGTGATTAAAATATTGAACTTATTACACTCTTTTGTACATTAGTAGGATATTTGTGTAGTTCGTCCAATATTTGTATTTATGCTCGTATTCGGCTACTAAAAACGGAATAACAGGTAAATAACAAAAATCTCTATTTGATACAGCTCATAGTACAAACGGTGGCGAAATCTTCCAGCCGCTGTTTATAATTTCATATCCATAATTCATCGACGAGAAAGCATCACATACTCCCCGAGTCACTAATCCTTCGGTTTCCCGCGCCGCATGAGCGCCGGAATGCGAAAAATAATGCGATATTAAACAATCGCTACGAAGCTGCCGATGCCACGCTGAAAGAATCCGTCTGGAATTGAAAGCAGCGAGCAGCTACAGCGCTCCGGCTACATAGCGTGACGCTGCTAGCGTCATTAGGTTAAATTGATTTTAACCGCGGCGGGCGGCGGCTCAAATAATATCACAAGTGACGTTTCGACAGAGAATTGCTACGCAGCCGGCGACATGAACGAAAAGAAAAGAGAATTAGTGCAAGAATGCAACCACAGCCTGCATACTAACCGGGCCACAAAGTGTTTTTTTCGTGTTAGGTGTACCGACATAGTGTTAAAGAGTTTGTTGTCTCTAATGTCTATAACAACTAACACAAATAAG
>Ga0056128_1008214_pt1 | contig 13179 bp, 3 predicted proteins | sample WorMetLIZISLAND2_FD_71113 | JGI IMG/M metagenome (GOLD analysis project Ga0056128, IMG submission 71113) | Marine gutless worms symbiont microbial communities from Max Planck institute for Marine Microbiology, Germany - Olavius geniculatus... ...
AGGTTAGGGTTAGGGTTAGAGTTAGGATTAGGGTTAGGGTTAACTGACCGCATGCACGCTTTGGCCCGTATAGGCAGTAAGTTGACTGTGTATTTTGTTTAGGCCGCTAAACTGCATGTTAGTTTAATAGCTGTTTGCATGCCCACTTGCGTCAATAAGTATGCTGTAGGTACACATAAAGCAACTTATAATAACAAACTCCACACTTGGACGGAAATAATAACGTCGGTACTTGGAGTAAAACGTAAGGAAAATTGCAAACTTGAAAATAACTCGCAGACACAGTAAGTAAACAAGGAAACCGCTCTTGATCGATTAATAAATCAGTTAACAAGTTAGGGTATGCTAGGGTATGCCGAACGTACGCCGGTGTCTGAAAGCCAGCAAAATAATGTAAATGAGGAGGTCAGTTTAGTACCCCCTGTTTGGAGCGAAGAAAAGGATCGGCATTGGAGGCATTTCCAAATGTCAACTATAGTTTTTTTTAGCCAACCTTACTTATACGTAACGATCGAGCTTATGGTACGGCTATCGTCTGTCCGTTGTCCGTCTGTCACAAACGTATTGTGGCTAAACGGTGTGAAATAGGGTCTAGATTGCTATTGATTACTAATAGGAACTTAGGAGGTCGCATATAGCTTTCAAATGACTTGAAAATCGTTGACTTTGGATGACATTGAAGAACCATAACCCACTATGGTATGCCTGTCAATCATGCGTTAATGTGGCTAAACGGTAAGTAGTGAGGGGTCGGCGATAGTACCATCGGATAAGACGCTGGCGACTTCTATATAGGCTGTCAATAGTAACCATGTCTCAATCTGCAGCGGTTTGGCCGCACTTTTTAATGGAAGGATTCAAGATATAAATGGCCGTATCTCAAAGATGGTAAAAGTTAGGGCTCAGGTTACTATTAGTCATTAATAAAAAGTGGAATGCGCTTTTTTAGATTACACAAAAATCATTAACCTAGCTTGGATAACCTTGAATGTTACTGAAAACCAGTACGGTCGGCTATCCTAGCGCAAGCTGGGCTTCTTCTTTAATACTGCGCTGACGCAGTTTGGTTGTAATGCGTCATGCAAATTTTGGGGGTCGGGGTCCTTATTTTTGGAAAACAGATGTCCGTATGGGGTCGGCGCAATATACGCCTGTGTGCGGTCGATAGAACATTAGGCCTAATAACTTTCCATACTAGCCTATAGATTGTCAATATGCAGGCGATGATGCCTCTAACTGGAGCGGTTTGGCCACAATTCGCAATGGAAGTATTGGGGTGCAGTCTGTACCCTTGTTTTGGTCAGACGTAATTGTAAGGGGTCCGATTAGGGCCACGAGTGGGACACTGTTGGGCAAGTTGACTTGCATTTGCATCAATCTTTTTCTCCGTGTGTTCTCGTTTTCCATTGCCTCGAGATTGTCGGTGTCAATGGTAGTACGTACACCGTGTTTCAGAAAAAAACAGTCAAAATTGTTTTTGTCATAACTTTGTCAAATTTTTACTAACTTTAACAATTTTTGGCACGGTGATGGCTAAGACAGTGAAATTATGTAAGGTGCACTCATTTTTCACCTCACATAATTTATGTCAATGCACTACCATGTGAAACACAGATGCTCCAAATTGTTGCATAATGCTGAGTTGTTGTCTCATGTAAAAACGCTGTAACGAGCTAATTAGGCACAAAATACACTAAAATAGTAAAATGTGAATTATTTAGCAGAATTATAAGTTTGTATAACAACTCGCTTGCAGATTGGAATTTATACCAAAGTGTGCTCCGCTCACATGGCTTAGATGCAACGCCAATGGCTGATAGAATCAACGATCGACTGATCAAATGCATTCATTCATCGATTAGACGTGTTTTAAGCTCATCAGTCAACTATTTGTTATCTGCTGTTTTCAGCATAAAAATTTGATACTTCAAAATTATTAAACCACTTCGTACCCTCTGTCGAATTGATGATGCAAAGGTGAGCTATTTACAAATAATCGCCGCATAGTGTAACAATTTGGAGCATCTGTGTTTCACACGGTAGTGCGTTGACATAAATTAGGTGAGGTGGCAAATAAGTGCACCGTAAGCCTACATAATAATATCGTCTTGGCCATTTTTGTATCAAAGTTGGTGAATGGAAATTTGACACAGTTTTGCCAAAAACAATTTTGACTGTTTTTTTAGACACGGTGTATGGTAGGGCTTACAGATTTATGCTGTCTGTTTAGGCTATTCTACAGACAGTCGTAGCTTTCGCGCGCACAGCCTAGGCTACATTTATTTCATTCGAGCATCGCCAGGTCGCGAAAGCGCCGTACTCTTCACGCAGCGAAAACTGCGATAAAAAGGGACGGAGTCGTGTCTACTGTCGCTTACACCTAAACTAATATTTTCACGCTAAGCTAATCAAGCGATCGATATATGACTGAAACAGGCAGCTAGCCGTCCTATTCAGCTGGGATCCTCCACGCCGATCTCACTCTTTTTTTCAATATACTCGGGAGTTTGCTGCGGAATATTCGGTAAAACGACGCCAACAGCAGCGCGCGTCTCTCTGCAAGCGAGCTGATTAGATCAACGTGTAGCCTACGTGTACGTGGTGTGTATGTGGTGCGATAGGCACATGCTCCGCACCGAAGACTGTCTAGCACGTGACGTGGTGACAATTTTCATTCTCTCTGCGACACGTAACACTGTAAACACTGTCACGGATATGATTCACTGAGAGCTTTCCACTTGCCGCTCTCGAGCCCTGGTGTCTGTGTCATGGGGTGTTTACACGATCCAGCAAACGTTCAGCATTAGCACGTGTATTTTAAATACATTTGCTGGAAGTTTGGTGGACGTTTGCTGGATCGTGTAAACATCCCATGACACAGACACGAAGGCTCGAGAGCGGCATATGGAAAGCCCTCAGTGAATCGTATCCGTGACAGTGTTACGTGTCGCAAAGAGAATGAAAATGCTGGATAGTGTAAACACCCTATAACGCTATATAATGCATAATATTTGTTGCTGTCGTACGGGCGGCGTTAAATTGGCGTGAATGGGAATGCGAACGCGTGAAACGACGTCGTTTACGGACTTAATTAGATTCGCGGTAGCTAGCAGCTCCATCTGATTCCGATGATCCACAGACTTCAGCCCAAGTTTTAGTCGCTTCGATCTATTGTATTTGAGCATTCAACAAGCCCATAACAATTCCAAGTAGGCCTGATGGAGATCGCGATTATAACAAAGTAGATGAATGAAGTAACGTCTTTTTGCAGGTGTTATCAGGGATTAAACAAACATAGCAAACGAAAAAGTTTTCACTTCTATTTGTTTCATTCGTTTCACTGTCAGTTTCTTAGCTCGCTGCTGAATGTCGCAAGCAGAGTCAGGTTGGGAGTTTTATAAGAATAACTAGGTTTATTTCATAACAAAACTTGAGATTAGCAGTTTCTCATACAAATGCACGCTGGCTTAAGTGTGTGCTTTTCTGTTTTACCATTTTTATTAAACAGTTGTCTGCGTGTTTTTTAACCAGGAAAATGGGTTTATTTGGAGTTTTAGCATAAAAACTGCAGGCTACAAAAATGCAGTCAATCCTGTTAGATTAGCGGGAGAGCTAATAACGCTCTTCCGATCACCAAGAAAAGAACTATAAAAGAGAATGTTAGTGTGGGGAAAATAGTAAAGGGAAGGAAAAACTTTAGTTTGAACTGTCATTACAGCATAGAAGACTGTTGCTGCTCGAGCCACACGTTTTAGCTAGCCTACCATTTTCACTACCAGTACCACCACTGTCATCGTCCAAATCGATAAAGAAAGACAGGGATAGGTCTATTCTACAAAAAAATATTATGGATGAGAGACTGTCAACGCATTAAAGGTATGCTCTTCAGGCGCCTATAAATCTGCGTTTATTTTACTTTGTTTTACTGCCTCTCTAGACGGTCGAGGAGTGTCCGGTCGCGCCCAAATAACAATAACCACGTGACAGTCATCATCTGCATGACTCGAGGTTGCAGCAGCTGACCTTATTATAGTTGAGTGGCGCGCAGGCGTGAAACTTTGATAAGCGGCGTGCATTGGTTCCGGCGCTTATGAAGACTAACGACCGACAAAGGAGTTATTAAAATATTAACACATTTACTGGACGATGACGATAGCGGGAAGGTGACAAAGGGATAGAACTAGTCGAGGCACGTGGAACGCAATTAGCTCATGCCCTCTCGGCAGATGTAAAATTTAAGAAGTTTTGGTGGTTTATTTATTTCGTGCTCGGACACAACATTGCATGCACATCTCCTCTAATCCGATAATTGTCAGCGTCTAGCTATAATACTCTATCGTGCGGTCCATAAAAAGCAAGCCATATGCACTATCCGTCACATTTCGTTAACTGTGTAACTCTAAAACCTCATCAAATATTCATCGACTCACAAAATCATTTCGTTGGTTTAGTAAACAATGCGTTCTCGACAAACTCATCAAAAGCGATCACTAAAAATTACACTTTACCTTATACCCCGGCTACAAAAACGAAGCCGGCTCAACAAGCGCTCGTTGTGCGCTCGTCGTGCGTTCGTTTATCCAGTTTCCTTGTGTAAATGGTGTATCAAACACGCTGTTACGTAACATTATAAAATATTTTAAAACTACGATGTAGTCCAACGATGCTTTTGAACGTGGTTTAAATTAAAATGATCATTTTGACATATTTACTGGTCGCTACACCAGAATCACCAATGACATAATCTCAACAATCAATCGCTAATATCTGATAATAAAGTTATGACAAGAAATTCGTGACTAACTTGTTACTGCATTTCTTTTTATAAGTAATATTACTGCAGCATGATACTGTACGTGGCATCTTTTTGGTTTAAAGGCTTCCACGTCTAAATACGTTATTTATTATAAACGACAGCTTCAGTTTATAGTGCTCTACACATACAGGGCTGTTCTAATGTTTAGGAAAGCACCGGATTTCTGAGATAATTAAAGCAGAGAAGCGAACAGTATATCGGTTGACAACGCTAATGACCTATAGCAACAAATTATTGATGTAGTCATTTGATGACCAACATTTTACTGACGCTATGTCAACGTAAGTCGAGCTTTATCCAAATAGACCTGCTTAGGCCTAATTGACTGCAGAGTGTTCTGAATTGATGCAATTAAAACAAAGAAGAAGCTCTCTTGTTGTGTTTGCACATGTGCATATACAAGTATAATATAACTGCAGTATAAAATAACTGTTTTTGGTGCGATCGCTTAATAAAGTTGCATCGCAGTTTGTACGGTAGACCTATTGCGAACAATGTTTTGTTCAAAGAACCACGCACGCGAAAGTAGCACGTTCAATGCATAGCCTAGGCCCTACTTATTTTTTTCAAAACATACCTGAAAAATACGTATGATATGATGTATTTTCGAAAAATGATTGCGAACCCGTGCATACACAAGTTCTCTGCGGGCAATTTGTCACGTTCTGCTTTGTGATTTTGGAGTCGATGGCGACCATTTCCAAGTTTATTTTATTGCATTTGTAAGCTAGGCCTTACTGCAAATTCTGCAATAAAAGTGGCGTCATTTCAGTAAATCCTTGGGGTTTCGCTCTTTTTCCCATCCCTTTCCTCCTCTTCCTTTTTCCCTTCTGTTGCTTTACCCATTCCTTACTTTTTTTCTTCCCCTTTCCTTTGTTTCCCATGGCTTCCCTCCCTTTAAAAAAGCCCCTTAAATCTAGCTAGGGGCCTGGGGCGCTGTATGCTCCCTAGCGGGGTCTGGAACAAGGTTCCAGCCGAAATTGAATTTAATGCATTTAAGCCTTAAAATGTGACATGATTATGGTGACAACAATTTAAATATTTTTCCTAAGAATCGATTGATTAAATTCTGCGCAGTTTACACAGCAAAGATCAATCGGGTACTAAAGGTCTGTTGTCAGTCGTTTATGCAGGACTTACTCAGGGAAAAAGTGAAATCACAAATCCTTGACAGTCCATAGACCTCCAGCCGCTCCAAATGGCGTCTCTGTGCAATAATGCGAACCCCTGCAGCACAACTGCAGTGTGAGTTTCCAGCAGACATGCAAACAACTTTAAATATAAAAAGTATTGTATATAGCGTAAGTGTTAAAAAACTGCATAAATGATTATTTAACGTGTGCAAAATCCATTGAGTAGGCCTATTTGTTTTACTATGGTATCGAAATTCCGCAATACAGTCTGATTTCTGTTGTCGACACAAAGTGTAGAGTGTGTACTGTGTGTCTACAAATTGGGCAAAAGTCAATGCCGAAAAGTGATCGTTGATGAGTACGGCCGAGCGAAGGATGTAGGTCGCGTGTACTTGGATCAGCGCGTTGGACCGTTTTACTGCTCGTTTGTGACCGGGTTACGAGATGTTTGGTTGACGCGTCGACTATTGCAATGATGACCGTTCTGGGGTTCATCAGGATTCAGGACTGATCCACTGTCATCGCTCTGACACGGGCTGGACAACAAGGCAAAATGATTTTTTTTAAAACATTCGATTTTGTTCGATTCCACTTTTTGACTTCGACTGGCTGTTGTATATAAGGCATTGTCCTGTAGCAAAAATCGTGGATTGAAACTTGTGGACGACTGTCGTGGGATGCGGTTTATTTATACTTTGGTTTGCTTTTTATGTCGTATAAGCTTATAGTACGATTTTGTTTTTTATTCGTTGTCTACCAACGGTGTTGGTCATATAGTCCTATAATCTACAAGACTATATGATCTTTCAGCTTCGAGTTTCACATCTAACTGCATAAAGTTTGTTGTTGGTCAAATATAGTTGTTTATTGCGTACCATAATATCCGTGTTAAACTCGTTGAATAAATACAAATTGGGTTCTTTACGACAATTATCAATCGGCTCAAGAGTCAAGCCGACATATGTGATTAAGAGTCATAGCTAGTGTGTCAATATGTCCCGTTCAGTTATCTATGCAGATGCCACAGAGTCACAGTCAGAAGCTTTGAGCATCAAGCTGAAATATAGAGAAAAACAAACGTAGGCCCTTATGTAAAATTGTCAGTCATAAATAGCCCAGCTCTAAGTCACCACAGTCGCGTGTTCACGCTCCATTTATTTCGTCCTAGCAGTCGCCGGGCCGCATCTGCTGCTGCTGCAACTAGGTTCATACTGCTGCCGTTTAAGACCCACATAGCTTAGCATCACTATCTGCTGCGCCGCGGCTACACTCATTAGGTTTGGGTGACTGTAGCACTCATATCGCCTTTGCGCCACGTCCGCGAACGTAAAACGACGCGATCGCTCGAGAACGCATCCGTACTCGAACTCTTAGACGACACAAAATCATCTACATCAGCAAATAACCGTTCGTTCGTTTGCGCCTCTCTCATTCGCTTAGACGTCACTGTCATGGCACGGGAGGTTTCAACGACGATCGCTTATCACCAGTTCCTGATGGATGAGTCGCACATCGACAGTGGTCGGGCGAACGCCGGCGGGCTGCAGGAGGAATTGCCGTGGAACCGGACTGGATCAGGCAACGATACATTCGAAGAGCCGTACGAAGGACCTGAGTGGCTGATCGTGCCGCTAGTGTTTGGACTGATCTTCGTCGTCGGAGTAGTGGGCAACGGAACGCTGATATTCACCGTCCTCGTCAACAAGAACATGCGTACCACGCCCAACGTCCTGCTGGTCAGCTGCATGGTCAATCTTGACCACCGCTGGATAAGGTCTCATGTGGTCATACCGTTGAGAGTTAAGCACTCTCTGCTCTTTACGAAAGCCAACTGCTTAGCCAACGGTGATCGGTTTAGTCTAGAGATACAGTATAGAATGCATTCGATATGTCAGGTTTATAATCGAAGATTTTCACGAATTCTGTCTTTTTACGAAAGCCAACGTCTTGTTGGTCAGCCTGGCTGCGGGTGACCTCCTGCTGATACTGATCACGGTGCCGTTCAAGTCGATGATATACACATTCCACTCGTGGCCGTTCGGCAACGTCATCTGCAAGCTGGACGAGTTCACCGTCTCGCTGTCCCTCGGCGTCTCGGTCTTTACTCTCACAGCACTCAGTGCTGAGCGGTACATGGTAATCGTCCACCCGATGAGCGCGGTCAACCGTTCAACGGCCGGTGTCTCCTCGTCTCTGGTCCGTACAGTACTGGTCGCTGGCGGGATCTGGGTCTTTGCTGCGGGACTGGCGTCCGTGGAACTCGTGGCGGCCAGGGTGATTCACGACCCGTTCGCCATATGTCTGACGTACCCTGACGAGTGGGGCGAAGCGTACGAACATTTCCAAGTCATCTTCCGCTTCATCGTCTACTTCGCGCTGCCCATCACAACCATCGCGTGTTTCTACGCACTGATGGCGCGTATGCTGTTCGTCAGTGCCAAGCAGATGCCCGGAGAGGGTGGAAACGTATCCGCTGCCAAACAGGTCGGTACTACATAATGTTCCAGAACAGAAAAAAACTAAGACTCACAAGTCTACAACGGCGTTTCGATATTACGTAGGTTCTGCAACCACCAGGAATTTCGAAACCACATTTTTACGGCAGGGTCGTTAACGTTGATGTTGTGTAGTTGTCCTTCGCGTGCCTTGAACAAATTTGCTTATTTTAAGCCTATTTTTCGTTTATTTCATTATCCGTGCTAATAAATTTTAGTCAATTTTCAACACATCAGCCAAACTAAGAAAGGAAAAACGTGCTAACGGCGGACGTTTTTGTTTTTATTTTCATCTATATTTTCAATATGTTCACTCAGACATGACGACGTAAAAACTTTTTAAAAATATTGCGTGGAAAGTGCGTGAAATTTTGTTTTAGAGTTGTTTCAGTTCTATCACACATGCACGCGCCGCCTCATCATCGGTTGTCACCAGCAACCAACTTTCTGTGCACCAATAACAGGAACAGCAGCCGCAACAGTCTTTGAAGAAATGTCAATTCAATATCCATCGACCGATCAGCTTCTGAATCAAGTCACGTCTCTGCGCGGACCCTAAACGTCTGTGTGTCTGTCACTCACTTTTCTACGCCCAGTTGATCAGCCACGAAGTCCGTCGTTATTCGTCCGTTGGTCACGTTCTAGCGGTGAAGTAGGCGATGATTTTTCATTCGGGGGTCCAACTTAACTACGGCAAGCGCGTGGAGAGCGAACATACAAGAGGCCCTCAGCGGGGTCAAGAGGCAAATCCCTTTGTGAGAGAATCATGAGGCGAAGCGCCTCTCCCCTTTCCCGAAACTAAAAGGAGTTTGAATTCTAAACGCCCAAAGCAGTGGCAAATAAATTTGCTTTAGCTTTATACTGTTCGTTGCCTTTGCATTTATGGCTTCTTTCGGTAGTGGCGTATAGTGGCAGGAAAAGGGGACAATTGCCCCTCCCTTTTAGATTGTGAAACAAAAGTTTGCTTGCTAGAAATTATTGTCTAAAAATACAAAATTTGGCGCTCAAATCACGTTATGCTAGGTAAACTTAAAAGCAAAATTTAGATTTTGAGCACCAATTGGCTTATGTCGTCTGTCGGAAATTTTTCAGCTATCTGCGGAAACTTGCAACTTTCTGTCCCTTGTATTTTTTAACCCCCGCCACCGCTGGCTTTAGGCGCTTCTGGCCACTGCAATTGATTATTAGTCTTGCCCGGTCTGATGGTTTACGTCCGTTTTGTACCGAAGACTGTTTCTCGCTCGATACTTTCGTTAATCTACGACCGAAGCATAATCCTCCTCTTGACCGAGGTGAGGTTAGATTATACGGTTCGATCGTATTCTGGAGCCCGGGCCCGCCTGGAGAACTGTAATTGGACGCTTGAGTGCAATATTAAGCTGATGCTGAACGCTTATTACTGAGGAATTATCGTTTGTTGCACCCACGCCGCTGTTGTGTCTGACATTAAGTTTCACCCACACTAGTCGTGCGAGTAATAATGGTGTAGTAATGATCCCAGGTGGCGCTTGTACGACTTGTACGGCGTGTGTGGTCCTGCACATCGTTGCTAGTACTAGGTTAAGCTAAGTATCAGAGTACTTGGTCTAAGGTCATTTTCGATAGTATAAAACCAGCTGTGCAGCCAATCCACTGAGATTGTGACACAATGTTTAATAACCGCCAGCGGGACGCAAATGATTTTACAATAACGGTTCGGCTGCGCCAGTATGACCTTTTATTGGGCCATTATAGGCCTAGTCGTCTGGCCCCTGTGGGAGACTGTGGTAATAGGCTAAAAGAATTAGTTAATGCCGAGTGCTGACAGACGTAAAAGTGATTTATTAACGTTTGTCTGCTTCTGGGACGACATGAAAATGTCGCGACGGTGTCTGATTTTCTGTCTGAGTTGTTTTTTAGTAGTATGCGTAGGCCTACGTTTTACAGAACTGCAAACTTCCGTGCGCAGAGCGAGTGCCGTTAGGTCAACGGTAAATCGTTTACGTTCGCTGTCGTGCAGCTCGTGCTAATTGACTTGCTAACATTTTTTCTCAGCCTGTTTACGCTTTCTTCGTTAGAGGCAGCGGCGTGTCCGGAATTTTGTTAAGAGAATAAAGTTTATCGTACAGCAGTATGGAACAAAACCTCCAAATGGATGGGAGTATTTATTAGCCTATCTCCAAATTTTAAAATTTAATATGCAATTTCATTTGGCACATTCTGCTGCAGTTTGCCGACGAATCTGTGGCTCTCCAGTTTATGTTTTTGTAAGCATTTGTGTCAGCGCTGGTAAGGCGTATCATGGCCGTTATGTTCGCTGAGTGGCAGCACAGTTCTCGGCGGAAGTTTGAAGTCTCTGATCGCTGCTGGTCTGACGTGCTGTTGCAGGTGGAGTCCCGTAAAAAGGTGGCTCGTCTGGTGTTGTCGTTCGTCGTCGTGTTCGTCGTATGCTGGCTGCCGCGCCACGTCTGGTACTTCTGGTACACCTTCGACCCGGCCGAGTACAACATGTTCTGGCACGTCTTCAAGATCCTCGCGTTCTGCCTGTCATTCGTCAACTCTTGTGTCAATCCTCTAGCGCTCTACTTCATCAGTCGCCAGTTCCGCCGCTACTATGACCGCTATTTGTTCTGCTGCTGTCGCCGTCAGCAGGACATTGCTGGCGAGCACGCCGGCGCAGCGCTGCTTGCTACAGGGCCTCAGCATGGTGGTCGCCGCGGACCCGCGAACCTGGGCGGTGACTCGACGGGATCGTCACGGCCTCACGAGCGCGTGCAGATGACGGTCGTGGACATGGCCGAAAGATACGCATTAGGACTTACGCATAACGTCACATCCACAGACTTGTTGTAACAATTGCTCAATTATCTGCAAAACGACCACAGTCATAGAATTGCTGGCGTGTATGATATTCTATACGAAGGAGCTTACTGAAACAGTGTTGTAACATGACTTCGTACAACGTGGCAAGATTATAGGCTATATGCAGTATCACTAACAGTTGCCCGGCTGCGGGCTTAAAGTCGGCCGCTTCACTCGTAGTAAGTAGAATAGTTGATGAGTGTTGTGACATGACTTGGTCTGATGCAGATGACAGTCGTGGACGCTGGTGGCAGACGTCAGCGTGCAGCTATGGCGGAACATTCTCAACCTCGTTCCAAGTCGACCATAGTCACCACCGCCAACACCGCTTATTGACCGACTGGCTGGGCGTTTCATCTTTCATCCAGCTTGCAACATAATCGGCATGGAAACGATTCGTTTCCAGCGCTGATCACTGCTCAAAGTTTACTGCTTTTACTTGTTGCAGTGATGTTATCAAGAACTTTTTGTTTAGGGCAAAGACCAAACACTTACAACAACAAAAAGCAAGGTGACAAACAAGGACTTGAGACCAAGGCCAAGGCCAAGGGCAAGGACACAGTCCTCGAAGAGCTTTGTGAACGAGGACAAGTGGTCGAGGACACATCACTGATTTGTTGTGAGTTTGTTGAACTTTGCGAAACTTGTACAGCATGTTGTGTTTAGCAGATTTATAAGAAATCGAAATAAGTGGAATTTGTGCTTGCACGCGGTGGTACAAAAAACAATGTCGACTTGTCGTTAGAATCTGTCGTCCGAAGCGACCAGAGCGCTACACGACGCAAGACAGATTGTGTGTTTTGACGTCTGCTCACGCATGTTTGCGATAACTGACTTGTAAATCGGCGCCCAGCGATGACGTCGGTCGCATGTGCAGGGACTCCATCGTAATTGATAGATGTATCAGAACGAGTTGGATATGTTTTGAGAATATCGGTTACAGAAATTACTGTGTTGCATCCAGTGCACGGTTAAGAAAACATAAAATGAAAGTATTTAAACACAGGTTTAATACTACAATGAGAATAAATATTTTTTTCTCAGAGAGCAGTTGATCACTGGAATAATCTGAGTGTAATTAGAAGTAAAAGTTGTGCAACTTAAAAGGCTGGATAATTTAGAAAAAGATAGACGGCTTATACAAGTAATATCGCATTTTCTTTTCTTTGATGCGGTGTATGGTTCCATTCGAACAATATGACGTTAAATCACGTTGTTTTGTCTTAAAGCGTCTCGAAAAAAGACAACAAAACAAATGCCAGACGCGCGGATTGTGACACATAGCAGGCAGGCTGTCGCGTCACCTGTAGGATATTTTTTACACCAATGATTCAGGTGTCATGCGCAATTCCCGGAAGAACTGTAACTCAAGCACAGATTACGCAGCCAGGTGTTTTGGCATATATTAGGTGGACTCGTGCTGACGTGTGATGTTCTGTATGCGGACGTATTGCTGGTTTCTATTTACGCAAGAATCGATAGCGCCTCTATCTTTGCGTTTTGGCTGCTTGCGTCATTTGCGTTTGTTGCGTGTTTGCTTGCGTACTGCTCTTGCGTCGCCTCAGAGCAATTTTTACGCGCGAAAGCAGAATGCGTCTTTGCCATCGTCTGGGCGTCTGTCCGTCTGTCTGTCTGTCACACTCGTAAATTGTATCAAAACGGTGCAAGCTAGGATCACGAAATCTTCACTGTGTGCTGCCCCAAGGTCTTTAGTTTATCGTGTCAAAATTTCGTGCCACTGGGTGCAGGGGTTCCCCTCGAACGAGGGCGTCGAAAAAGGTACCCCTAAAAAGACGTCATTTTGCCGTTATTGGCTCGAATAATGTGAAAACGGTTGCAGATAGGTACATACATGCTGCTTATCATAACAAGCACTGGTGACAGGCTTTTTGGA
>Ga0056128_1008216_pt1 | contig 13179 bp, 8 predicted proteins | sample WorMetLIZISLAND2_FD_71113 | JGI IMG/M metagenome (GOLD analysis project Ga0056128, IMG submission 71113) | Marine gutless worms symbiont microbial communities from Max Planck institute for Marine Microbiology, Germany - Olavius geniculatus... ...
GGGGTTTTTAGTGAATTTTTCGCAATTTTTGGATGCAGCGCACATTTCAACACTGAATTGCGACGAAATGGCTGGAGATATGCCAAGACAACCTGCGTACGAAATTTTCAGCATTCAACGTAGTTTTTAGCAGTTCAAGTCCCGACCCCCTAGGTTCAAGGAGGCCGGTGCAGGCGGGCGTCAAAGACAGCTACCTCCCAAAAAAGTGGTTATTTCACCGCAATTATCTCGTGTAGCGTAAACACATTGCAGATAGGCACAGACATGCTGCTTATTATAACAAGCACTGGTGACAGGTTTTTAAAATTTATCAACATCGATGACCTTGAGTGACCTTGAACCTTTCCAAAAAGGGTTTTTTGTGAATTTTTTGCACAATTCTGCGCTGCGACACGCATTTTAACAGTGAATTGCGCCAAAATGGCTGGAGATAGACCAAGACAACCTGCGTATGAAATTTTCAGCATGGAATGTAGATTTTAGCAGTCTAAGTCCGGACCCTCTAGATTCAAGCTGGCCTGCGCACGTGGGTGTCAACGAGAGGTACCCCTGTAAAAAGTCACAAAAGTGGTTATTTATACTCTGTTGGCTTGTCTAGCGTGTAAATGGTTGCAGATAGGCACAGCCATGCTGCTTATCATAACAAGTACTGATGAGGAGCTTCTTACGAATGTCGACATCAATAACCGTGAATGACCTTGAACCCTAAAAATATTGATTTAACGTGATTTTTTTGGCGATTTTTGGCTGCAAAAGAGTGAATTACGACGAAATGGATGGAGATAGACTAAAATTACCTGCGAACAGGAACTGCTATAGGCTTTCGCGCGTCTCGTGAGCTTTTCTCAAATTACTTGTATGTAATTGTTTTCATAATAATAACAACAGACCGATTTGGCATGTTAGATCTGTCGCTTTACGTCAAGTAATCTATTTTTCTGCTACAAATGTTGTGGCTTCGTTTTCGTCGCGGCATTAAAACGCGTTTTAAAAACAATGTTTACTGTAAACAAAAAAAAAACGAAGTCAGTGTCATAAACACGCAGCTAACGCAATATACACCGTGGGCCATAAAAAAGTGCCACTACTTTTGTCCATATCTTCGCCAATTATTGACCAATTTTCAAAATTCTTATACTGGCACACTCTGCGATAGGTTTGCAATAATGCGATTATTATATATCCCGCTACACGGCAAATGCGCTTCTACACTACCTTGTAAAATATAAATGTAAGCAAAAACTAACGATAATAACAAAAATTCAGGTAAATGAAAAAACGCTTCAGATTAACATTGCGATGAATAATTCGTATGACACGAGACTGTGTTATACCCACACAGTCCACTGTCATACAGACCATTACTGCAATGTTGGTCTGAAGTGTTTTTTTTCAATTTTACCTAAATGTTTTTGTTATTATCGTTATGAATGCACATTTCATTGGCACATTTTTTTTGGCTCATTCTGTATAGTAGTCCGCGAGTATAACAGCAGTCATAGATATTAAACTAGAAAGCAGTCAGAGCCCGCACACCTCCGCCAAGGCAATGTTGTTCGCTAGGTGGCAGCACCATTTTCGGTTTTGCAGCGGTTTCTTTTATCCCCCATTGAAAGCAATGGTAACGAAAATTTCAAAGTGATCCAGAATCCAGGAATCCTTCCGGATCACTCCCAAAATTGAATCACTGATAGTTTGTGCCATTTCCGACATACCCTCAAAATTTCAGAAAGACCCGTCCATAACTTTTTGAGTTATCTTGCTGACACACAGACAGACAGACGGACAGACAAACAAACAAAGTCTGGCAAAAACATAACCTCCTTGGCGGAGGTTAATATGTATGCTGCAAGTGCACATGCTCTGCGTATTGCCACTTTTGGTTATTTGTACGCAGCGAGTATATGCGACTTTTCATAAGCTGCGACAGTTTATTTTGAAATCTAAACTAGAGCTTATTTTATGCATCCGTCATTAGTTAAATACTTATATGTTGTAAGCTTGAGAAAAACCGTTCGGACGCGTGCATAACGAACTGGTGGGATTTGCTGCTAACGGTCAACAGTACAGCTTATATGACCAAGTTAAACTGGATGTAGGTACAGTAGAATGTATCGCTGAATCGTACACATCATTATCACGAATGCCAGTTAACTGGGAAGGACCGTACGCTGCGCGGCGGCATTCATTATTATCCGGTGGCGGGGCGTAAAGTCCAGTAGATTGGCGACGTAATGCAGTAAAGACGTCCAGTACAATTACAGCGTGTGCTGATTGATTGCGTTTGCTGCATGTTAACGAAGAGTCACGGGCATGACTCTGACACTCGTCGCCACGCCAGCTGTCTGCTGCAGTTAGATCAGTCATTCAATGTAACCAGCCACGGCCACACTTACTGCCTCCAGCTGTCGCCCATACGCCAAATTTGCATGCGAACGCAGTTCTGTTCGGCTAGCTGAAGAAAATCACCACATCTGCTGCATCTAAGCGGAACACGTAATGTTAGGCCAGTAAAAATTGCCGCATTACTGTTCTGTGAAACTGTTCTGAAGAAATCAGTTACTGACAGTTTGTGCTGGGGCATTTTTTTCTAATTTTGTCCCTTTGTTCTGAACACGAATATCGCAACAGAATGAGTTACCTTTTAGCACAAAATATGCAGCACAAGAGACTGTATAGTACATTGTGCATGAATCGCGTAAAATTGGCCTAGATCCATAACTTCGGCAACATCTGGTTTTATTGGAAGAAAAGACAGTATGCCTAACCCATGACGAGACCGTGACGCAGCCGGTTCTTCGTATAACGATGCATTGAAAATATTAGACCGTTTGAGCAATATTGCGCAGCAAAGTCAATTATTTCTAGCATTGGTATGTGCCGTATAGCTGTAAAATCATATCTGTATCGCAAGACTGTGCACAGTAAAAGCTTAATAAATTATTACTATGCACGACATAAAAAAATGGAGGCGTTGCTCAAGTAATGGCATAAAAACGTTTAGCACCCGGCCATAGGTGTTTATTTGATTTATTATGATCGATAGAAACAATGGCTGCTCGCATGCACTTCGAAGCAGTCCTATTATGTCACAGCTTGTGGCGATGTTTGCTTCGTGTTTCTTCGTTATTTACAGTGTCACTCTGCTTGTCTAATCCAAGAACTAATAAAAATTGCTAGAAGAGATTATTTAATTTTAGTAGAAAATTAGTAACTCGCAATTTATGCAGACGTTAAATTTGTAAGCACAACAAAACCAAAACACGTTTTTCTTTCTTTTCCAATAATGCACATATCCTCTTGCGAGTAATGTCGTGCATGAACGTTTATGACGTTGTCATAAACTAAACAATAACTGTAAAATAACTGACATTAAGAAAAAACTAATAAAAATTTCGGTCTGAGCTGTTTTTACACGTCGCTAAGGACTAGTTTAATAAGAAAACTTTTTCGTTTTAAATAAGTTGAGATTAACAATCGTTTAGCAAGAGCTTAAGTCGTAGAGTTTTCTTGGCGAGTAACGCTTAAATCAAAATTAAATGGGTAAAAATTAACGTAATTATCTAATTAAATGTAATGGTTTACTCAACCTTGAAACGAAACAAGAAAACCAATATAAGTAATGCTATAAACATGATACAAGAGTAAAGAACTAAAAACAAAATCTTAATGAACACTGTTACGGTATATGCAATCTTTAGATGCATTTGTATAAGTTTAAAAAAAACAATAAAATGGTAAGCATAAAAAGTTAAAGAGTTTAGAACAGAACCGCAAATGCCCACCCCAAAAAAAATTCTACATAAATGGCAAGATCCTTTACAACAAAAGAATTAAAATGTCGAAGTCAATCGTATCAAAAGCTGCAGACATGTCATAAACACAGAGACAAGATTTTGGTGAGTCTGTATATAGCAATTATTATAGGGGCCTACTATGTGATGAGAGTAAGATAGGGCTGTACATGTACTCATCGAAGTAGTACATCCACACGAATTGGCGTATAGATTCGCTTTTTATTGTCGTGTGAGTGACGGACAGACGCTGAAGACATGTGGCTCGGCATGTCGTTCTAAATTATTCGTGCGTCGAGGGGCAGCGAACAGCGGCTGGTTGTCATTCAACCATTAGACTGGGACGACCTGACTGTCTGGAGACCGGGATCGTCCCTACTGTACACGGCAGTCTATTCCAAGTTAGACGATGCATAAAGTGAGCGAGTGCACCGTCTTTCCGTATCGACTTCTGAGAATAACGTAACTGACTACTGGAGCCTGTTGTCCATCAATGCATCAAGGGTGACGTGCGTAGGCGGGAACCTAGAAACTCCCAGCTCACGTCTTCTAAATCTTAACCATGGTCAGAACGGAAAGACGACCGGCGTGGATAACGTTGTTGTCTACATCTGCGATAAAACCGAAACAAAATTAAAGCAATATTTAGACAGTGCAAAGATTTGGTAACTGAATGTGAGAAGTTCGTCAAATATGACGCCAAGGTTACTGGCTGAATGAATATGTGTTAATAAAAGAGTTATGTATTTTAACAAGTTGGTGTTGAAATTTTATGAAAAAATATTTAGTCTTAAAAAAGTTGAGAGTTAAACGAGCAGTCATTATAAAAGAAATCTATTGTAGCGAATTCGCAGCCTATAACTACGTAATGCACTATATACCCTAGCAACATTTCGAGGCCATATTTTTCGAGTATTAGGTAGCTTTCCTGACCTCGCAAAATTAGTACCTTATCCCTAAAAATACTACGTTTGATTGCGAAGCAAAATGTTACGATATCCAAGAAAGTGCGCAAAGATTGCTTTAGAATAACGCCATTTTCGCGGTTCCAGCTATAGCATAACTTTAATAGTCGAACGTTGAAAAGTGTCCGTCAATGGCGCAAATGCTCAGAGATTTGGCCAGCGTTGTATTTTTAAAACACTTTCGAAATTAAACCCACAATCCATTTCGGTCTTAAAGGTCATATAAATGTTCCTATTTTCCAATAAACTCTCATTTGTATTTTTGGGAATGATAATTTCGCGTCCATTAACTTATAAAAACACCAATATATATCCACCAAAATCTAGGCTTGCATACGTAGCTCAGATATCTTAAATAGAGCCAAAGAGCAGCCTGTGTTTATATTTCCAAAAAGTAGGAGAAACTTGTTTGATGCAAGCCACGCCCTCGAAATACGTGCGCACTGCCCATGCGCGCCCTCGGCAGCAGTATATAAACGATTGCTAGGCTTAGCTCCGTCAGTCGGCGGTCCGACTCCACAGAGCTGAGCCAAAAAGGGACTAATCCACCAAAAAAGAACTCCAACCGACGACGAAGTATTTCCTCCATAAGGAAAGGACACCGGGAATCGGTACCATCCCAAACGAAGAGTTACCTTTTCAATTGGAATAGAAAAAGGAAATCGGCGACTGAATTGGAGTCCAGCACCACCCACTATCGACGTCCACAAAGGGAACGGTCAACACCAACATTGAAAAGGGATCCGACACCCACCGTCGTCGACGAGATACCTTTTGCTAGTACCACGACGAACTTAACACCGTGCTAGACCCTGAGTAGGAAGTCAGAGTGTACCGCATCGTTAGGAGGGAACTGTCTATAGTAGAAATAGCTGGTGGATATCTGTATATATCGCACCACTATCCCTTAGCTATTTAAAACGACCATAAACCTTTTAAATAGAATAGGCACATATATCTTTAGAACTGTATAGGCCAACCAACCCACACAAATTTATCTTCTCATATATCATATATATCTCTGTCAAGCTATACGGAATAAGGCATCTGCCGATGCACCAGTAGATAGTTCTACGGCCAGCGGTAGAAGAGAAACAGAGGGAGGAGGTGGGATTGTTCCGCATGCGGCTGTGAAACGCCACTATAGCGAAGGTAAAATTTCAGTGTACCACACACATCAACATCGTTGTCTTTCCTTTCATTGTCTACGGTCATCCGCGGTACTGCGCGTTATTAGGCAAACCTCTGCACAATACGAACCTCTCCCGCCATGGGAAATGGCACGAATACCGCTGTCGATCCCGGTATTACTGCACCGAGGATGGCCCCTGGTCAAAAACATGTAGTGAACCGCGGTGGGAAGCCGTGGAGACCTAAACTATTTTAGACAGAGTTAAACCAGATTAAAAATTAAGTGGGCTGAAAGAGGTGAACTTTAACATTTTAACACGTGAACTTTATTCATCAGTACTGCTGATTTTTTTCATCCATCTCCAGATCCGCATTTCATTTCAATAGCTTTCAGTCTACTTTCATCTGATTGTGTCAACGTCTCTGTTTCTACAGCAGTACCATTCAGTAACTCCATACTAGACACTTTATACATGTAAAATGATAGATTAATGTCTATTGGCCAGAATCAATATCAACTGATAAATAAACACCTACTAAGGCTACTTCCTTACGAAACTTGCCACTTTTGCCCCTGAGCCAAGCCACGGAGCTATAAATAAAGCTATTTATACTTCCATGGAGCTAGGCGCCGTGATGAGATCCAGTGGCGTCGTGCGTCACAAACGTTGTGGGCGCAAAAAGTTGCAATTTTCTGACAGACAGTCCGCAAGTCCTCTCAAATGCAGATTTTTAGCCCCAGCTTTTATATTTTCGAAGCAAAAGTTCTAGACAAAAAACATTTTGGCCAAGCTGAAATTTAGGTGGGCGAGGGCACTCGCCCTCCTCCCTGACTCCCGTGCTGCACGACGTCAGTGATGAGGTCACGACTTGCGTCAACATCTGCTGTGAATGAAACGTCACTCAGACGCCGCCATGACTTGACCTCCAAGCCAAACGTAATTTATAATTCTGCGGATCAGCTGCAACTAAGACCGATCAGCAATAATTCACACAGTTTTCTCGCCGCCGCCTTTACTTCATTTCTGTACAGAGCGGTTCTTTTAATCCTGGTTCGCGTGGCTTGAGATCTATCATGAAGATGCATGGCTTTCGTAGGTTTCAGATTCATATGCATCGCTTTAGGTCTACGCCAAAAGCATTTCAGCAACAAAATAAGCAAACGCGCCAATAAAGTTAGTATTAAAACACACATTTGTACAAAAACATTTCATCCTAGTGAAATATATATAGCAAAGTGTCTACTTTTAGTGCCTGTAAAGTGTTTGAGTGATAATAAGAAAAACTAATAATGCGTAAGGCTTGACTATCACAGAACATTTCAGCGTTATAATTTGTATTTAACATAAGCTTGCAAAATTTTAATCGTTACTAGAGTTTTGTAGTGATATGTGTTACACCGCATTGTGAATAAATACTATTACGCTGAATCACAGTTAAACATTGTCGATTTTTTGGCGGAATCATAGCGATTTCGTCTATAGCTACATATTTCTCTGTCATAATCTGCACTCTGCTTGAACCGCTCAACGGCTTTAGATGCCATTTAGCACGCATATTTCTGTAAGGTATAATTACACAGGGATGTGGCTCCAGGGATCCCAGTAAAAGGAAGATTTAAGATCCAACCCTCAACCGAAACATGCGATTGCTTATTTATAGCACGCCAGGTGGCAACATCGATCAGCGATTCCACCTATTAGCAAATTACGTCAGTTAGTTGTTAAATGATTTTTGTGGCTTTATCTTATAGCGATAAATACAGGTATCTTAAAGTCGACTTTAACTCGAAAGTTTTTATATTAGCAGTTTTTTGTAATATTGTCTTGTTTTTACCAGGGAGTGTAGAAGTGGTTTTTACTACTATCACTTACTGATATTCGCGTGTTCGTGATAATTATCTGTGGCCCATAATGTCAAGATATTCTTACCGTTTGGTCGCTAATCGCTGCAAGTGTGCGGCATGATCAGTTTGTCGTTCTGCTTAGCGACCGCGCTGCCAACGTCTGACGACGACGACGATGTATCGCGCTACAGTGCGCCGTCCCCGCATCATCTGCACTGGACGCTGCTGCTGCTGCTGCTAGCATCCAGTGCTGCAGTGCAGTGTGTGTGTGAATCTGCTGGGCAGTCTGTCGCTTGTCTCGTGTGCATGCCGGCGCCGGCGGCGTCGCCATTAAACAGCGCTTGTTGTTGCGTTAAATTATCTTCGAGATACGTAATGAGAGAGCTCGGCTCTAGTCGATCACTGCAAGATAATGTTGCTTACCGGTCGCATTGCTTGTGGCATTTCATTCTTGTCATTTTACTGGCCGACCGTCTCATAATTAGCTGTTAAAATGTGACTGATTTGTCGACCTGCGTTAAAAAAACTATGGAGTGAAGTGCGATGTTCACTCTGTGCATAATTGTCGCAAGTAAAGACGTCTAAGGCGGGGGGTAGGCAACGCTCTACGCTTGTGTCAGCGTTAGACCGCTGCGCCGTGCGATATGACCCAGTCGTTAATGACCTGCCAGCCTGTCAAGATTATAAGCCATTAAACTCGCACATCATCCGCCTGCTCCTACTGAAACGCCTCACTAGATAACAGCTAGCACTAGCAAATGACTTGAGTGGCAAATGACATTTTTGCCCCTTGGCAAACCGTGACATATTTTTGCAGTTGTTTTCTGCACTGCCGACATTCGAGTGCTTTCGCCGTCTTGCTAAAACTTAAAAATTAATTAGTTTTATCGAGGTTTTTTTAAAATAGTAAAGGCATTTTTATTTGGATTACGGTGGAAATTCTGCGACCGCCTTCCAAAAGTAAAAATAAAGCATTTGCACTAGAATGAATCATGGCCCCGAAAATGTAGCAAAGCACTAATTAGCACACAAAATTGGCAGCAAAATATCAACGGCTTAATTACGCAATATAAATATGCGGTTTACATTGGGAAATAGTTAGCTTTAAACGTTAAAAGTCATTGTTTTAGATGACAAGTGTTATATGAAACACCGTATACTGCGGTAACTGGCATATCGACACACTTATGATTGCATTATATAGAAGCCCTATTTAGTGCATTTATTTTATGCAGACGACGAGAAGCTCACTACGTCAATTTCGTTGTTTTTACCATGTTCATCAACGGCTAATATGCCAGTTATAAGTTGCCAGTTACTTCGGTACTGCGCGAAATATAAAAAGGACGTTTTTCAATAAAATCAAAACAACAGAACAAGCAGAAGTCTGAGCATTTTATGGCGTAAAGCAAAACTGCACAACACAGACGATCGCTGAAGGTATATATACGGCAAGGCGCCTCAATCTGGCTCATGCATATAAATTGTTGTCGGTTACGAAACAGATGGACCACGCGTTACTAGCGGCACTATGCATTGAGACTATCGACGGATCCGATAGAAGGCAGACTTTGTAGCAGCAGGATACGGCGCGGGCACCGATTTGATGAGCGCGAGATGCTCAGACATGCAGGAACAGTCCTATAACGTACGACGCCCGACGTCTCTCATGACGTCGGAAAACAGCACCGTACTTAGCCAGTCATCCATATGCATCCTACGTGTGGCGTGAATGATATCAGATCTAGGCTACAGAATCTTGTGGCACTCTCGAACTAACGCGAATTTATTTGCACCTCCTATTGCATGCAGTGTTATGACTAAGCAGCCGGTGTATGCAGTTACGAATACGAAATATCTCGAATACGGCCATATCTCGAAAACGGTAAGCGATACGGCATAGGTTACTATTAATCACTATATTTAGAAAATAGCATACGTTTTAACAGATTAGATGAAAATCATTGACTTTAGATGACCTTGAAGGCCGTTACGCGTTATTGCGGCTAAACGGTGCGAGATAGGGCCTAAGTTGCTATTGATCACTAATATGAAGTCGCATATTGGCTTTCAAATGACATGAAAATTATTTACCTTAAATGACCTTAAAAATTAATACTGCAACAAGAACTGTATAGGCGTGTCTTCTCAAGCAAGGCGTTTTTATTGTGAGAAATATTTGCAAAACGTGCGTGCGATATTTTCCTTGTTCATTTACTCTGTAGCTGTTTATATGACCTGGCGAGATAACCACGTGCGATGTCTGTTATACTAGCGTTTATTGTAGCTTTCGAGACAACGTTCAGTTAAGATAGAGTGCTTGAAACTGTCTCACCTCTGACAAATTGCTTTCTCTCCGTGACTGTGATGGAAATCGGAGGCTGGGCTTCGGACGTAGGCAATACGGTCGGCTTTTTTAGCGATAGCTGAGTTTTTTGTTTTAAATGTTATATACAGAACAGTGACTATAATAAGTGTTATATACTCGTCCGCAAACATTTTTATTAAGCTGTTGACGTTTCAGCATTCCAGCAGCCGTTGTTGCTTTTTCTCTAAACGACGATTTTTTTGCTGCTGAATGTTGCACGCAAATATTGTCACAGATACGAGAAAACTGATCATAGCAAAACCCTCGTCTCCTCTCATGTAGCCTACTAGTTCATTTTTCCGAAAAAAGTAATAGGCCTAACGTTTGCTGAAACGCCAAAAACTATGCAAAGATATTGTAATCTGATAAATTTAGGTAGCTTACAAATAATAGTTATTTCATAAAACACTTAGGCAAAGTTGTTACAGATGTAACGTATCTGTAATGGATAATTGCGGTAAGATCACTTTACCCGCTGTTGTGTACGTACAATGCAATTCAGTACGAAACTTTGGAGGACACGGATTGCAATTATTGTGCAATTTTGTGTCAGTACATATTAGTTTTGCGTGATGTATGATGACGACTGCTGACTGACCGAATGATGATATTTGGTTGATATATAGGATCGTTATTGAGTGCAACTTTTATCAGCAACTATGAATCATGCAAAATGATGCATCACTAATACTGGAATTGCTATTATGTCCCCTGTAGTTAAATAGTTTAGCGGTTTTATTTTATTGTTATTTCGCATAGCATTAAAACCTATCGAACAGAAGCCAGAAAATAACTATGCAGTTATGCAAACACTTTTAGTTCGTACAGCAACTTTTAACGCGTGAAATGGCACCATTAAAAATTAGTATAAATTCTGTTAGGTAGCGTATAACCCGTATTTTGATGTTTGTTTAGGTGGCTTCGTTGTGAAAAAAAGACTTTTGCCACATCAGTTTAGCTATTGATGTCTTCATTATATCGAAATTCTGATAGCAGTATTTATTGCTTAATGTGTATGAGAAGTTGTTTTTTGCTTTCCCCGAGAAATAGTATACGAGACAACATTAGTAGACGTATAAACTACAGATATACTGATTTAATCACACCGTATTACGCCGTTACGTGGGTAAAGCATATCAATTGCGCCTCCTATTACAGAATAAAACTGACGTTTTTTGATAAAGTCAAAACGACATAATAAACAAAATTCTGTTTATTTTATGGTGTCGAGCAAAACTGCACGAACTTTGCATTTGGATTTATTTTTAAAGACAAGTTAGTTTAGCTAAACGTTTCTTATGGCAGAAAGAATGTGTTATACAAAGTTAGTTGAGGAATTAAGAACTAACCCTACACGCTCACAAAACATCGATGGCACAGACGGACAGACGGACGGACGGACGAACGAACAACATACGATTGCATAAACCACCGGTGCGCGCTATAAACGTAGAACAGTTCAACTGAATATGTTCACCGGATAATGTCGCGAAACACCTGAGGCTTGAAAACGTCGTCATACATGTGCCCGCCTTGCAGTTCGAGCGTAAACTCGGTGGATTACGCTGTCAGGGGAGCTCTGCTGTATACAGAGTATTTCGCCGATGCGGGCGCCGGTGGCGTATCAAGCTGCAAGTCCGTTGAAATAGCCAATCCAGCTACGCATAAATTCGGGATTAGCGTATGGCGATGACGTGTGTAATGTGACGTCTGGACCCACGTGACAGTGGACCGAAGGATTAAGATCTACAGGCTCGACATCGAGTTATTTGTATCAGATGGCAAATTAGGCCAACTGCAAACAGTGTGTGTTTGTGAAAGACTTTCATAGCTGACTGTTCCGTAGTTTTTTTTTTCTGAAATATCGTCATCACAAATATTATTTTACTTTAAGCCAAAAAATACACGTGCAACTGCATGGCGTGCTGCTGCTATTCACTTGTAAAATATGACGCCTTTGATTAATATTAAACAATAAGCTGTTAAGCCTTACTTGTCGTTTGCTTTACTTTGCCAGACTTTCTGTAAGCCTCAAACTGTCATTTATTTTCTCATAGAATGCCCTCATAATCAAACGTGTTCTGTGGTTGCATACTTGCAGTTTGCTAAAAACTTGAACTTGAATAGACATCATTCTCTCGGATAATCACTTACCTAATATCGTCGTTTTTTACACAGTAAGAATATAGTAGTAAACGTTAGTATTACAATACAATGCAATAATAATTGTTTATAAACTAGTCTGTGATGTTTGTTGCTGATCATTTAAACTGCGACAAGCGACGTTATATGCCAAACTCTAAAAATCTTCAACTGCTTGTTTTGCTAGAAATGAGACAAACAACAACTGAGTTGACATGGCTTGTTTCGGTTTATCCTGACCACAGAGATAGCAAAGTGTATTATTATTATTATTAATAATATTAATGAGGAAAAGATTAAAGTGACACTGTCACATCAAACGACGTTGCAGGGGCACTGTACATAAATTATGCTAAGTATGTTGTGAGCACTAGCTAATAAGTGTAAGATTGTCGATCATCATCATCATCAGGTCGAGTCTCCTCGGGCAATGCCACGCCACGCGCACTTGTCCTTCATTAGTATCTTCAACTCCGCTGTAGTCTGAAGTCCGGTATCCTACCTGAGCCTGTCCACATACGTTAGTCTCTGACTCCCTCTGTTGAACTTTCCTTGGGTTGGTTCCCAGAGTACCAGGTTGCTCACTTCTAGCTCGCTATGTCTCACACAGTGCCCTGCGAGTTTTAGTCTTCTTTCCCGGATCTTATTTGATATCATCGGTAGGTTACCATAGAGTTCCTCATTCGTCATCTTGTCCATCCACGTAATGTTCATGACCATCCTCAGCATACGAGTGTAGCAACCATCTAGTCTGGATTCGTCCCTTGCGGTTAGCGTCCATGTTTCACAACCATACAGAAGTATAGCTTCTACAGTTGTGACGAATAGCTTTTTCTTAAGTTCTGCATGCATGGACGACTTCCAAACTTTTTTCATAGAGTGCAAAGCTCGCCATGCTAAGGCCTTCCTGATTTGTATATCTTTCCCAGAGGA
>Ga0056128_1008217_pt1 | contig 13179 bp, 6 predicted proteins | sample WorMetLIZISLAND2_FD_71113 | JGI IMG/M metagenome (GOLD analysis project Ga0056128, IMG submission 71113) | Marine gutless worms symbiont microbial communities from Max Planck institute for Marine Microbiology, Germany - Olavius geniculatus... ...
AAAACCCTGTAATTCGACAGCCAATCCCTTTCTGAAATCCCAAATACGCCACTGGGCCCAGGCCTCCCACCAGGGGCCCCAGGCCTCCCACCAGCCAAATCTGGCCCTGAGTTAAACACCATCCCTGAACGGAAAAGAGGAAGAGAAAGGAGAGGAAAAGGTCGGGGGAAAAAGGAACTTAGCCCGTTATTTGTGCTTGCGATCCGACTTCACTGTTGTGAATGACTTAACGTGTGCATGTGAACTGTGTAGTAAATAAATACAATGCGTGACCTTTTTTCAACGCATATGCTTATACTAGAAATAGACTTGTTTTGCAGGTGAAAATTGAGCAAAAAAACTAAAAACTGAGTAAAAACTGAAAACTTGAAAAAAAATTCTCGCCAGCCCGCCAGAACAATATGCTATACAGTATACATATACGTAATTACAGACGGCAGTCAGACAGACGACAGACGGATGACACAACATCGTACCATAAACGCGACCGCCAGTACGGAAAAAGTAGGCCTAACCGGTGTGCTAATTTTCAGTTCAAAAGGTCAAAGGTCGAAGGTTAGAGTAGGCATTCTGTGGACGGCTCCATAATAATTTATGTCGTCACGGGGTCGTCATGATTGTACATATTTTTTCTAGTCTTGGTTTGTTCAAAACCTGATAAGTAAGCACATTATTCGCCGAAGCACATAAATAGACCTACATTTGACAAGAAGCCTAGCTATCGCTAGGATAGCCGACCTTACTGGTTGTCAGTGACCTTCAAGATCATCCAAAGTGAATGATTTTCATCTTATCTGACAGGACGTATGGCACTGCCTGTTAGTGATTAATAGTAATCTTGGCCGTATCTCTCACCGTTTTCGAGATATGGCCGGTTTTCCATTGAATTTGCTACCCCATCATTCAATCCCCGATTTGAAAGTGTTCTTTTTGCACTAAATGTCTGAAATTTTGCATGTCTGAGTTGACCACACATGGCTATAAAAGTAAAAAAGTTTTTTCTTACGACCTAAAGCTTAGCCACAATGCATCCGTTACAGACAGACGGTCGGATGGCAACATCGACAAGCTCGACCGTTACCTAAATACGGTCGGCTAAAAACACAAAATAAAATGATTATAATAAGTTAACAGTTTAGATGCAGGCCAATAATTTATACAGGTCGAAATAACAAAAAACCACGTTAAAAATTAGATTTCACACTCACAGCCAGAAAAACCGCCGAAAGAAACAGAAGACATGATACGGTTAACCGTTACGTTATGACCGGAAATAGTATTCCGTTGTTAGTAAACAAAGTCGGGAAGTACGATTAGATTTAGATCTGACGGTTTGTATCTGTCATATCTCCGGTCTTGCTGCATTAATTTTCATCAAACTTCTGCCAGTTGTGTCTCTTGTGACCCAGATGAAATGGCTAAGTTCTGAAGTCAAAAGGTCTGATTCGTGGAACTTTCGCACCCGAGGACTTTCGTTCCCAGGAACTTTCGTTCCCTGACACTGATAATTACTGAACCCCTTATCCTCACGTAGTGCTTATAGTTCAGCGAAAAAGCTCCAGTTTTGTATAGCTAGAGTTTCAACAGGATATAATAATAACAAGAAAGCCCAGCTGTTGCTAGGGAAGACACACTACAGCTTATACAGTTCCTGTTGCAGTACCGACTTTTAAGGTCATCCAAGTTTGATGATTTTTATCTCATCTGAATGGGCGAGATATGGCTAGTTTTCCGTTGAAAAACACATTTTCTTACCCCTGTCTATCCAACCCCAAATTTGAAAATGTTTCCCTTGCACTGCATCCTCAAAATTTTGTACGCAGAGAGCATTGACACAGAACTAGTTATCCATACAAAAAGTTTTCCTCTATGACCCAACGCTTATCCACAATACATCCGTTACAGATAGACAGATGGACGGATGAGAAACAGATGACAATGGTATCATCAACACCTACAGCATAGCTGTAATTAAAAAAGTGCATCAGAAATTAAGCAATGTTAGGGAACGAAAGTTCCATGCTAATTTTGATGTTGAGAACGAAAGTTTTAGGGAACAAAAGATCCAAGGAACGAAAGTTACATCCATGGAACTTTCGTTCCTGGGAACGAAAGTTCCCGGGTACGAAAGTTCCAGTTACCAAAGGCCTAAGGTCACAACCTGACCAGAAATGTTGAAAGATACTCCACCAATTCTGGTGAAAGTGTAAGGGAGTGGCTAGCTTAGCATCAATGCCGTCCAGAGAACGTCTGTCCAGTGGATAATGACAGCCATATCTAGTTTGGCTAGGGAGTCGCAACTTTTCCATGAGGAGCAATAGACACACATCTCTATTTTAATCATCACTCAGTTCTGCACTCGTACATTTTTGTTTTTCTGCACTCAGCACTGCCGGAATGTCTAACCAGCTGGAGTCTTCACCCTGTTGAAGTTTGACCACTTTCCGAAGAAGAAGAAGAAGAAGAAGAAAAATACTATTTTCAAAAGTTGTTTTGTATGTTTTCAAACTTTTGTTACTTTTGTATTTTATTTATAAGGTGTTGCTCTGCTAGTTTTATTACATTACTGCCTGTATTTTATATGTGTTTATTGCAGTAGTGAACGTTGCTGTTATAGTTAGAGGTAGATATAGTTTAAAGCGCATATATGAGTGCAAGCCTTGTGTCTTTGCCCGCTTGTTTTGTATACTTTTTATAACAATATTATATGCACATTAGTTCTAAATTTCACTTTGACTTCCGATTCCCTGTAATTGTGCACGAGAATCGTACATAAATCATGATTATGCTCGAACATATTAAGTCTTGTTTTAAATGTGTTAGTACTCTCAGCTGCTACAACCAAATTTTGCGGACTATTAGTCTATTTCATATCTTAACAACACAGTTAGTAGAACAATATTTCATGCAAGCCATACTTTAATCTAACTCTTTTTAACCTCGGATTATTACCTTTTATTCTAAATGACCATACATTATTGTTGTATACAGTGTTATTGTTGCCGCTAGCATGGCGGGCACTGGGGGAGATGATGGGTATGGTGGTGGTCATCACCATGGCGGCGGAGGTGGAGGGCCATGTTCATGTGAACATGATCATGACGATGACAATGCCAGTCTGGAACAGCGTGGAGCTCTGTTCAGTCTGTACTTGAAAATCGACACGGAGCGCGTCCGTTGCCTTAACGAAGCGCACGATGGCTCGGCCAAGGGTATTTTCAAACCGTGGCACGAACGAATGGACAGGGACAAGGTTTGTCGAGTTATCTGAGCTGAAATATTGTAAAACTCTTAATACATTTTTCTTTCTTAGTTTGTATTTCAACAGGAAATCCAGAACTCTCGGTTTGTAACTTTTGTCAAAGTTTAACTGAGTGCTTGTAGCTCTTTATTGGAAACCTGTCACAGAGCTATGGAACATCATCTGCTGTGTGGGATCACACAGTGTTACATGCCTCCTGACACAGTTGAATGTGCCCCACCTTAACCCCAGCTAGACAGGCCGGTCTATGATTTACCTACCTCGTAGGGATGGAAGGCTGAGTTGTTCTTGGTGTTGGTTAGAAGGCTAGATGGTTGATTATCGACAGTCGCCCAAGACACTTATCTAAGTTTTAACCACTTGATAGCAACCCAAGCAAAAGTCAAACCCATGATCTTATGATCATAAGTCTGACACCCTACCGTTATGCTATTAAGCCAGCCAGTGTATTGGAGACTCACTTTTTGTTAGAGACCTTATATGGAAACATTTTCAGCTTGCCAAGACCTTAGGTTACAGTAGTGTATTACTTAGTGCTGGGTCTTTTACAATTTTATCGACTGTCTTAAACTGATAATATTATTATCATTGTCGTGTACAGTTTGTGGAGAGTGACGTTGACCCCGAACTGTTATTTCATATTCCGTAAGTACTTTGGCATTTTACATTAATGGTGATAATGATAATTAAAATCTTCTGTGACATTGCATATTTTATTGATTCTTTTATGCTATAATGCTGTTAGATTGAAGTGAACATTTATTTAAGAAGTTAATACATTACATATTTATGTAGCAGCACTTCAAGGGGTTTTTGCTGTCTACCTGTTTTAGTGTCTGTTTGTCTGTATGTCGGCCTTTACATCTCTGCATATAAAAGTCAAGGACATGACAGCATATACACGGTGTTTCATAAATAAGGACCCCTTTTTGTTTTTTTTATAATTCACTCAAATGATGAGCAATTTGCATGAAATTTTTACCAGTTGTAGCTGAATAAATACTAATTCAAAATGTTTTAACAGAACTTGGCAGTTGATTAAATATTCTTTGCTAGTTGTGATGTAACACTGACATTATATTGTGTCATGGGTACAAAGAGGCTAATGCCAATTGGTGCTGCCAGTTGCTACCATGCTTAGATGATGAAAAATCTGGTTCGTTGGTGTCAAATATTTGAAGTTTTACAGTTGCAGCCACAAAAACATGCAAAGCGATCGAATTTTCGTGTCTGTGGGGATAGTTGGTCTTTCACATGTTCGAGGAAGACAGTGCACTATCACACCGAGCTTGCAAGATGTTGAGTTTTTGGATCACAAGATGCCCGATTTCATGTTTCCATGTTGCTCAGTGCTGACACAATAAACATTGTTTTCATTAACGAACTAGATTAAGTTCACCATCGAAACAGGGTAGCAACTGACAGCACCAGTTGAGACTAGCAAGTTTGTACCTGTGACACATTATGACGTCAGCGTTACATCACGATTAGCAAAGAATATTTAATCAACTGCCATATTTTATTCAAATATTTTGAATTAGTACTTCTTCAGCTAAAACTGGTAAAAGTTTCATTTAAATTGCTTATAATTTGAGTAAATTATGAAAAAAAACAAAAAGGGGTCCTTTTTATGAAACACCGTGTATGTGATTGGAACATAATAACTAACATAATGTGATTGGGAAGTGTTAAAAAATGGCACAATCGCTGGTAATGTAAACTAGTGCAGAAAATTATACAGTGAGTACTGAGTACATCATTTAATATTTTGTTTTTTTTAACTTTCTTATTGAAAGGGTGAATAAGCACTGCTGATGATTCAGCAACTGTACATTCTTGACTGTAATGAGGCATTTTGGCAATTTTTGTAATATTTTACATTTTGTAGTTACACCAGTAGTGATGGTGGTGGCCTGATGCTAGTAGTGGCATTGTGTGTGGACTGTTAGTGGTAGTCGTGGTAGTAGTAGTAGTTGTTGTTGTTGTTGTTGTTGTGCCATGTGTAGTAGTATAGAACTGTAGTAGTATTTTGTGCAGATTCACAGGTAGTGTGAAGCTGAAAGGTATCATTGTCATTGGAGGCGAGGAAGACACACATCCGTCAGTCATGAAACTGTACGTTATTGCTCGTGTATGACTCTGTTTGAATAAGAAAGTTATTTTTAGCTGTTTTCTTCATCTGTATAAAGTATTTAATGCTGTGTTTCAATAAATGGCTTGTTTTGTGTTGGCAGAATTATTCTTGCAGTACAAGCAGTTTTGCCTACATGACGAATTGTCATTCCATTTGGCTGGTACATGTGCAGGGTTAGATGGTGGTCTTAGCCCTCCCTCAGAGTAAGAGAAGATTTCGGGTTAAGTACCCAGCTAAACCTTGCAGTTGCTTATGCACCATGGTCCATAAAAAACGTGCCACTTTTATGTTTTGAATAGCTTCGCGAGACATTGGCTGATTTTAATAATTTTCGGCACACGACATCAGGAAAAAACTTGACGCAAATGACTGTAGTTTTGGCCACCTCACTTTAATGCTGTTGCTACACTACCTTGTGAAATGCAGAAGTCGTAGTTTGACCATTTACAACAATGAATTCATACTTGATAGCACACATGTCAGCTCAGAAATGATTAACTGAAAAGCGACAAACATGACTGGCAACTATTGCATCTGAAAAAGTCACACGTCACATCACATTCTCTTTATTGCAGCATGAGCTCAAAATGTCTTCCTCTAGCGTGAACGCAAGCGGCAAACATTGACACCACTCGCAATCAGCAGGCTAAACAATCCGCATTTCACAAGGTAGTGTAACGACAGTATGAAAGTGAAGTGACCATAAGTAACATTCATTTGCATCAAGTTTCTTCCTGATGTTGCAGGCCAAAAATTATTAAAATCAGCCAATGCTGCGCACAGCTATTCAAAAAAAGTGGCACGTTTTTTTATGGACTAGGGTGTATATGATTTAGCAGGGGGCAGCACCATCAGCCAAAACATGTATCTGCAAATTTATGCTGCCACCTAGCGAATTGAAAGCAAGCAGTATCACCAAAAACCAAACTACTGGCTAATATTTTGTTTCATTCTTTCGTTTTAACCTAGGTATACGCTAACTGATTTTCGTGTTTGCCAGAGTTATGAAAATCGGTTGAAATATGTAGAAAGTATTCATAAAAAGAAACTGGAAAAATGTTTGGGACATGACAAAGGAAGTTATTTTTTGTCAGACACAAGAACCGTCCCGAGATGACGTTTGATGACGTCAGTAGCGCAGCGGATCAGGAGTTTGAGATGCACTCGGACAACACCGGTGCTCTTGAATACGTCACAAAGTAAGTGGCTTGCATAACGTAAAACAATTTTTACAGTGGTTGCCAAGCAAACTGTATTTGGCATTAGGAACGCACTGAATTCTGATCCCATCAGATCCCACATCTGGCCATTTCTGGAAATTCAGTTTTGTTTACAATATCTTTGGTGAAGTTTTTGGATATGGCTTGACATCAGCTAATGCAGTGAGCTATTATGTAGTCAAACAGTTGCGTTTATTTTTTTTGTATTTCACCATTATTTACCCGTATTTCAGGACTCATTTGTATATTATTTAGTCATTGCTGTTTGTTGTTAAGCACTGCCATTTAGTACTATGAGAGGTGCGCATAGGAAACTTTCTTATCATTGTGAGTCTAATTTACAGCTGAAAGTGATGAGTCCAGTCATCTTAGCTTATCAACATACTTTAAATCACAGCTCAATTTGCTGACATAATGACATGTCATTGTTAAATTGTATTAGGTTATATTTCTTTTTTATCATACATTTATTTGCATTTATTTTGTTTATTTCATTAATTTAAATGTACAGTTTTGTCTTTTGTGACATAATATTCTCGTGCTGCAGTGAGCGTGTTTATTTTCAGAGCGGCTCGGTTTAATTCGGTGCATCACTTGAGCATTTTGTTCCCAGCCAACTTTGGTGCTGAGACAACGAAAGTCTACTACATTGGTCTGCGTGGAGACTTCATGGAGGTCTGCAGTGATGGGCTGTTACTTTAGTTTTAATTTTAATATTTGTAGTGATGGGCTGTTTCTTGTATTTCAGTCATGTAGCATATCGAGAGTAGAATGGCGAAATACTCGTCTGCTGTTGACGACATTTCAAAACAAGAAATTTGAGCTAGTGCTCGCAAGACGCGCGAAAGCCTATAATAACCTTGTGAATGATATAGATTTGTGTCACAGCCCAAAATCGCCCAAAAATCCATAAAAAACCTTATTTTGATATTCAAGGTCATCCAAGGTCATCGATCTCGGTGTACGACTTCCTATTAGTGATTAATAATAGCCTAGGCCCTATCTCGCACCGTTATTGAGATACAGCAACTTATTGGCTAAAACTCGCAAATTTTTTCAACCCCCCTCTCATTTAGCACCCTTGTATGGGGTGACTCCTTCGAATTTATGGAAAAGCTTTACGTTTCCTGAAACTAGAGTCTTCCAGGCAGCTGACGGTAAAGATTTCGTAATCCTAGCTTGCACCGTTTTTAACTGATCCACCCTTGTGACAGACAGATGGAGAGACAGACAGACAGACAGAATTGCGATGGCTAAGACACGCTGAAAGCAGTAGCTGCTTTCGTGCGTTAAAGTTAGAAACAGCTGTCTACGTCACACGTTTTTTTTGGATTTTACCTCCAGTGTTTTAGTGTTGTTTGATAAGTTTGTTGATAGATAACATCCAGATTTGCTTGCTATATTTCATGTTTTAATGAAATAGATATTTAAGTGGCATTTTGAAAAAAAACTTTGTAGTTTGTAGACTTTGTGATGTTTTGCCATACTTCAGATATGACGTTTTGCAATTTTACCCTCGAGTTGATATGTCTGTTATTATCTCCGCCAAGGTGAACGTAGTGAACATTGGTGGAGATTACGTAATTGCTTTTTCTGTCTGTCCATGTGTGTGCAAATGATGACTCATAATGCAGTGGCGCTTGCGTGACGTCATAATAGCAATGACGCCATTCTACAGTGCAAGCAGCAATGCTGGCATTTACCATTATTACTTTTCTTTCCCAATTTCCTGTCGCGAAGTGGCCCTCCAGTGTGGCTCGGTAGTCTAACAGTAATGTGCCGGACTTGTAATCCTGAGGTCACTAAGGGGCGCAGGTTCGACTCTGCACCTGGACACTGCCGGGTAACGACCTTAGGCAAGTTGTTCACACACATGTGCCTCTGTCACCAAGCAGTATAATTTGGTACCGGTCAAAGGGTGGTGATGCCCCGCGGCTGGGAAGGTAACCGCAGGTCTGGCGTTGCACTGGCCATGCGTCACGGACTCAAGCGGTTTACCCACCTACAGGCTCAACGGCCGTGAGTGGGAGATGAGCACCCCGCCTACGCCCCAGCTGGAGCATGGCTCCCTTTACCTTTTTTTAAGTGGCCCTTTCCTTCTCCCTTTCCTTTCTTTTTATTTACCGTTGATCGACCCCTTTTGCCCTGGCAATGAAATTTGAGACAAAATTGGCTATAACTTGGCTTGTACAAGAGATATCTCCAGAATCTTTGCATAATAGTAGTAGTAGTAGTAGTTATGTTTCAGTTACTTCACTTGGTGGAGATGTGCAGTCTTACGAGAGCTGTCTAGTTTATTGTGCTAGTTTTCTTTTGCTAGCTCAGTTTAACCTACAGTAAATGTGTAGCAAGGGGGCAGATGACTTGACTGCACCACATAATATCGTTTGGGATTTGGAGCCCAAAATCTATCTTTGCTTTACAATTCCACAGAGGTACTGGGCCTCCTGTCCAATAGTGTTACCTGAGACTGAACAAGTGCCCCACAAGTTCCGTCTTTTGCCAGTGCGGGGCCTCTGGCACTGACTTACGTGCAGGGCCCCTGATACCATATAGTGTCCTGTGACCACATCACACCATAGACTGGAAGATAGGGTTGTTTGTAACATAGGCCTGTATTTTTTGTGTTTTCAAGGCCACATTTTTGCAAGAGGAGCGAGCAAAAATATGTTGGACGCTAGATTTCAGCTTCCCCTGTCGAATTTAAATTGTGACAATACTTCATCCCACAAAGCGATATAAATTGGTTAGATTGATCGACTGATCCATCGTCCGTTGCGGCGATCACCGCCGTAGTGCGTGGCCCCTTTGGGGTGTGAGGCTCTTGGCACAGTGCCACCCCCCCTAAAGACGGGCCTGGTCCCCACAAGTACGTTATATAAAACAATACAGCAGAAGAACACGACCAGTACAGGATCTCATTCATCTGACTGCTCTTGCAGAGTACACAAGTGTAACAGACAGACGGAGAGACAGACAGACAATGCCACAATAGCTGGCATTAGAAACACTCGGTTGACAGTACGGACGAGTGAGGGAATGGTGCTATCTTTTCCTGATGTTTTCTTGCTATAGATTAGTTGTTTGATCAGTTTTTGTAGTATTTATTGTCATGTTTTAATGTTTCGCTAGGTCAACTCAGCCTTCTACCCTCTTTGGGATGGTAAAATGAGTACTGGTGGTGGTTACGGCCATTGCTAGGGAAGAAACATTGAGTTCTGCATAACAGTAGGCCTTGTGGCAAGAACTGCTGGTATACTTGCCCAGGCGGTTAAAGGCGCTGGCTGTTAATTAGAGCCGGCCATCCGGCCGACCTGTGTTGTATGCTAGCTTAATTGGGTCTAACCCTTGCCAGGTCTGCTTGTAAACTTTATTTACCTACACAGACTTTACCAGAACCAGTCACAGAATTTAACTTTCGCCGGCTCAAAGCGCCAAAAGGAGATGAGCTTCCTCGCAAAGGACCTAGCTGTCTATGCAAAATCTTCTTCTTCTCTTAGATGTAATTTTTATGTCTCTGCCAATGTAGTGGTCGGAGGCATTATGTTTCCAGGTTGTTCATGCATCCACTCGTGTGTCCATCTTGAAACACTGTTAGCCCGATATCTTGAAAATTTGTTGACGGAATTTGACCAAACTTTCACCACTGATGGCATTTGGGGCAAAAATGAACGCTTTAAGTTTTGGGGTCAAAAGGTCAAGGGTCAAGGTCACAGTGGCGTCAAGCATGTTGGCGGAGGTATAATAATCGACCGAGTCGTAAGGACCATCTAGTTGTGTTGGCTTTGGTATAAAATGATAATTGATTAATGTGTTGGTTCTTTAGGCTCACAGGCAGGAGGTGCTGGTGACAACATATGAAGCTCGGGCCAACCCGGCAGACCACAAGACCACAAACATCCTTGACTCTGTTCGGCACGAAATCCAATAACCTAACCTGCTTCCATCAAATGCTTCTGACATCTGACAATTTTGTTCGTTCGTTTGTTTGTTTTCTGCCTCGATATGTTCCTTTGCGATACTTCTTTGGCTTGAACCTACTGCTGACGAGCTTGTTTGTGCCAAAGATAACAGCAACAACATTATCTAAATTATACACAGAAATTCATCAAAATACAGCTGTTATTTTTTCGTTTTTGTTGAAGTTTTGGCAGTTGCTGCCTTTCTTGGAACAACTATTTTGATGAATTTTTGCATATAGTTTGTATATTGTTTCAATCTGTTTGTATGTTTAAGAACAACAGTGTTTAGTTTATTTTGATCACAACTCTCCGTTGCTGGATTGAGGGGAAAAGTAAAGGGAGAGTAGGCCTGGGGGGAAGACCTATTTCAAGAGATTGGCCTGGTTTACGGTCTGTTGTATTCCTTGGCGTTTGTCGACTGATAACTGCGCGTTACTGCTAACGTGTTGATGTGTATAATTGTAAGTGATGACGGGTGCTATAATTTTCGCTTGAACCTGTTCGTTGGATGTTTCTGCACCAGTCGTGGCATAATTAAGTGATTAAACTACTATTAATGATTATTGTTAAACTTATTTTCATTAGGTCACTTGGCTGTGCAACAGTAGGGTGTTGGGAGGTTGTGGGTTTGATTCTCGGTCGGGTCACAATCAATGGATGAGTGACTGTAGACTAGTAAACCGTCTCAGTATACACGGTGTTTCATAAAAAAGGGACCCCTTTTTGTTTTTTTTACAATTCACATAAATGATGATCAATTTACACAAAATTTTTACCAGTTGTAGACGAAGAAATGCTAATTCAAAATATTTCAAGAATGGCAGTTTATTAAATATTCTTTGCTAGTCATGACGTAATGCTGACGTCATGATGTGTCACGGGTACAAGCTTGCTTGTCTCAACTAGTGATGTCAGTTGCTGCCCTGCTTCGATGGTGAATTTATTCTGGTTCGCTAATGAAAAATGTTTATTGTGTCAGGACTAAGCAACATGGGGACATGAAATCAAGCGTCTTGTGATCCAAAAATGCAACCATTTTGCAAGCTTGGTGTGCTAGTGCACTGTCTTGCTATCAGCTATCCCCACATTTTAATTAATTACTCACTTTACAAAATTATATTGAATTTGAGTGATAATGACGACACGGTGGTAGTAATAATTATAACGTAAGTAATAATATTAATATTTACAGTTTTCAGCAACTAGAACCGAAGTAATCTGACAAAAAGCGAAATCGTTCTTTCTTTGTATTCGCCAGGTGGCAGCAGCAATTTGCAGTTGCACGTTTTAGCTGGGGTTTGACCTCAAAATCTACCCTTCCCCTGATGGCCAGGGACCCCGTCTAACACGGTATGTCATCAAACCCCTCAATTACTGTACCCGCCAAATAGCATCTAAATCTGTCATACGGTTTAAGCAGGGTGCACGAATGTGACAGACAGACAGACCGCGCTACGCAGAGACGTGTAGCAATAGGCACAATCGTCTGCGCTGCAAGAGCGATTTTGCGTACGGTAATAATAATAGACAGCCCGTCGGTGACACTAGACATAGGCGAGGCCCACTACTTAGGCCTACTCATGCTTCAGTGAGGCAACCGGTTATACCTAGGCCCTGTTTAGGCTAGGCCGACACAAGACAGGTGTAGTCGAATAAAAATGTTTGGCAGTTAAGACGCTTGACAGTCCGCTGTCTCAGTATAATTAAGGTAACTATCATTGGGTATACGTAGGCGTCGGGATAAAATGTATTTTGCAAGTAAATAGAAAATTTACTAAGCGAGATGCAAAGAAAAAGCAAAATTAGCGTTGAACGACTGGGCTGTGAGACAGTTTAGGCCTAAGTGAAGTCAGTGAAAGAATCTTTTGGTCGAATCTTTCATTAAAAACATAAGTCATAGACAGTCGATAGTCTCCGCGATGATTCCTTTCCACTGAGTTACATAAGTTAGCAGTTGTTTTACCGGTTATTTGGTAACAGATGAAAGCTATAAATCAATGTGAAATACGTGATCGGCGAAGCGTGTCGATTAGCCTATAGGCTAGCACGTCACTAGCTGAAGAAGTTCTGCTCGTAAATATCACACTTAATAAGAGCTAGGCCAGTCCGCTCGATGTCTATTTTGACGCGCTACTGCTGTAGATCGTCTATAGCACAATGTGCTTGTCGTCCATCCGTCCGTCCATGTGTCACGCATGTGTTGTGGCTAAACGGTGCGAGATAGGGCCTATGTTCCTATCGATCACTAATAGAAAGTCGCATATTGCTTTTTAAATGACATAAAAATATTGGCCTTAGATGACCTACAGGGTGGTCCAAAAAAAAACGGATACCCAGTTTTATTTTGGGATAACTTTGGTAATTCAGCACCGATTTTAACCATTCTTTCACTGTTACAAGCAGAAATTAATGGCGCGTAAACGTAAAGTTCTTTCACTCACCACACCTTTATTGTGTGACCACATATTACCTAGCAAAACGGTTCTCAGTTCGTAAGCCCATGATCAAACAGCGATCATCCTTTGTTATTCTGCCCATATCAAACGATTTATTCTAAAAATTATTACTGGTAAACAAAGTAAATAAACACAATATGACGTA
>Ga0056128_1008219_pt1 | contig 13176 bp, 8 predicted proteins | sample WorMetLIZISLAND2_FD_71113 | JGI IMG/M metagenome (GOLD analysis project Ga0056128, IMG submission 71113) | Marine gutless worms symbiont microbial communities from Max Planck institute for Marine Microbiology, Germany - Olavius geniculatus... ...
GTGTGATGCGGGCAATATCACCTTTTGTAATTTTTGCTGTTTTCGATGTGCAAGTCCTTAAATGTTGCCGTTAACAAGTGTATAAACTGATGTTTTGTACATTTATTTATATTTAATGCATAAGAATGGTACATTCTGGTGCATTTTTCCAATGAATGTTATTGGACAAAATAACCTGAAGATGCGCTTATACTTTATTTAATTCTTTTTTGGAGAAATAAACCAATTTCATTCTTGATTTACGTTTTCGAATCGTACATGGCAAACATCTCAGAACAGTAAAAATAACGCGTCTTACACGCGAAGAGTCACGGATTGCGTGTTTTGTAGACTGGATTCCAATCGCAGTAAAGGTGAATTCGTGAAGCGAAACTAAGTGAAATCCCGGAATAGTAGCTTATGGACTGTGCCGTCGGAACGACGGATTGCTAGGCATCGCCGAGTTGGTATAATGAGCGTGGAGTCCAATTCTGGAGCTGCAGACGCGGGAACAACTGTCACAAGGCCAGACGCTGAGGTTGCTGTGAGGTTCAGCTCCCTTCTGGACTGTTCTTTTGTGTTCCAGAGCTTCGACTCGCGAGTCTTCGAACTGGATGACGGCTTCGTGGAACAGAGTTCTCCGGGCTGAACGATAGTGTGCGTCACCGTTCCAAGCTGACTAGTCGGGATAGTATAGCTATCAATAAGAGCAGCAGCAGCAGCGGTATACGAGCCGTGACGCCAATCAGTCTGCAGAACTTCTCTCCCATGACATAACAACAAATACCGTATAGGCCTAGGCCTATTGCGCTACCGGCATCACCAGTTGCTACACTAGATGGAAGAGTTTATTATCAGTAGGCCAAAGTTCTTAGTCGAACGACTGGCATGTTTGGTCACGAGATATGAGATCTTTTACAGATGAGAAATAAAACTTTTGCAAATGTAGCATTTCACCAAATTTTACGTGCCGCCATGTCCTATTTACAAAAGAATGCGCTGCAGGATTTGCAAGAAATGTTTTGCATCATCTTTATTTTATACGTATAGCTACAGCATCAAAAACAAATGCAAAACAAAACTTCTTTAACGCTGTCCGCGAACGGTCAGTGAAATAATGATTGAGACAGTTGCAACATTATTGCCCGTCATTTAGCAGCGTCTTAGAGCAGAAACGGACGTGGAAATAGCCTGTTGGCTTAGCTATCAGCTGCAAGATACAAAAACAAACTTGCGCGGTATACCAGAAAAAAAACATTGTTTGTCAAAATCCGCTAAAACTATATAACGCAATGAAAGCAACTAACTGAACGAACGCAACGACCGATAACGGCTATGAGGCAAGCGACCGCCCTTTGACAATGGCGGATTCAAGGGCGGAGAGACGGGGCGGCCGCCCCTCCCCCTATTGACTAGATGCATCTTAAAACAAGTAAAAATTTTGCATAAAATGCATTATTTTTGGATAAAATTTTCAAAAATTTACTGCGAGGAGGCCCCAGACCTCAACCCGTACCCTTCCGTTCCCCCTTTTCCAAATTTCTGTATCTGCCACTGCCCTTTGACACTGTCATTTGTAAATGAATATTATAATATGATAATAATAAACTGATGGTCGTCTGTTTTTTAAAACTGTGATTTATTTTTGTCTGTTTACTTCATTCGTAGCAGATAATTAAAATTCGTTTTGTTACGCAGCATTTAATTGCAAAAGCAGACGACCAAGCAGCTGAGAAAGTTGCGGATTACGACAGCCGTTGCGTCGAACTATGTCAGCGGCGTTTGTTACGTACTTTTCTTGCGTTCGTTGCTTTTGTTTCAAAAGTACTTTCTTGCGAACTTTTACGCGTGCACTGTACGTGTATGTTGCGTTAAAATAGACACCCCGCTTTAGAGTGAGTGACTAGTCGTGTGGAAATGGTCAGTGGTCAGTGGTCCATGACCAATCCCAGACTGGACATGGTTCGGTTGAATGAGCAACAGATGGCAAATGACCTCCGAGAGACAGACACAGCCCCCCTGGTAAATCAGCTCCTCGTTAACTGTATTCCGCCTCATTAGTCCCACTGAACTGTTTCCGATCGCACGTGACCTCTTAATCTACATCTTAATCGAAACCTATACATAATTATCAGATAATCCATACCGCAACCTCAGAGCCTACACACTCCTTCCATAGTGCGACTGCTACTGCAAACACGGCATGTGAGAAGAATAAAGACAAAAGAAAAACAACCAATAAAATGTGTTCAAAGCAAAAGAAATAAAATCGACTGAGAAATAAATTTTACTTCGGTTCATTTTATTTCTTTTTGTCGCTTTGAACAGTTTTTGGGATGCTGTCACGTATGACGGAGTTCCATAATTTAGACCCGTCGTTAACAAGTACTACGACTTCGACGCCATACGTCCTGTTTCTATTAATCCTCCGCGAATCAGGAAAACCTGAAAGCACGACATTGCCTCTGCCTCCGATAAATATCTGTGGCGGCATGACTATAGGCCTATGTTTTCGTGTTGTCTGTCAGTCCGTCCGTATGCCATGCGTCTGTCAGCACGATATTTCAGAAAGCAATGGACAAAAAATTCACCAAAAATTGCTTGACAATTTTACAGCAACGAGGCCGGAAACGTTCAGTAACCAATGAGAATCAACTCGCTGGACAAAAAAAATCAGTCTAGGCATACGTGTACAGGGTGCGGCATAAAAAGCATCCTCTAAAGATGCTTGCCATTTTCTGAGCAACCGCTTGGAATTTTATCGCCAAATTTTACACAGTAGTAAAAATGCTAAAAGGCATGTTATTATCTTCAACGACGACTAAATTTCTGGATTTTTCGAGTAACCACATCGTCATTTCTCACCTTTACAAGCAGCGGAATGTGTGCAAAACGAACGGCGCACAATGTTTGCGCCGCATACAAACACATTATTATTCGAACAACATAACAGACAATTTAGCCGTGATTTTCAGAACTTGACATGTCCACCGCCGGCTTCCACACATGCATTTATTTTCTTAGTAAAGATTTTTTAACAACCTTGTTGATGGCAAGTTGTCCCAGATGACTTCCAGTGCTTGCTCGAGCTTATTTCACCGTAATACGGTAGACAAGAAATGAACAGCAAAGAAATAATAAAACTTATACGACGAACTTCAGTTTTAGTGAAAAATTGTCAATGAATACGACTGCAAATAAAAATAAAAGGCTTTTTCGACTTTTTCGTAAAATTTACGACACTTTGACGTCACGAGCAACAAGATGCGCCCAGTTTTTTTGTTTGACTCGCATAACTAGTGTAGAACGTGCAAAATCACGACGTCGTCTTACAAAAGATTCGGTAACTTTGCAAAAAACAAAACAATGTCAAATGTCGCTTAGTCCGTATACGCAAGTAAAAACAGGTAATAAGTGCATAAAATTTTGCGTCATAATTCTAAGCGGTTACTCGGAAAATGGAAGACAACTCTAGGGGATACTTTTTTGCCGCACCCTGTACATCAGTAAAACATGCATTCTTTGCACTTGCACTGCAGACTCATACGAGTTCGTTGCGGATGTGACGTCACTGTAATTTATGACGCTGTAAACGCTAGACAGAATAGGCCTACATCGATTTCGTGCAGTCGTACGAGATCTATCCTTGACCGGGTCCAATTGATCAGGACGTTGTAGCAAGTTCTATATAACATGTCCGAGCGACTATCGGTGTGGTGTGCATGAGACTACGACGCGAAACGACAATGGCGCCCATGAGGCGTCCCCGAGCATCGGTTAAAATAAATCGACCTTATTGCGTCAGAGATCGTTTATATCGTAACGTCACTGATGCTATCAGCGGCAGACAATCATATTATACGGCAGATGCATAGCTTCTATTGTAATGACATTGCTGCTCCCGTTTCTGTGCTGTTGTCATTGCAGACAATAGTGAATTAGCCTGAAGCCAACGTAGACCCCTATAGCTACTCTAGGCCGGGCCCCGTTACTAGTTATATGGGTGACTGGTTGTAGACAGGTAAATTACGATCTCGTTATATAACCAACCACGGTGCCACCCAGATCAACTCAACCTGGCCATCCTTCGGTGTGAGGCGCAATGAATACCAGCGAAAAACACACCGCACGATGCGCTATCCGTCAACTCAGCATTCTATCCCTCCGCAACAAGTAAATCGCGTGTACCGCCGACTGCTTGGCTGGCGGGGCGCGTTCACCCGTGTCACGTGGCAGGTGACACACATGAATAAGAGAAGTAAGTAGCAAAATGTCCCGCCCGGAATACTCAATACTCAATTTTTCAAGACCAAACCAAGACCCAAGCTTAACGACTTGTCCTCGAGGCGCCTCGAGACCAGAACCTTCGAGAACTACACTACCACTACAGTAAAAACTGTATTCTATAAATTCTCTATCACGAACTCGAATTTGTTCGTGATATTGTCGTTGCTGCATGACCATAGGTTTATATTAGGTCATTATATAAGAGTATGGTGTATAAAGTCGTGTGCGGCGACAGCCGTATCTCTCGTCGTCCGTTACAGCAACAAACACCTTTCATTCCTCACCGCTTCTCTCTTTTCTGACTTCTGATTCTACCATCCAGCCGCAACTTCATGACGTCTCGGGGAATCTCAAACTTTAGCCTACCACTGATTACATTACCTATATAACGTGGATTTAGTGTTCTACTACGGCCGATCCAATCAGCGTCTTACATTGCGAAAATTCACTGGATATTTTTAACGTTTATACTGGTTTTATACGAGTACAAAAAATGCTCACGATTACGCGCAGCTCTAAAAGTTACCCTTTTCACGTTTCAGCGCGGCCGAGTTGTGCTTAAACGTGAAAAAGGTAATTTTTGGCGCTGCGCGGAAACGTGCTGCGCGTAATCGTGAATAGACCGTACAAAAAAGCTTGAACATATTTATGACATTGATAGATCCGTGTCTTTTCACGCCATACGAGCGTGGTTTTTCTAATCGCGTGCAATCATTTGCTAATCTCCGGGTGATTTATTGATCTGTCCGATAAGCTGAAACGCTGCGACTGGACGATACACTAATAGAGTTGTCTGTTACAGTCGTAAGTTCGTAATGTGCATAGTCCGTCCGGTGTTAATGATGTTATTTGTCTGACACGGGCCTGAAGAGCTAGAACAATCTGAAAATCTGCAGTGTATTCATCGCCAACGGTAAAAAAAACATAAATATAAAAATTCGATAACAAAAAGTTGCAAAAACGGCACAGTGCACATGTACACACAAGTATGAATCATTGAGTCATGCGAGCAATCTTAGCTAAGAGTACATGTACTAGAACATATCTGTGATGAATCAGGATGGAACTGATTTATCGTTTATAATTATAACTTATATCGCAAGATAGCGCGTGTTTTTTTTATTTCAACATGTTAAATCAATCAATAAATCACGTTAATTTCAGGCAGCTCGGCCCACGCAAAAAAGTAAAAAACACAATGAAACCACAAAAACAGTAAAAAAATAGGCTACATATTACGTGTACATGCATAAAAACTACAAACAACTATTTAAAACCAAGCAACGTTCAATCAGTGCACGCAACACGTTTGGCAATTTCACATTGACGGGTTGTGTTTATACGTTTTACTTTAATATTTACTTTTTGTTTAGATATTTCTCTAACTCGAAGTCATTTCGTCGCAGAGATTAAGCGAACTAGCACACGTCAGCAACTGTACAGACTGCACTATCTTATCTGTCCCACTAGCCCGCATTCGCTGCTGCACCGCGAGTGACCACTACACGCTGAAATGACACGACAGGGACTATAATAGTGGGCTACACGTAGCGTCTGCGGTGTCTAGAATAGGCCTATGACGTCCGTATATATAGGCAGGACGTTGGAAGTGCGGGCTCCTTTACTGTACTGCAGGGTTCTAACAACGGAAACTGTCTGCACTCCGCATGGACATAAACAGACAGATATTGTAAGCAACCCCAACGATCAGAATAAAAGACGTCTGCGTAAACACCGCATATCACCACAGATCAACGCAAATCGCCGAAATCAGCCGCAGATCCGCTCGGACGACAGAAACCGCTTATGTTATAGTGACCGCGGATCAGTCTACGGCACCGCCGATCACAGCAGATCACTATTCCTGCATGTAACCTGAGCAGCTGATCTGCCGCATCGGCGGGATCTGCGTTGTTTACAGTTTTAGACACACCACATTTATAGTCTGTATAGCACCTCCTACAAGAGTACTGGATGGCAGCGTTTAAGTTTCGCGGAGAAGAGCATTGACCGAGCCATGCAGAAACGCCAACGGCGCAAGAACGTTGTCAGGCCAATGACCACTCACTCACTTCAGTCAACATTATAGTCAAACCCACTTACGGTAATATCGCCTGCTGCCAGTGGCGGATTCAGGGCAGAGGGCGGGAGTGGGCGGCCCCTATTAACTGGATGCATCTCAAAAATGGTGAAAATTTTGCACAAAAATGCATCATTTTTGCTTAAAATTTCCAAAATTTTTCTGGGAAGGGGCAAAGCCCCCTCCTCAGTCCGCACCCCCTACCCTTCCGCCCCCCATTTCCAAGTTCTGGATCTGCCGCTGCCTGCTACTGGAGCAAGGTCTATTCATCAAAATTTAATATTACTTCTGGTTGGACTACCTGTTGCAAACCCTGTTCATTTTGTCGACTTCGGTCAATGTCACACAGTTTTGACATGCAGTTCCTCAGATGTGACATTAAACGGGTTTGACCCAGAATGATTGTATCAGCACAGACTGCGTGGGGGGGGCGCCGGTGCGCAGCAAAGATCGGCCTGCAGGCGTCTCACAATACTGGCTCACTCATCTGTCTGTCAAGACAGGAAATTCCACCATCATCATCATCATCGTCACAGAAAAAATGTATGACCTTGGATCAGGCTTCCGGCTTAACCTTTGCAGACAATCGACCAAAATAATTTCTTCAAATCTGCCACCACGTTATAACAAATGGGCCAAAATGATATTTTGTGCCACGTTTGGTCGAAGCACGTTCCGCTCGATTCTTTGCGACAATTTTTCCATCGGACAACAAAATAATAAAACGCCTATACCGTACGAGGCTGTTATGGTTTTAAAATTATATTTCATAAAAAAACTCTTACTGTTAACAATAGCTTATATACCTATTAAAAGCGCACAAAACGAGTTTCAGGTGACAAAAGTCTGTTGCAATCTTTTCTTTAAGTTCAACGTTTTGTTTCTCAAGGTATACGTGTGTTTACGTGTGTTTGTGTGTTTACCTGTAGCTTCTAGTTTTATTGTACTGTGTTTTCTTTTCTTCCTGTGTCTGTTTTTATGTTTAATGTGTATTGTTTAATGGACCCTTGTGGTCTGATTTCAAATAAAGATGATGATGAAATAAAGATGATGATGATGATGATTAATAGCGGAATATAAAAAGCATACACTTTATGTGGCACCAACGTAAAAATTGACAAAATTCTACACGGGAAACTCAGAAATGTTGCCCCCAGATAGTTTACACTCTGTGCTAATTTGGCGGAGTTTAGTCGCACACTGCCGCAGCCGACATACGAGTGATATCGCCCACTTTATCACCAGACCCCGACGCCGCTGCATGGACGCCAGCTGTGGCAGTCATTCCGCGAAGCAAGCGCTTAACGATGCGTGATAGCCATGATTCAGTGACTACACTACGAGCGATGCAGCAGCTAAGCAGACGACTAACTGACAAGGCGCCTTCACGAACATCGTCGTGCGTGCATGACAGAACAATCGATGAATCACTCGTTGTACATAAAAGCCTACTCGGAATTGTGCAGAAAAGGCAAATTGCAACAGCAGAGTGACAGTATTTCAACAGACACGTTACATGTACTGCTAAATTTCAGCATTCGCGATATCGACTGTAGACACGATAATGATAACAGCAAAGAAACTCCAGTTACTTCCAGTTGCACAACAAACTGTAGAACAAAATCTACAACAAAGTGGAGGATATTAGACTTAGGCCCTAACGGACGGACATTTTCTCCTCCTGCTGCATCACCCCATGCAACAACTCCACTCCCGTGTGACTTAAAAGGTTAAGGCAGACTTCAAAAAGGTATTTAGTGACGACGGTGATTTCAACAGCGCATCGGAACAAGCTGAAGCCTGACCTTGCCAGTCGTCATCATCGGTGTACTCGTACGTCGCTGCCGTCGCTGCCACTATTACACACACCAACAGACGAGTAACTACAGTCACGATGGGCGGTCTACTTCTCAACCCGCCACCGCCGCCGCCGTCGCACCGTCGCTCACTGCCTGTCTGTGACGTCATCGCGTCATCGACTGACCGGAAGTCCACCGAGCACGTGCAACAACGATTACTACATCCGGTTCCGGTGCGCCGCGGCGACAGCGAAGAGACCGCGCTTTGCTCACGTGACGCGACGTGCGCCGGAAAAAAAACTGGCGGAGAAGGACCGTCGTTGTGCGCGCACGAAACTGAAAATTGAGCGAATCAGTGCAGTTGCCAATAACACAAATCGAAGAACACGTGGCTGGTAAAACGTCGCTGAAAACGATGCGACTCGCTTATTGACGACGCAGCCAGAGAAACGCAGACAGAGGCGACCTGCCGAGAGTGATTCTGAGAGTGAGAGTTGAACAGATCAGACCGGCAGACAGACGCACAGACGAACAGACATTAACACTACCAAGTCATTAACGACGAGTCGACGACCAGCGGCACGTGTGATCAGCTGCACACCGCATCGCTCGCACACTCTACTGCAATCAGCTGAACTGCGTGCGTACTGCACCGCTGAAAGATACGTTCTAATAGGCAGGCTATAGGCCTACTAGCAGGCGCTGTAGCCGCGAAGCATTCAGCAGCCGCGTCAGCTGCTGAAGTTCTGTCAGAACGCCTTCTGCCGACTGATAGCGTACTACGACCAATCACTGCTTAGCTACAGTTCCACTTGAAAATAATATACTTCAATTTGTTCTGGATTTGTTTGAGTGCGATATTTTAGTATTAGCCTATTTAAACAAAAGCAGTAAAGACAACAAAAAACTTGCCTTGTTATTTTTGAATTAAAAAGCAGTTTTGAAAGTTAAAAATCTAATGAAACTTTGACATCACTGAATATTAATTTGCAATTAATTAATTGCAACATAGTTAATTCTTTATAACTTTAAAACCTTGCGTTCTCCATGCGCGTCTTTCGACACGCAGCCCTGTAAGAATCGAATTGTATTGGAAGCTCTGCAGCTAGTGGTTTGTTTTGCCACAATGCACTTAGATCTTCCGGTCCATGACAGGACAGTGGGCAGCAAGAGTTCGCCATCTGCTTTTGTTTGTAGCCACAGCCCGGACGCTGTTCCAATCGACTCCTCGGTCCACCAGGTCTTCTTTAAATATAGACCGCCAAGTCTTCGTTGGACGACCTTGTCGTCTGCCACTACCACGAGGGGTCCATGACATGGCGTGATTGGCTGGTCGTCCTGATGATATTGCCTGCCATCCAAAATTGTCTCTCTGCTACAATGTCCTGTAATCTTCGCTGCCCAGTCCGGCTTAGCACCTCCATGTTAGTCACGTGGTCCTTCCATGTAATGCCCAGAATCTTCCGTAAGTACGATATGAGTACGATATAATTGACATAAAGCAAACTATACATGACGAAAGCCTCATGAAAGTTCACGTGAATGGCGTTACGTGCTAGTGGCGTAGCCAGAAATTTAAATTGGGGGCCTCGTTTTTTCTTCCCTCCTTTCCCTTTCCCAATTTTTCCCTCTGCTCCCTTTTCCCATTTTTATCTTTTTCCCTTCCCCTGTCCTTCCCTCTCCCCTTCCTTTCACTCCCTTAGAAGAAGGAAAATTCAGCTAAGGGGCCTGGGGAGCGAATTTGGTGCATTTTAGCTTTTAAAAATGAGATCTGGTGGCAACGATTTTATTTATTTTAAACTGACCAAATTGGCCAATTTCATGCAGTTTAAATGTATGCTTATGTTTTGTTTGGAAGATTTGGAAGAGGGGTGGGCTGAGACTTTGGCGCTTTATAAATTATTTACTTACTTACTTACATACTTACGTGCTAGTGACGAAGTCGACCCCCGAGAGTCGAATGGCCACGTGACCGATGATAGCAGTCTTTTTTCATAATCATAACCATAGTGAAAGATTAAAGATTTTTCACCATGTCATAACTCAGTGACTATGTCACACACAGTGTAGAATAGTTTTCTTTTCGCCTCGTGATGACGTCAGTTGACGGAGAGGTGATGCTGTCGGCACCGCTATTTGCGGTGTGAAAAGAAAGGAACTAAAAAGCAGTTAAAAGAATACAGGAGAAAATAATGCGCGCGAGGAGTACATTAGATTGGTCACAATCTAAAATATTTCTTGTTAAAATTTTTCCTTCAGAGAGCGTACGTGGTTTGAAGTTGCATTGGTAAACACGCCCCCAAATTGTTTCGTAAAACTTTCACTTATGCTGTTTGGACTTTGGATACGAAATTATCGAATACCTCTGTAAAATCTAATCTATTCGTGTTCTTGACCATTAAACCAACAGCAATTTTACGCGCGACCGTACGTAGTGCTAAGCGCGTTTTAGCTATCGTAAAGGCGTCCGCTTGTATGTCCGTCTGTCCGCCTGCCACACTCTGCGACTAAAACGATGCAATCTAAAATACCAAAATCTTTATGCCACAAAAATTCCTGTTTGAATTAAAATTTACCAAATACCACCAAAAATTATATATCTTAACGTTTCCGGAAGACTGCCGGACTTCCGGTAGAAGTCGAAACGTAAAGGTATATAATTTTTTGGATCGCATTTAATAAATATTAATCGTAAAGTACATGCAATCAAATGAATTTATTCGTTGGAAAACTTCAGTTTTGCGACAAAATTTCGTGCTGCTCGGTGAAGAGTTTTTCTTCGAAAGAGAGCGTCAAAGAAAGGTACCACTGAGATGTTTATATTTTACCGCTATCGACACGTCTAGCGAAAAAGATACAGTGTATATGTTGATATTAACACATACTTTTACTTAATATAGCTGAATCTGCTTACGAGTTTTCCGGAAGTAACACTGATAACTTTAAACGTTACTGAACTCCCCAAATCAAGGGTTTTTAATGTTTTATGCGATTTTAAGCTGCAGTGCACATTTTAAGGATGAATTGCATCCAAACGGCTAGAGATAGACAAAGACAGTTTGCACACGATACTTTAAGTCTTAATAGTAGACTTTTGCAGTTTAAATTTCAATTCCTTACTTTCAAGCAGTCCTCCTTACGTGGGCATCAAATTCGGGTACCCTTTCAAAATGCGCGATTTCTGCTTCTGTTTACTAATTCGGCGTAAAAACGGTTGCTGTTAAAAGACAGATTTGCTGCCTGCCGATTGCAACAAGCGCTGCTGACAAACTTTCCGCGGTAGGCCTACTAACATTGATGATTTTGAACGACCTTATAAACAGGTTTTAGTGATTTTTTTTCGCGATTTTATGCTGCGACGCGTATTTTACCACTCAACTGCACCGAAAGTAGGCCTACTGAAGATAGACCAAGACAACCTGCACATGAATTTTTTTAGCATAAAAATATAAACTTTAGCCGTTTGAGTTTCAACCTCCTAGATTTAAGGAGTCATAGAATTCCGGTACCTTTTAAAACGTATGAGCTTATTATTATTAAATTGCACGTTGTACACTAATTCCCCATGTGACAAAACAGATGATATCGCGCGTCACGTCAGCTTTTCCCAGATTACTTGTACATTCGATTTTGATAGTATAAACTTTGATGCCGATTTTTAGATACCAGCCGCGCATTATTTGTGCTGCAATAACGACAGATTGGAACAGAATGGAGGGACATTATTTATAATAGTGGCAGTCACAAGAAATTATAATTTTGTTTTAATAGGCCTATACAGTACTACCGATTAGAGGCGCCATCTACCGATTAGCGATGCGATAGCCTGACCTACAACTTGCAGTCTGCAATAACTTGTTTTCGGCGCCACTAGCTCGTTAGGCTTACCCGTTCGATGCCAGTCTTTTTAAATTTCATGTTTCCACAACATGTTTATTTATGCATTTATAATGTTCAATATTATTTTTTTCAGTATTTTTTTGAATTCTACGTTCAAGATTTCGTTTCGCTGTTTGTAGCACATAAGCCTAGTGCTCAATTAATAAAGCCTCAATAAAACAAGGAATTATAGCTCTAATTAGGTCTCAGATAATGTTAAAAATGAACACAGTGAGTGAAATATTTTCCACCCCGGTATGAAAATATTATGAGCGACAGTCCCTTAATTAGTCTACATGTAAGCCACATGCAAAAATTGTGACAGACGAAATGAGTGCAGGTAAGCTTTCATTTGATTTAATTTATTTTATTACCTCCGCCAAGGAGGTTATGTTTTTGCCAGAGTTTGTTTGTCTGTCTGTGTGTTAGCAAGATAACTCAAAACGTTATGAAAGGATCTTTCTGAAATGTTCAGTGAATGTCGGGAATAGCAAAAACTACAAGTAATTCAATTTTGGGGGTAATCCGGAAGGAATCCTGGATTCTGGATTACTTTGAAATTTTCGTTAACATTGTTTTATATGCTTGGCGGAGGTCTGCGCTCTCCGAGTGCTTTTCTAGTTTGACAACAATTACCACTTTTCACTGTTTGTATGTCTGATCTGCTACTATGACGCCTCGTTGGTTAAGCCTATAACAGTTGGGATAGATAAGAAGGTGAGAGTTTCCTACAGACAGCTGCAATATTCAAGAGAAAAAAATAATGGATGTCCAAAATATTGATTTTCTGTCAAATTTTACCAACTTAGGGAAGAAGCAATTTGAGGATGGCTTGCTATAGTGTAGCGCATAGATGTTAAAAACATTCATTTGCAAATAAAAAACATAAAAAAACATGTTTTTTATACTTTTATAAAAAACATTATAAAAAACATTAAACTACAGATGTTTCCAATCGCTACTTTTTACTTTAGGCATTTTGTAATTTATGTAACCGTGATTATGGTACATATTTAATTTATGAACGAAACAATCAAATGTCAGAACAAATACCAAGTACACTAGTCACGTTAACAGTTTTTAACACATCTGTAGCAATTTATTCTAACGATTTAACAAGAACAAAAAAACATGACATTAAAAAGCACAAAA
>Ga0056128_1008220_pt1 | contig 13175 bp, 8 predicted proteins | sample WorMetLIZISLAND2_FD_71113 | JGI IMG/M metagenome (GOLD analysis project Ga0056128, IMG submission 71113) | Marine gutless worms symbiont microbial communities from Max Planck institute for Marine Microbiology, Germany - Olavius geniculatus... ...
TTAATTAGTTACTTGCTTACTATTTGTGCTTAAATGTTTGTGTGGTGTGTCGTGCAGTTCTTGGCAGCGAGTTCCGCGAAGAACCACGGTCCGTCGACGTGGCGGTAGGTACCGACGTGCTGCTGGGGTGCCGGGCGCCCCGGGGTGAGCCCGAGCCCCGGGTACGCTGGCAGAAGGATGGAGGCGACCCGGTACGGCCGGACGACCGTGTGACCGTGTCGGAGACGGGGACACTGAGGATACATGACGCCAGGCAGGGTGACTCCGGCAGCTACGTGTGCGTCGCGTACAACATCGGCGGAGAGAAGGAAAGCGCCCCCGCAAGACTGACTGTCAGAGGTAATTCTTACGTTCACTTACGAATAAACTACACTTACTACCTCCGCCAAGGAAGTAATGTTTTTGCCAGATTTTGTTTGTTTGTTTGTCTGTCTGTCTGTCTGTATGTCTGTTAGCAAGATAGCTCAAAAAGTTATGGACGGATCTTTCTGAAATTTTGAGGGTATGTCGGGCATGGCACAAACTACCAGTGATTCAATTTTGGGGGTGATCCGAAAGGAATCATGGATTCTCGATCACTTTGAATTTTCCGTTACCATTGCGTTAAAGCGGGCATAAGGGAACCGCTGGCAAAGTGAATATGGTGACGCCACCTGGCGAATAACATTTTCTTGGCGGAGGTACCTGCGGGCTATGACTTCTTTCTAGTTTTTCACTGTTTTTGCAACTTTTGACTGCAGTCGTGCGTCATAAAGCAAGCGATAGTTTGACATCTGAGTGTGTTGTAAGTACGATACCGCAATGTCTGGAGTGGCATAAGCTCACTGCGTGCTCGTTTGTCTTCTCCAGCAGTGCGGTAGCTATACTCTCTGTGTCTGATTTACTTCGGAACGTTCGATCGGTTCTGTTTGGATTAATTCAGCCGATCAACAAAAAAGACAGGAAGTTGCGCTTTTCCAATAAACAGCTGCAAATTTCTGAGAAGAAAAATGTGGGTGATCAATTCCAGTTTTGTCCTTAAATTTCCCGAAAATGCGGAGTTTCTGTTCCACATTTTGTATACTGGTACACGTACTGTATTTAGAAGAAAATTTTGCCCCGACAGGCTAAACTTTATGGGGAGGGGTTTGTTACTCCCTTGGCATGGGTGATGATGTTGTGACGTGTGATGATGCAGAGAAGCCGCGAATCGTAGAGGGTCCGAAGGACATGTTGGTACAGGAGAACTCAGACGTGTTCTTTCACTGTCGAGCGACTGGCGAGCCGGAACCTACCATCATCTGGAAGAAAGTTGACGATCAGATGCCCCAGGGACGGTCAGTCGCCCTGTTTTTCTATTGCAATTGTAAAAGTGGACTCTTTTACTTTATATTCTAACATTTGTCGGACTCGGAAAGTGAAGTATTTTTTTCGTATAGTAGTGAAAATTAAAGTAATAGTAGCATTTTTTGTTATCAATTTTTATACGTAAATTTTGAGTCCCTACATGGAGCGGTCGACTGTCTTATACACTGTGTCCGGTAAAAAAACGGACCCCCTGGACATCGTGCAATAAAAATGTCAAATCTAAGCGAATATGAATAACATTTCGCACACTTAATCCCGAATAAATTCCTGAAGCGACTGCCAAATTTTGTTGAGAAATATTATTTCTTACCAGAATTATCAAATGTTGAATTTCGATAACAAAATATTTTCGTTACCAATATGGCGTTACATACTGCAGTTGCTCAAGCGGAAGTGACGTTTGTTGACGCAATCAAAATATCATAAATAATAACAAAATGGTGCTTTTTTGCAGATGATCGTGTTTTAATTAAACTGTTAAGGCAAAAAAAAATGATGCTAAAAGGTTTGTCACGGAATTTCCCGGCAAGCCGTGGACGTTGTCAGAATTAAACAAACGGTTGCCTATTACTGGACACTTCACATTTTGAGGCGACCTCACAAAAGCCGCTGTAGCTATTGTTTGCGTAAATAGATTTAATTAAAATTTGACACTTTGATTGCCAATAAATGATGCATTGTTAGTGTAAAATTTGCCAGAATTAAATGTTGTTTGTTAAAGTTACGCAAATGAACACAGGAGTTTGCTTATGTAACACCATATTGGTAACGGAGATATTTTGTTATCGATATTCAACAATGAATAATTTTGATAAGAAATAATGTTTTTTAACGAAATTTGGCAATCGCCTCAGGAATTTGTTGGGGATTAAGTGTGCAAAATTGTGTTCAAATTTGTTCAGATTCGACGTTTTTATTGCATGATGCTTGCTTAGGGTGTCAGTTTTTTTCCCAGACTCAGTGCAGAATCATTGGGGGAGGGGCACGTATTGTAAGTTTTAATGCTTCACGTATTGTTTTAGCGTACGTAAAGCGGCACCTCCATGTACGACAAAAGGATATGTAGGCCTAGGCCTAGAGCGTTTTGTGGAAAACTCATCGAGCAGCAATGGAGCGTCATCTGCCATATGGGATCACGCAGTGTTATCTGCCACAGGTGAACGCACCCCGGTTTAACCTCACTCAGATAGGCAGGCACTCGATTAACCGTATTTATAGTCCACAGGGATGGAAGGCTGTGTTGACTTTGGTGGTGTTTTTCTGTCTTTAGACAGTCACTTGTCCAAGTAGTGACCACGTTATCGTTGAACATTATTGAATTTCAGTGACATGTGTTAAAGGTCAAGATAACTAGGTTTGATTGTCGAATACTTTATCATTGCGACATAGGGCCTTGCTGCAGTAGCTGCTGCTATGCCGATAGCTATCAGCCGACGCTGACGTCATTGCTATAAATATTGCAGCACGCCATGGTTGCTACCGCGGATAGCCTTAGCCTAGCGCGAGGCTTAATAGTGTAGTTGTTGTGGTGGTTATTGCTTAGGTTGCAGATCCTGGATGACCGGAGTTTAAGGATAGAGCGGGCGCGTGCGTCAGACGATGGTGTCTACGTCTGTCGAGCTGAGAATACCGTGGGCTGGCAGGAGGCCGAGGCCAGGCTTACCGTTCACTGTTAGTATAGCGACGCTTCGGTCTTCTATATTTCTGTCGTAGACTCGATGTCCAAATATATCTTTTTATTATTTCCGCCAAGCAAACGGAGTGAACATTGGAGGAGATTATGAGATTGGTCGTTCTGCCGTTCATGTCTTTGCGGCGCCATATCTCCATAACGGTGCTAGATAGAGGTATGGTCGCAATGGAAAACATATAGGAAGTCGACCACCGCGAGTCGAATGGTCACGTGACCGATGACGTCACGTGACCCCAAAAGGTTAAGCTCGTGACCCCATTATCTTTGAGGCGCCATATCTCCATAACAGTGCCAGATAAACGCATGGTCACAATGTAGTAGTAGTAGTTGTTGTTGTTATGTTTAAATTACTTCACGAGTGCTTTCTAGTTATTTAACTTTATTCACGATACACGATATTACACAGAAAGTATACGCAGTGGCCTGATAGAAATATGCCTTTATGTTTTTGTCACAACAGCATCGGATATTTTACAAATCGTTCATTTCATATTTAATAATTGAATGATCATTACAAATTCCGTCACACACGAAATGCGTCGTTGCGCTATTGTGAAATATTCTCCGTGGTAGACTAAAGTGAGTTACAAACTTTTTGTCGACCACCGGGTAACAAACCATTTCTAGATGTGCATTTTAGTTGAAACTGGAACCAAAGGCCTGAAAATGTGTTTCTAATCGACAGTAGGCAGTATATAGCGAGTTTACAAAAAATCACTATTCACCACAGAATGGCAGAAAACCAAACGACAAAAGGTTACTTTTTAAGAATGAGAAATGGAAAAACGAAAATAATGGAAACGTTACCTATTACTTATTAACGTCTTAACTAATGTTTGGAGTTGCACATTTTTTACGAGTATTTTATTTGTCTGCTATATAACTCTTTAGTAGAAAAGTGCAATTTATTGCTAGAATATTACTTAATATCAGAATATTAGCACTTATTTTTGTACTAACTAGTGTGGTTCGTTGTTAACAGCGCAGCCGTCGTTCCTGGTAACGCCTCGTGACAAAGTGGTCGGTGTTGGGCGTCGTGCCACATTCCGCTGTGAGGTCACTGGTAACCCCGTGCCTGCCGTCTTCTGGAACAAGGAAGCCAGCCAGGTAATACGCTCAGACACAGCTCATTGCTGCAACAGTATATAAATAAATATAAATTTCTGTAGTAGACTCGATGTCCGAATATGTCTTTTTATTTTCTCCGCCAAGCAAACGGAGGGAACATTGGAGGAGATTATGAGATTGGTCGTTCTGTCTGTCCATGTGTTCGTGTATGTGTGTTCATGTCTTTGCGGCGCCATATCTCCATAACGGTGCTAGATAGAGGCATGGTTGCAATGGACCACATATAGGAAGTCGACCACCGCAAGTCGAATGGTCACGTGACCGATGACGTCACGTGACCCCAAAAGGTCAAGGTCGTGACCCCATTATTTTTGAGACGCCATCTCTATAACAGTGCCAGATAGACGCATGGTCACATTTCTCTATAAGAATCAAAGACGTGTCGTGCGCTTTGCTTGTTCACTGCGCTCCAGATTTTTTTTAAAAACTTCGTTCTTAAACTGAGTATCTGCGTAACAAGGTAGGCAATCTTTACTAAGGTTAGGTCTATCGATTGCAACACAGACACACTGCGGCTTCCATTGAACGTCCAAAAGTTAAAAGTGTTTCAGCTTCAAGGTCAAGGGGGTTTCGTCTCTGGCTCTCTGATCTGAGGCTTTGCCCCTGAATCCCGCTGGAGACTCTGCTCCCAAACTCCTATCATAAGTTCTGCGTGTTCGCCATGCTTCCCCTTGGCAAATTCTAAATACGCGGCGTAGCCTACTACAGTGTTCATTTTGTGGTGTGGTGTGGTCACAGATTACTATGTGGTATCAGGGGACCCGGCGGGCAAGTCAGTGCCAAGGCCCCCACGATGGCAAAAGACGGCTCTGCTTTCGTCATTTTGGGGTTGGTAAATCGAGTGTTGGCCAGCTTGGCTGGTATTGAAGCGTATACAGCACGCTTAGCTGATTCTGGTAGCAGGTGATTCCAGCCCATACAGCAGGTGAAGCTTCATAGCGCTGAAATGCATGGGTTATGTTATAAAGAGCTATAGACTGCTAACTGTCTGAGCTGTTGTACTGACAGACGTTGATGTTTCCTAACCAAGACCACGGTCGAATGTCTGTCTCCGAGGATGGGACGCTGACCATTGAGCCAGTACACAGAGACGATGCGGGACAATTCATCTGCAAGGGACTCAGCATTGCAGGCAGCGCGTACGCCAAGGCACGACTTGATGTCAGAGGTTCAGTGCTTGCTTTACTAATTACACCTGTAGTTAATCAGTTAATGACCGCCTGCCGATTTTTCAGCGTGAAAAAATGTTCAAGCTACAACACCAGTTCAATAACATTGCTGAAACATTATAACTTTGTGAATAGCGTCTGATTTATGAATTTATGGCGATATTTTTAAGAGGTAACTTAATTTTCCTACTCTCCCATACACTGTAAGTATAGATTTTAACACAGTGTAAACTTGCAGCACATTATGCAAGTGAAACAATGCATAATACACTGTAGAGACCCTGTTGAAACGTACTTATTTCATGGCCGTGATCAACGACGTGTTCTGCCTGGACGCACGTGTGATATACAAACGCGAGACGCTATTAGTCGTCTCGCTTGAGTGGAGTGAGATTATGGGCACTTATAACACCCCGGACACTGTAGTGAGAGGTAGGAGCACTAAGTAAGTCGTGAAACAATGTACTGCATTTTTATGACGTGTATTTATTTTTTTAAAGCTGACGTACAAAATTTCTGCCTCCGTGACCCGTGACTAAATGAAGTTATCTCTCTTTGTAGATGAGGATCCTCGTCCGGCGCCTATCATCCACCAGGGACCTCAGAATCAGACGCTGCCAGTCAACAGTATAGCGATGCTGCAGTGTTTGGCGACTGGCGAACCGCCGCCTTCCGTACGCTGGTACCGCAATGGACGACCGCTGTCACTTCGCGACCAGAGATATACATTGCTGCATTCCGGCACCCTACAGATCGCCGGTAGGCCTATATATAGCCTACTGTTTATATCGAGAGCAGAATTGCAAAATATCATATCATATATATGTTGTTCTGGCAAAATGTCCTACCTAACTACAAAGTTCTTCACAAATTAATTTAGTGCTAAAGGTCAGTGTTCAATATTTAACTCACTGCAAAATGAAATACAGGAAATAAATGCGTATGTTAACAAACTGTGAAAAAAAACAGTTAAAACACTGGGAAAATGCATCATGTAGAAAGCTTGTTTCGCTTTTCTCGAAAAGTCATCGACAGCTGATCAGATGTTTTGCCATCTTGCTTTCGATATATATATAATATACATGTATATACATACATCTTTTTTCACCATGAGAGGTAGCAAACAAATACAAAATTAAAGAAAAACTTCACTAATTACAGTTCATACAGTTTATATAAGGCTGAATAGTTCGTACTTTCACACAGGACATAATAGGCCCACCGACAGCAACACGCATCGACAGCAACAACTATGACAAACTCTTTTTTACTAAGTATTTCTCGTATCTTTTCAGCAACAACTCACTTGGAAGTCTAAAGTCAAAGTAAGTTAAACATGCATTAATAATTACCATGTTCGAAGTGCAGAATAATTTCATTAAAAAACGTATGACTGCAAAGTCAAGTAAACGCTGGTCAGCTTTTGTTGGGGAGCAGACTTCCAATTCGTACCATAACACAGGTAAGCACTTTGTTTTAATTTGGTGAAAAACCACTTCCTCGGAAGCGGCTCTACCAACCTTGCCAAATATCGAGTTAGATGAACGATAGAAATTTGAGTAACTGTGGTGACACTTTCTTATAGGATGGACTTGTAGGCCCAAAATGAAAACGACAACGTGAAATATATAATTTAAATTAAAAAAAGGATTTAACGACTTGACGTGAAGTTTTTCTCGAGTCACCACAAGGCCGATAGGGCGGCGCTGATGCTTGCTTCTTTAGCCTGCAGCCGAACACCAATTTGCACTGCCAGACCACAAATACGGGGCTAATGCATCGCGCGATGTGTCTGTTTACGTCCCAGCTTTCGCTGGTACTCATTGGGTCCACGCACACAGGGATGGCCAGGCTGAGTCACCCCTCTAGGTGGCTGGTTACATACCGAAGTGGTTTAAGACTCTCTTGCCGATATTAAATGAATAAATAAGAGGTTAAATGTAGCGAGGGCCAGGCAATACAATACACTACTGTCGGCCTTTTCGAGCGACAGCTGGGCTTCTTGTAATTTGCTGCCGCTGTGCGTGTTTGGGTAGATCTGCGCAAGGCTGACACTGGCTGGTACACGTGCAAGGCGTCCAGTGAGACGGGGGAGACAGGCTGGAGTGCCGCACTACTCGTGGAAACACCCACCGACCCTTCCATCATATTCCACCGGACCCCGGAGCCGAGCACATTCCCTGGACCCCCGGCCAAGCCGTCTGTTGGTGACGTCACTGAGACGACGGCAAGGTTGAGCTGGAGGGCTAACCCGAGCCACGGAGCGTCACCGGTCCATTCGTACACCGTCGAATACTTCAGCCACGAGACCGGAGACGTACGTTGTCGATTATTCTAATCATGACTTTTTTGTTACTGTAACTTTTTATTAAAAAAACGTTAAAAATTTAGTTTGAAAATAACTGTAATTAAAATTGCCTATCACCAAAGTCAAGTACGTTGTACAGCCAAACGACAGTACAGAAAATCACGATGTATTCGCTTGCAATACACTGAATTCAAAACAGAATAAGTACACTGTTTACGCCAAGTAAAATGAACGACAATATGGAAATATACTCTGAACAACATCATAGAAGTCAAAGTTAATATCAGTACGTAAGAACACAAAAAAGAGGGTGCCATTTTTTGTTGACGTTTGCAAACGATTTTTTTTGCATTTTTTCACAAAAAATGCGTTTTTAACGTTTTCTAATTTTTCCCCTAATGTTTTTAAAAATAAAATTTTAATGTACGCAAAACGAAAATGTTTCCGTAATGAAAACAATGGTAAGTTGTCATATTGCAACTGTATAGTGTAAGAGAAGACAAGATATAAAGCATTATTATGGTCAATAACTAATGAAATCATGACAAGCGTTGACAAGCATCTCAGTCAGAGATACATTTTAGTCTGGGGCGAAAAACGCTGAATAATCGTGTATTAATGCATCTGTGAGCGATTATAGCTGAATAAGTAAAAAAATTCCAAATAGGAAAATGCATTTTCTATGACAATTAACACTGTTGGCTCTAGGCCAAAATTAACAACGCACACGTTTTATGCAATTTTATGTTGCACGTTTGCGTGTGTTTTTTTAATTGTATATATGTGATGTGCTGCCTTGCTGGCGTAATGAATGATGATGATAGGCCTATGTGGTGCTGTGCTGCAGCGGTTTGGCCGCAATTTTGAATGCAAGTTGCTGCCTGCAGTCGTCACCCATTTTGTTTGTTTGCGTCTGATTTAGGGTTGGGTTGTGGCGTCTGACTCCATATCGGACGAGCGGTACGTGATGCGAGGCCTGCGTCCAGACACGACTTACTTGTTTCTCGTTCGTGCCAGGAACTCGCACGGCGTCAGTCTACCAAGCCACGTGTCCGCACCTATCAGAACCAAAGGTTAGTTGCGAGTTTTTTTATTTAACCAATCACAGCTTATGTTAGCTATCACACACGAAGCTTTATTCACCATAAACATGGTAGAAACAGAGGCTAAATGCAAATAATAAAAAAAACACATCGAGATCTGAAAAACTCAAACACATTTGTTGCTAAACTTGGGTAAATTGGGTTTAGGACGCCTCAGCATAATTTTGATGTGCTGTATAAAGAGTGGCAGATTAGTCTAAAACTGCTTCACGGTGGGCACTTTTCTCTTTTCCCGCTCAGAGTAATAGCCTATCTGTGCCTAACCTTACCCGTGACTTATGCTCGACTTAAGTCAGATTTAAATTCGTGACGGTGTCTTGGTGCGCTAATGGTTTATTGGTTACTGTTGTGTGTTTTGTGTTAACCTATAATTAGTCACTGGTTAAACTATGAGGGATTATGGTAACCGGTTTTAATTCAGCACTCGTGTTGCCAAATTTTTACCTTCGCCAAGGAGGTAATGTTTTTGCCGGTTTTTGTTTGTTTGTTTGTCTGTTTGTCTGTCTGTGTGTTAGCAAGATAACTCAAAAAGTTATGGACAGATCTTTCTGAAATTTTGAAGGTATGTCGGGCATGGCACAAACTACCAATGATTCAGTTTTGGGGGTGATACGGCAGGAATCCTGGATTCTAAATTACTTTGAAATTTCCGTTACTATTGCGTTAAAGGGGAACCCCTGGCATAGTGAATATGGTGACGCCACCTGGCGAATAACATTGCCTTGGCGGAGGTACCTGCGGGCTATGACTGCTTTCTAGTTACTACTAGGCTGCATTATCGGTCTGACCGCCCATCTGTCTCGTGCCGGATTTTAAATCAAAAACGACAAGAAGGCGCAGCCAAGCCAAAATCGGCGTGAACGTTTTTCAGGACAGGAATAACTGGTATGTCGATTTCAAAGCTCAAAAGCTAAAGGTCAGGCCGACGGCCGGACATTATGTCGGCACTGAGTTCACATACATTTACACTGTATATACTTTCTGGTTAAACAATTATTCCTATATTGAATTATTTATTGATCATTGTGAAAAGTGTTTGGGCTGTGGTGTGTTGACGCTGTACGCGGTTGTGCCGTGTCATAGCGTTAAGGCGTTGTGTCCGATCAACGAAGTTGCTCTGCACCAGACCGGGTTAGTACTTGGATGGGTGACTGCTTGCAGGCAGGTAAACCATCTCGGTATGTAACCAACCGCCTAGGTCAACTCAGCCTTTCATCTTTCCGGGGCAGGTAAATCGAGTACCGGCCTATCTGGCTGAGGTTAAGGCGGAGCGCGTTCACCTGTGTCGGATGGTAGGTAGTCCTCCGTGATTCCATACGACAGGTGACGCTCCGTAGCTCTTGAGATGGGTTTCCCATAAAAAGCTATACACCACGTTTAATCTTTTAATCTTTCTTTTACAGGAGTGGCTCAGTCGTCGGATGATCGAGCTACAGCAAACACTGGTCTAGATCTGATGTACGTCCGGACGAAGCTATCGGGTCCCAGTGGCGCCGTGGTCCAGTTGTTATCAGTGGTAGCCGAGTCGTCGACCAGTGTTCGTGTAGCGTGGAACGTACGCAGACATCGGCGCTACATGCAGGGTTTCCACGTCCGCTGGCGACAGGCCTCGGCACGACGACGACAGGTAAAGCCCGGTTGGCTCAATGGCGTAGCCGGCCGGATATGTGAATCGGGTCCCCGTTTTCCACCTCACGAACAAAAAATTTTTTGTCAAAAATTTTTCTACTATTACAATTTTTTGTGGTCTGGCAAAACTATGGGTGGGGCAGTTTTCCATCCCCTTGCCAGGGCACCACTGCTACAGTCAATCAAGCACTCTTTACATAAGTTTCTGTTTTGTCAAGAAAAAGGGTTACCGCTGTTATTACACTTTCTTTTAGAATAAAAATACCAAATAGGCTAAATTGCAAACGTGAACTGACGACTAACTTTGGTGTTAGCTTAGTTTACATACTTATGTCACTTGCGTGACAGCCTAATCGTTAATTTTTGTAGCTGTACTGGTAATTTAAATGTACTGTTTATTTGCACATACGACCACGCGAAGAGCTTTGTGTTTCGCTGGCATCTTTCCGATTGAATTCTTCGTGTCATTAGTTGAATTACTGAATGACTGATTTTTAATCAGATCTCGCTGTGTATTATATTTAACTTTGAACTTTGTAATGCATCTGTGGTCTTTTAGCATGTAATGTGGGCACTAGTAAATGTTAAGTATAATATGGTGATATGATATGATATTTCGGTAAATAAATTTGATGATGATAATGTCGATGGTGCTGACACACACAGGGCGGCAGCGGTAGCGGCTCGGGTGACGGATTCTTGCAGGTGGTCATAGATGACTCCGACACGACTGACTACAAGCTGGGTGGTCTGAGGCCTCACACGGCCTATGAGATCAATGTCAGGCCATGGTACCGCTCAGTCGTCGGACTCGAGAGCAAGACACTGCTTGTCCGCACTCGCGAGGACGGTAATCTCTTCATTTGTTCTTTATTGTTGTTAAAATGTTAAAATCGTGCACTGGCCACAGCATGACTCCGTCATTGATTTGGTTGCTTAGTCGGCAGGGCTATCAGAAACTGCGATATTGCACCGACGGGCTGTGGTGTGTGAACAACTTGCCCAGGGTTGTTACTTGACCGCAAAATGGCCAGGAGTCAAACCAGCAACCTCGCCATCATTGAGTCGGTCACGCTAATCATTAGACTTACAAGCCACAAGCTGTCTGTTTATCTGTGGCGTACGGTTTCCGTGGTGGCGTTTAAGGCGATCAGTGTTCATTTGTACAAAATTGACCTATTTGCCCTTTCTCCGTCTGTATTTCTGGATCCACTACTTTTTTTGTCTATCTCGTCTGCAGGTAGACCTAGCTCAAAAATTATGATGTGTTCTGTGATAAGATTTTGTGAACTGTAAGTAATTCACTGGTGATGATAATATCTTTTACTTATTCAAGTCGTATATTGTTATTGTGGGTGTTGTGTGGTGTATAATTAGAACTTACACGGCTTTGGCTGTGGTTAATGTGCGCTGCAGTGCCGTCGGCGCCGCCAGGTAACGTGCACGGTACGCTGGTTGACAACACGACGCTATATCTCACCTGGGAAGCGCCACCCGCGCATCTTCGTAACGGACAGCTACGTGGATACAAGGTCCGTCACTGTGACTGTCAATCAGTTATTCAATCAGTCATTTAATCAAGATTCAAGGATAGGTGCATGCTAATCAGGCATCTGAACAATCAATTGAAGTACCAGGGTAGGGTCTAAACAAAAAGTGGAATAAGTCTATTTTTGAAGGGTACATTGGAAAAGTGGTCCAAGTCCATAATATGCAGTTCTTTTTTGATTTAGTCCACTTTTTGACTGTACTTTTTATATGGCACTTAGCCCCCTTTTTGTTTGGACGCTTTGACTGTTAAATCGGTCAGTCAGTCAGCTAGTAAGTAAGTGCGTAAGTAAGTAACAGAAACGATTAGAGTGTTCAAACCAAGGAAGCGTCGCTGCATCGGGCATCGAGTTTGTTGCCACCATCATAAGATTTACATTTATGCTGTTATAGCTCTGAACGATTTGCCAACGTAAAAAATTGAAAAATTACCTGGAAAGGGTTAGGACCCATTCTCATGCCGTTTTTGGGGGCCTTATCTTATGGCGTCTCCTCAGTTATTTTCGGCTGGCGTCGGAACTCGGGATTTTGGTCTACGATTTGAGCCAAGATACGAGCGTCGACTGCGCATTTTGTAGCGTTTACAAAGCGACAGAACCAAACTAAAATCTCAGTTTAGTTCGGTTGCATCTAAAGAGTTTACAAAGCAACATAATTGAACTGAGCTAAAATGCCATAACTGGTGCAGTATGAACTGAGATGTAATATGTCAAAAATGATAAAAAGTGATATTTTTCACATTACATGCAGTTTACGCTTGACGTGGACGTTGGCGTTGACGTTGACTGTGCAAAGCAAACAAATTGGCAGTTTAGTTGATTTCAGCTCACGTTCGCTCTGTATGCGCGTTTAGATCTATTTGCTGGGCAACGAGACTCGCTTCAGCCAGGAGATCCCTGTGAACGCGTCTTTGCAAGCGGTCTACATACACCATGTCGTCAGAGATATGACCTACCGCATTCAGATCTCAGCCGTCAACCGGGTCGGTGACGGACCACGTAGTGCAGCCATCGTCGTCGGTTAGATTACTACGTTCTTATTGCTATCTCCTTTACGTATAGAAATAGAGCATGCTATATTAAGTTATTTTGATTAGTAATTTATTAGTCCGCCCGAAAACGATAGTTTTCGGAAGGACTTCTGTTTTACGCGTGATGTTTTTTTCCACTCGCGAAATCTCCGAGATGCGTGGGCCGACCGGCGTGAAATTTTGCACGATGGTCAGTAATAGGCCGAATTTTATAATGCCG
>Ga0056128_1008223_pt1 | contig 13174 bp, 11 predicted proteins | sample WorMetLIZISLAND2_FD_71113 | JGI IMG/M metagenome (GOLD analysis project Ga0056128, IMG submission 71113) | Marine gutless worms symbiont microbial communities from Max Planck institute for Marine Microbiology, Germany - Olavius geniculatus... ...
TGTCTGTCTATCCGTCCGTTCGTCCGTCCGTCTGTCTGTCTGTCACACGGGTGGATCAGTCAGAAACGGTGCAAGCTATGATCACCAAATCTTCACCATCGGCTGCCCAGAAGACTAATTTCAGGAACCGTAAAGCTTTTCCATAAATTCGAAGGGGGTCGTCACCCCGAATGAGGGCCCTAAATGAGAGGGGGGTGGGCAAAATTTGTGATTTTTTGCCAATAAGTCGCTGTATCTCAGTAATGGTGCGAGATAAGGCATAGGTTACTATTAATCACTAATAGGAAATCGTACACTGGATCTTGATTGCTACCGAATTCAATGACCTTGGATGACCTTGAACGCCAAAATAGGGGGTTTTATGGATTTTTTGCGATTTCAGGCTGCGACACAAGTCTATGTTATTCACATGGTGTTGCCACGTCACTATCATTATGTGCACTTTGGCGTGACTGTAATAAAGGTGCTGTATTTTATCCCAAATTCCCGCAAATCTAACTCAAACAGCGACAGAAATTTTCGTTGTACGATTTCGTTGTATTGTGAGCGCAATAATGTATTATTATGGGGCCGTCCTTCCTAGAAGGAGGCCCCATTATGTATCGATGCTGTCCGTCTGTCTGTCTGTCCGTCTGTCCCTTGCCTCCACCTAGAGGGAAAACGAAAAGGCCTAGGAAGACCAAACTTGGTAGGAAGGGTCCCTGGGACACGAGCACCCCGTGGACCAATTTCGAGGTCAAGGGGTCAAAGGTCCTGGATTCTGGATCACTTTCAAATTTTCGTTACCATTGCGTTAAAGGGGGCATATGGGAACTGCTGGCAAAGCGACAGTGTATCCAATCACGCTTTTTTAGGTCACGTAGAACTAGTTCACTGTGGAAAATGCAACTATAGTTTGAAATGCTTAGGTGAAATCTACATTACAATATTTGATTGTACATTAATTGGCTCAGAAACATCTATTGTGTACAGTTCGTGCAAAAATGTCGCAACGTCAAAATTGTTATAGTTAGTGTGGTGAAGTATAAAAATGTCAGCATTATAGCTCTATTTTAATTTAAAATTTTGTATGTAGCTATGATGGCAGACGACATTAGATGGTTTAGTGACAGATGCGATTAACTGTTTGAGTTATAATGTTGAATATAGTGCTCAGCTGCAGTGGCGTCATATGTTAGCAAGTTTGGGGCAGCTGCAAATTTACGACAGTTTTCAAAGGTCAAGGTCACGGCGGCTAATTGCGTTGTTGGTGAAAAAGCCCCATAACTTCGCCGCCTGTTGTCCGATGACTGAACTAGACCTCGGTTTCGTGCCCTCTGCCGCAGGAACAAACAGACCTAGAAAGCCCCAAACCAGCATGCACGTACTCAACTGCAAGGACGGCCCCATAGCGGGCGGCCCCTCAACGGCCGCACCCCCTTGTTTAGTACATTTCTGATGCACAGTATTTGGTGAAACGGCTTGCATACCTTACAGAGTAATTTGTGATATTTTGTTCGATGGTGCTGCCACCTCGCGAATCGGTTTACAACGCCCAGCACTAACCAACGCTGATTGATTGCATTGATTGACTTGTTATATTTTTACGCGCGAATGCAGCTACTGCTTTCATCACGTCTTAGCCATCGCATTTCTGTCCATCCGTCTGTCTGTCTGTCCGTCCGTTGGTCACACAGGTGGATCAGTCAAAAGTGATGCAAGCTAGGATTACCAAATTTTCACCGTCAGCTGCACGGAACTATCGTTATGCGATCCAGATAGAGAATTTGGTATTTTGTATATTGACTTAGCGTGAACACCCCAATTTTCAGCTATTATACTGAACCGGAACTGCTATAGGCTTTCGCGCGTCTCATTAGCAATTAGTTCAAATTTCTTGTTATTATTAAGCGCTGCCATTTAGTGCTTGGAAGACTTGGTGCTTGTAATTGTAATTAATTGCAATGGACTGGTGCTGTAGTGCTGCTGACAATGTCGTCAAGGCGGATGAGATTCGTACGCTAGTCAAGGACGTCTGGGACATCCGCATGGCTAAACTACACAGCAGTATCGATGTATTTCTCAAGAGTGATGCCACGCATGCCAAGGTTACTGTTTTGATCGAAGCTTCAGTACTGAATATCAAAGTGTATTCTTTGTCTGTTTGACTGACAAGTTTCTGCTTGTCTGTCACATCTTCTCATCTCGTGTGCTAGCCTGGCACTGCGTTAAACTTTGTGTGTTTGATTTTATCCCTTGTGTATTATCTGCAGGTTTTTTTTATGGAATGAGTTTTTAAAATAAATCTCTGCAATTTTTCTGTGTCTACTGAACTACAATTTTTTTCCGAAATAGCTAACTAACATGTTTAAATAAATGAATAACCATAATGAATTGGCTTGAAAATTTTCTGTGCTTCCCTAAAAATCCTTACGTTTTTAAAATTTTATTGGATCCTGAAAACTATTTTATCAATTTTTAGTTTGTTCACAAAGTTGTACTGGGAAACGATATTTTTTCCATTCAGTCTGTTGTGCTGCATTATCTTGACTATAGTTCTCATGAGTACTATTTATTTATGAATTTGACTCCCAGTTTAGTCGCTATGAAGTGGTTACCACGGACAGGTATAAGCCGTCTCTGTGTATAACCAAACGCCAAGGTCAATTCAGCCTTATATCACGCCAAGGTACGTAAATCAAATACCGGCTTTTCTGCCTGGGGTTAAGGTGGAGCGCATTCACCTGTGTTGGGTGGCAGGTAACACTGTGTGATCACATTTGGCAGGTGATGCTCTGCAGCTCTGCAATGGGTTACCGTTAACCTGTGTATGCGTGTGTTGTCAGTTGAATCATTTGACCCTGATGGAGTTGAACTGTGTTCGTCCATTTCTCAGTGCAGCTCTGGATCACATGCATTTGCTACGATCGAACCTCGCTCACACAGCCACAACGACCGACTCTTGACTATTAGCGCTGCTTCTAATGCACTTGATCTTGTTTTTATCACAGCACTGCATAAGAAAGATAAAAAATTTTTCACAGAAAACTGTTTACAGGCTGCAGCATTGTTTTTGGCATGTGGTACTTTTTTGTGGTATATTTGGTACCGGTACGTTTTTTTGCACATCATATTACTGTCATTTACAATTACATTTCATTATTACTTTTAGTATGTTAGTGTGCGTGATGTGGTTAGCTGAGAATTACAACTTTTCACCGTCGCCCGTTTGTCATTTTACTTCTGAATGATTTGTCTCTGACTTGTTCAAATTTTACGTCAGGATGATTCGCCAATTTGACCTAGTTCTTTTACTCCCTGGCTTGATCAACCCTGTATGTTGGACGACATAATGCTATTCTATATCATAATATATGACGGGGGAGGTGGTGAAAGTGGACGAAAAAGCCAGGTGAAAGGGGCGATAAAGGCAGATATCGATGAGTAATTGGCAACATAGTGCCACTAAGTTTCAGTAAATTGCTGTGTTGAGATAGTCAGCTTGCTGATAGTTGCACCTATTGCTGTACATTAGCTTTGATAAGATTCTTGCCTGTTGAGACAAGAAAGGAAAAATGTGTGATAGACTCTGTTGCAGTGTAGATTGTTGTTTTACACTGACACGTTGCAGTGCTTAGCACTGGCGTCTTAAATTCATTTTGGATGCACCAAATCTAAGGTATTTAGTATTTATGTGTTTCATTTTGGTTAAGTCAGCTGCCTGCTGTTTAGCTGGCTCAGTGTTACAGTGATGTGAATGTTGTTGACTGAAGTTACTGATGATGTCAATTGTATTGTTCTAGCTTCTTAGCAACAACATGCTGATTATTGTCATAAATCAGATGAATAGTCATTAGTAAAGTTCACCCAGCACACTCGTGTGTGTGTGTGTGTGTGTGTGTGTGCGTGCAACATTATACTGAAAAGTTATGAACATCTGGTGATAGATAGTTTCAGGATATTGATTAGCTTTTTGATGTGACCCAGAATCCAGATTCATTTGTGGATTCCTAAATATTTCTAGGACTGTAGCAGATAGGACATAAAACTGGCAATTGCATTCTGCAGTGTTTCTCGTCAGCTTTGGTCGTTTGTATATAAAATAAAATATTGCCAATTTTCCCAAGGTCTTAGGTCTTTTGAATTGATTTTATGCATTTATGAAGGCATGTGGCATGACTTGCAAAACAGCTGATTGCACTTTGGTGGAAATCTGTATCATAACCAGATCAAGAATTTTTAAAAGCATTTTTGCGTACTGTTTTATAAACCTTTAGGCTATTTCTTCAGCAAGACGGTACAATTAATAAAACAAAGTAAACAGTCATCAACAATGAGTACAGACAAGAAACATGCAAGGTGTGAATCCCAAAGACAACCAATCGTGAAATTGACCCGAGTCAATCTGGATATGTTTCAGTACCGTCTACAGTGCTTACAACCAAGTGCAAATTGCATCCTGATGGGTACTGCATCAGATGATGGGATAGCATCACAATCTTGGAGGCTACGCAGCCAAGGCCAATCAATTATTCGTTTACGAAACTCTGAAAAACTGTTCACTGGACTATGCCAGTGCACACCATTATAATCATATTCAAAGCGCTAAGTAACTCCGTGACGTGGTACTCGAGACTCCCAGTGTTCACTAGTTCGTATTTTCGTGACTCGGATGGAAATTGGTCATTTTTCATGACCCATGTGATCAGTCACTCAGTTGACCCATGGGTCAACTGAGTGACTGATCACATGGGTCATGAAAAATGACCAATTTCCATCGTCATCTCATCCTAGGGTTGTCATCAATGACGCCACGTGATTTTAAGAAAAAAGTAGCCTAGATTTAAAATTGCAAGCTACTGCAATCATTTTATCATGGGTCAGTGGGTCACTGGCAGTGATCCATTGACCCACATGACCCATCCAAAATCGTGACCTACTGACCCATTTCCTTGGAACTAAGTAAAAGAATTCTCATTTTTTTCATTTATTGGGGGAAATTACCTGCATTCTTTGTGTTTGGGTAGTTGTGTTTGCAGTATATGGACCTTGTAGTACTCGAGTCATTTTTTGTGACTCGGCCTCCAGACTTAATAGACTTGAACCCTCGTGATTCAGACTCAAAAGAGGATGCGACTACGTCACTGAAGTAACCACAAGAAAACTCACTGCACAAGCTAGCATACAGTTCATCAAACAGAAAACATACACAGCAATTCACTACTGGTACTGCAGCTCGAACGGACTCGCCGTCACGGCCGGAGCAAAGCTTCATTAATACTATGTATACAATGACACAGTCTTATTCAGTCGATTCTTATGTCACAGTTCGCAGCTGAGAAGAAAAGCACAACGGATGAAGAAGCTTGGGTCCCCACTTGCGTTGCATGGAATTGCTACCAATTAATTACAGACAAACCGAATAAGGAAAGGAACCTAGTATCAACCGTTCATAACTATACCGAATTACACACAGACTCGCAGAGTAAGCTTATAGGGCCTACCGCCAGTAGCCCACCCTAAATTATTGGCTGTCGGAAAACTGATGAAAAATATTTTTGTCTGGTCCAAAAAATTTTGTCCAAAAATGCTAAATTTTTTGCTAAACCCCCTCCCCCATTTTGGGGAATCTAGGGACAAAGTTGAGATTCAGAGCACTCATAGTCTCCTCTGTCGGAAATTTGCAGTGACTGTCGTAAAACTGCAACTTCCTTCCTCCGCCTAATTTTTAACACACAACGCCGCTGCCTACCGCCTACGCAAAATGTCATAATTAGATAAACTTGGTAAACGACTAAGATGCTACAGCGGGAAAGGAACATGCACTTGGCAAACGTTAACATACTGTACTATACAAACAAACGGCGCTATGTTCTATGCTGGCAAAGGCAAGTAACTACATTTAACTATACGGTGTTGCATACTACGTATTGTGTACAAAGATGCTGATAATAACTATGACGGCCTCGCATCCTTCTGACAGTTTCCAGTCAAAATACGCAAATGTCACAGCAGCGTCTGTACGCCAGTTTGTCGACTAAACTAACTGCGTAAAGCGCCATCGGTCTTCTACCGCACAAGGTGGCAGCAAACACTAGAAAAATACGTCGTCGGTCCAGTGCCATCATATTATGCAGCCGTCCGCCTAACCTCTGACATTTGAAAAACTGAACATTGGCACACCAGTTACTCATGCACTGAGAAAATTTCACACAAACTATGGCTTTGCTGAGACTTCTCGTTTTCGAGTCGAGAGCTGTAACGGTGTATGGCACAGAGAGGGACGGGCAAGATGCGAAATGTGGCATATCAGGAAGGCCGCACAATAGCATTCGCTTCTGCGACTGTTACTGTTTAACAGCACTGGCGTAGCCATAGAGGGCACATGCGCCCTCTAGAAGCCTACTCATTTACTCAAAGTAGTGTAAAAAATATCCGAAAAATTTCTGGGGGAGACCCCTTCTCCGTGCGGAGGGGACATCTCTTCCCATACCCCACCCCTTCAGTGCCCCACTGCCCCCACTAAAACTAGATCCTGGCTATGCCACTGTAACATTTTAACTGTATCTCTTCAACGTGCATGACGTAGGTAACCGTCGCCGGCAGTAGGGTATTCCATTACGGAAACGGTCATTTATCCCTGGACAGCGTGTAGGCAAAGTTCCAGATATTGGATAGGCAGATGACTGAGTGGAAGCGGTAGAAGACGGACAGTGGGAACGCGACTCGTTCGATGATGTACCACGCGATGGCGCCACACACTGCCGAGTGAACACTCACGTTCTCAGGACGTTCCACCTTGAACAAAACATTGAAAAGCGGGGGTGATTATTGTCACTTAGGGAGTGCCTACATGTACTACTGTTGCAGAACTGTTGCTCAACAGTAGGCACTTAGCGTCTAAGCGTGGCTGGGTAGCGGGGGCGGTCGCTGCGACGTTGACGCGTACGTGCGCGTAGTCACGTAGTCGCCGACGCTGTTAGACGGTGCTATACTGTTGCGCAACTGTTGTGCAACAGCTGCATATGCAGGCACCCTCGTAGGCTTAAATAGGGGTTACAAGAATTGCTCAAAGATAGCTCTCTTCCTCATTCTCTTATCCTTGGAACTGCAGTTTAAGACTGATGCCGTCTTTGTGGCCTACCGGTATATTGTGCCTATGAAAAATCCCAGTCATGGCGGACCTTTTGTACAGAGCCGGCCTTAGGCAATCAGCGATCTTGTTACAACTATACGTCAGTCAACTTTCACTCCTGTTCTCTCCCCTCTCCCTTCCCTTCTTTCCTCTCTCCATAGTCGCGAAGCGCGACCCCTTAAAATCAGCAAAGGGGTTTGGTGGAGCGCTGTAAGCTTCCCCAGCGGGTTAGGGGCGGAGCTCTGTGGCCACGCCAGTCCCATTTTGCTTCATTGCTCGGAAAAAGCATCTGGTTGCACCATTTCTGGTTCTTTTGGTCAACATTGCAATGAGTCATTATGAGTGGCAGAATAAAAGCCAATGCAGCTCAAACTTAATTTCACTTAACGTCATTAATATCCGGGTATGCGCCATAATCTAAACATCAAAGTCGATAACACTGGCAATTTAATTTGTACGGATTTTTAGGGTACAAAAATAAACAAGTACAGCTCACACAGCGGCACCCACGACTTTTTTCCAGTGGCACTAGAAACACTTGGATCCATGAGTGTCAGCACTCAGGAATTCTTGGCACAAATCGGAAGACGTATGACCGAGGTGAAGACGGACCACGTAAAACGACGTTCTTATTCCAGCGCTTCAACGCGGCATGCCTAGCTGACACGTTCGCAATTTCCGAGCCCGTATAGTAACCATTCTAGACATAATTTCTGTGGTTTAATATTTCAGCCATCGGAAATTTAAAAAAAATAAATAAAATGGCAGCCCCCTAAAATCGGCGGCCCTGTTTGGCCGAACACCTCGAACATGCCTAATGCCGGCTCTGCTTTCGTAGTTCAGTTATCATGGAAAAGAAAACATCAATTTTGTTGACGCAGTGGAATTTCTATTGGAGTTTGTTGATGAAGCATCAAACCTAATGAAGAACAGTATGACCGTTGGTAATGTTTTGTACAATATATCGATATTACATTATACCTCGAACAGAGTGACGACGAACAGTGACAGATTGGCGAGCAGCAGGAACGTGACCAGGGTGCGTCCGGGCTTGCGTCGCTGCTGTCCCGTCGTGCGGACGACACGCCGTAAAGCATCGACGACGAAGACCGTCTGGACGGAGCACTGGACGAACGACGAGACTGACGTGGCAGCCGCCAGCACACCGACCACCACGACGTCCGTGTCGTCCGACCACGCCGTGAACGAGATCACCGCCGAAACGGCGCGGAAACACTCGAGCAGTGCCACGGCCGCCAGGGCAGCTATCAGCAGCCACGTCTCCAGCACGATCGACGGACCTACGATACAACGACAACTATTACAACAACTACTACGACACTCCAGCGGTGCCACCTCAGCCAGTGCCGCTATCAGAAGTGAAGTCTCCAACTCAATAAACGCACCTACGACACAAATACAACTGCTACAACTACAACAACAACACGTACAACTACAACACTCGAGCAGCGCCACCGCAGCCAGGGCAGCTGTCAAAAGCCACGTCTCCAGCACGATCGACCCTCCTACGGCACAGATGTGATTAAGTCAGCGAAAAGAGGAAGAAACGTTGGCACGCTTTTATGGAAAACATTTTTAAAACGTTTGTAAACGTTGAATAAAAACGCGACCCGTTACTACTATTACAATTCGATTACTTCACGCCAGTAGATATAGTTTGTTCATTCACACTCAAGTTCAACAAATTTTTGACGTCATACATAAATAAGTTAATACTCTAATAAATTTTTAAAATCCAGTATTACTTCCAGCATTAGCAATTCAATTTTTACTATAGGTCTATACAGAAATATAATGAGTCGCCATCTTTGATTTTTCACACTGACCGTTCAACATTTATATATGAAAAAAACTAAAGACACAAAAACAACGTTAGAAAGAAAATGAACACCGCTAAAACTCGTTTTACTTAACTATTAATAAAAAAGTTTTCAATTATAGGCAGTGACGGTTATCACAACCCAGACCTGTAGGACTGTCGACGGCGTCGGTGCCGGACGGCACAAAGCGAAGTTGGCGGAACTTGGCAGCCGCGATGACGACGGCGGACGTGCTGATTGCCAGCACGGCCAGCTGAGTACAGTACGTGATGAAACTGGCGTACAGCTGGTGCTTGTCCGTGCCGGCAGAGTTGAACGAGTTCTGACGGACGACGAAGTAGCAGCTGACAGCGACCAGCGTCAGCACGAGCAACAGCAGACCGACGAACAGGCCTCGGTGTGCCTGTACACACAACGTACATTAGGCCTACGTACACTCATCACGAGACCTATTAAGCCGAGACCGAGACGAGACCCGAGACGCACGACTGCGGCACGAGACGACAAACAGACCCCGGTGCGCCTGTCAGGCAATTGAAACTACACGCAGTGATCGACGCGTTTCAACTACTAGCTTTCATGCATTCATACATCACTTCATCAACAAAATAGGCTAACTAAATTAGCGTGACATGATTGGTAAACTCGAACAAGTAATCTGAGCAATGCTCACGAGACGGGCGACAGCATCAGTGCAGCCATCTGGGGAATTAGTGTAAAACGTACAGTAAAATAACATCGCGTTTCCAAATGGTACCCAGATTTGAGGCCGCCGTCAGGACGACTCCGTAAATTTAGACAAGAAATTTGAGCTAATGCTCACGAGACGCGCGACAGCCTATAGCAGTTCCGGTTCAGTAGTTTAGCTGAAAATTGGGGTGTTCATGCTAAGTTAATATACAAATACCAAATTTTATATCTGGATCACGATAGTTTCGTGGCGCCACCTTGTGAATAATATAGACTTGTGTCGCAGCCCGAAATCACCAAAAAATCCATAAAACTCCCTATTTTGGGGTTCAAGGTCATTCCAGGTCATTGAATTCGGCGTCAATCGAGAGCCAGTGTACGACTTCCTATTGGTGATTAATAGTAACCTATAGGCCCTAACTTGCACCGTTACTGAGATACAGCGACTTATTGGCCAAAAATCGCAAATTTTGCCCAGCCCCTCTCATTTAGCGCCCACGTTTGGGGAAACCCCCTTCGAATTTATGGAAAAGCTTTATGGCTCCTGAAACTAGAGTCTTCCATGCAGCCGAAGGTGAAGATTTGATGATTCTAGCTTCCACCGTTTTTGACTGATCCACCCGTGTGACGGACGGACAGACATACAGAATTGCGACGGCTAAGACGCGCTGAAAGCAGTAGCTGCTTTCGCGCGTAAAAATCGAAACTCAGACAGTGCGCAAGATGGCCAATAAATCAGTCTTCAGTACCTTGTCGCAGTCGACCGCTGTGCTGCCACTAGCTCGTTCCTCGTGTGACGTCACGACGTCGCTCAGACGCTCATTGGCTGGCGAGACCGGTGACGTCATCGCTCCAATATGGCGGTACATCTGGCAGATGATGCTGGCGACTATCAGGTAGTACTGAACGCTGCATGGGTAGAGGTAGGGCGACGCCTGCCAGGACAACGTGGCTCCACGATTGCACGATGTCGGTGTGTCTAACACGGGAGAAACCTTCGTCCCGTTCAACGCGTTCAGCCAGTCTCCTGCATAAAACAGATTGAACCGATCCATCTTTTTACTATCTAGCATCATAGCATGGCATGCTGCGCATAGTCTCTAATGAAGTTATGTAACATAAAACCAAGCTGTCGCTGGGGAAAGCCGTCTATGTCCAAAGAACAGCGTCCGACTTCCGATCGTGGACAGAAAGCGATTTTCCAGAGGTAACAACAGTTCTACACACGCTGTGTTAGCGCTGCTATCGAACGCTATAAACAAAGCTAGGATACGATACGGGTACGGCGCACATACAATGATGATACACGTAAATGCAGGGAGCAACTTTGCGTTGAAAATTGCGGCCAAACCGCATGCTTACTATTGACAGCCTACAGGTGCGGCGGCCGAACGGTATACCTGTGGTTGGCGCGAGGGTGGTCGTCAGCGGCTGGAGGCGATTGACCGTGTAGTCGGTCTGAATCTCAGAGACGGCAGTACTGATCCACATCGCAATGTTTGTAGCGACCAGATGCACGAAGCCGAAACGCACGACGCACTTGTGACGATGCACAACGATCTAACGACACCATGCAACCAGCCACAAAATGGTAAAAAAGTAAAGGTGGTGTATAGCTGTAAATAAGAACCCACCCCCCTCAGCACAAAGCTACGGAGTGTCGCCTGCCATACGAGATCACACAGTGTTAGCTGCTACTCGACACAGGCGAACGCACCTCGCCTTAATCTTAGCCACACAGGCGGGTACTCGATTTTCTTACGCCGAAGGGATAAAATGCTGAGTTGATCTTGGCGTTGGTTATGCACCGAGATAGTTTAGCTGTCTGCAGACAAACACCCATTCAAAGTGTAACCGCTTGACAGTGACCCGACCGGGAGTCGAACCCACGACCTCCCGATCGCAAGTCCGACACTCTACCGTTACACCGCCAAGCCACAATCAGCAGAGTCATAATATTTAGCTCGTTCGCGTTCTAACATAGGCCTGCTAACGCGAGTGGAAAAGGTCAGTATACGACATAAACTTTTTGAATGAAGAACAAATCATATACCTTTAATGTTGTTGGGATCCTTATGCGAAGTAGTTGAGTGCAAAATGGCTGGCAAGTACGCCGCATTCTAGCCTACTGCAGAGCTGGTTTCAAAGCCTGAGGAGAGGTACATTCTGATCAAATATAAAATATAACTGTAATGAACCATAATAAAGCTCAAACACTGATAGACAAACATAGTTTAAAATGTTTCAGGCGTTACTTCAAGACTAGTCACCATAGAGGCTAAGGTGTCGAGGCCATGGCCAAGGCCACGATTTTTTTCTGTACTAGCGGACTGTCCACAATGTCCAAGACAGTGCTTGAGGACCCCATCCTTGATGGGTATACACGCAACAGCAGTGAGGCCTACTCGATGCGACTTGAAGATGTAGAAGGTCTGGAAGAAGCAGAAGAAAACGTGTAGAGCTATGACGATGACGCGGTACCAGCTGACGCAGTCGAATGACAGGTGCCCGTCACGTAGCAGCTGTGACAGCTCGAACCCGTCCTGTACCATTGTCCCGATACCGAACCCTACACTCGCACCCACCCATAATCACGTTTCATGATTTATCATTCACGACACACCGACAAAAATACATATATATTATGTGCATTTTGTGTACTTTAAGTCGAAGTCAGAAGAGCGAAAAAAATTTGTATACGGTACACGACGCAATTTCCATTTCCCAGTGTTTACAATGCTGTTTTACTGTTGGTTGATAAAAAATTGCGCGCGTATTTCATTCGCATTGAATTTGTATTGAAATAAATATTTAACATTTTGGCATTTTGCATTCTGCATTCTGGAGAACTTTGCAGTTGCTCCGCTTTCGTCGTTTTGCTATAAAACAGCTATACGGACGACGTTTTTACCATTCTGACGGCCTCGGAGTGAAGTGTGAAAAGAACACAGAGAAAGAGAGAGAGAGATCGGCGAGCGAACCGATGGCGCCGAGTCGTAGGTAGAAGTTGACAGGCTGAGCGTCGAACGAGACTGAGGTGGCTGAGTGCGCTGCATGCTGCTGTAAGACGGAGCTGTTGATGTTGTTGGTCGGACTGACAGAGCGCTGCTTGACGTCCTTGCAGTCATCAGCCAATGACGATGAGTCGACGTCCTGCTGGACGACCGCTTCGTTCAGCGCAGCGCCTTCGCTCACAAGCTCGTCACTCACTAGCATACAAGATACAGTCACGCCGTGCAGGTAGGCCTATAAAAAGTGAAGGGGCAAGAAGGTAGTACTCCCGAGGGGCTTAAGCGGAGTGCTCATCTCTCAGACGTTGGCCGTGGAACCCTAGATTGACAAACCACTGAGTCCGTGACGCACGGCCAGTGCGACGCCACGCAGTCTTCCCAGCCGCAAAGAGTCACCGTCCTATGACTGCTTAGTGAACAAGGTCGGATTTAAATTCGATTAAGCTCTTTTCGGTAAAAATGTGCTGGGCCCCAGGGCCGGATTTAGGGGGGGGGGCCCGAGGGGCCCGGGCCCCAGG
>Ga0056128_1008225_pt1 | contig 13174 bp, 8 predicted proteins | sample WorMetLIZISLAND2_FD_71113 | JGI IMG/M metagenome (GOLD analysis project Ga0056128, IMG submission 71113) | Marine gutless worms symbiont microbial communities from Max Planck institute for Marine Microbiology, Germany - Olavius geniculatus... ...
TGCCTAGTGCGCATGCGTAACTGCGAGTTGAACCGAGATCAAAATTTGATCGGTGGTCAGATGGCAGTTCAGAATTGAACGGAGATCAACGCTTGAACTGCTTTGGTGCAACGCAATTTACGGCTGAACTAGGATGAAATTCAGATTAGACCTGGGTTCAAAGTTGAACAACGTTGGTGCAACGCACCCTAATACTACTAGTTGCATAGATTTGAACTAGTTTAAATGAATATGTATGTCATTTTAGATGCATTTGATGCCATTTATTTTGAGGCTGTAAACAAGGAAAATGCTGAAATGAGACGGATATTTTTGTTCAGGTTTGATCAACTGTGCGCATGTTTTGATTTTCATTTGTTATCTAAATTTATTACAGGTACTAATAATAAGCTAGTCGTTGTAACTTACTATAATGTGTGGAAAGTTTGTCTGTTTGTCATATCCCTTTGGCACTTTTTGTGTTGCACGGTCAGTTCACGGACTCTGACTGTGGCGTTCGAGTCCTTGGGCTTTACATGCATACACCCCCACCTTGTACCCCACTTTCCCTCACTCACAGCTTCAGGAGGGTGTTGAGTTGCTGGCTGGCCACCAGAATAGTGCTTAGCATGTAGTGCTTCGTGGCATCATTCGGCGAATGATGATAACTCTCGCTAGTCATTTTAATTGCGACTAATTCCAATTGTTTTATAGGTGTTATATTTTCTAGCAGTTTGACAGTACCAGTAGTTAATTAATGTTACTGCTACATTTTTTTTGTTGCAGCTTCTACTATTACTACTATTGTCATCATTTACTTTTAACAGTGATTACTGTTAAGTACTACTACTGTTTATCATCATAATTTATTTCAGTAATCATTGGAACTGAATAATTAAGCAATACAACAGTTTGTGCATGCAAATGGTCAAAATGGCACTTGCATCTGCCCTTTTTACTGCAAAAATATTTTTCAATATTAAAAACACATATTCAGTAACAGGCTGTGATATTACACTAAGCAATACAGGATTTAGTGAGTAAAGTGACTGATATACACAAACTAATTGTACCATACCAGCAGTATGCAGAATATGCATCAAGTTTCCGTGTTTATGCTTTTGTAGGGAAGGTTCTGTTGTATTTTGGAATGTATCTGACATTGAGGTCTGCTAGCATTTTCATCTTACACACATTGAGAGCTGTTATTATCGTGAACTTTTGTAGGATGTTGTCGTTAGACATATTGGGAACAAGCATAATTGACTTGTTTTTGTATCCTTAATTGCTATTGATTAAAATTTGAAATAAATGATGAGTGATGACTGATGACAGCAATGAATTCTTAACTATATTTAAATTTTAATTGATTAAAAATATTTGTACAGTTAATTAATTTATTGTTAATTTTTGCAGTCTACTAAATATGCTACAAAGATAGTGTATTTTTCGGCAGTGGCTGTGTGTGCACAGCAAAGTCAATGGTTAGATGTAATAAGCAGACAGCAGCATGGCTCGTACGATGTCGAAATGATGCAAGAAGAGCAGGAAGTCCTTGACTACAGCTACTCCGAGTAAATACTCACTACGTCTTAGTATTGTTTCAGAAGACAGTCGAATATAGTGCTGTGTGAGAGGCAGAAATGGTGATAAATGTGAGGTGAACTGGGCTGCCATGTTGCGACATCTTGGTGCAGTCCGTTGGAATGTAGGATTGTATTGGCAATTTTGGAGGCAACTTGAAGCTTGGGCAAATTGCTGTGCTCCCTAGATTGTGCTTGTTTTATCTTTGTTGGAAACTGAAGAATTTTATTTGCAGTCATTCGCACTAGTGCAGTTAAGTTAAAATGATTTCCATTGCTTCTATAGAGCAAGAAGCTAGAATCTTTCTATGGTTGATTAAATCATCAAATTTATTATTGTAGCTCAATGAGTCAGTTTCCGACTATTCCAATTCCAGTATGTTTCATTGAGCCTTCCTGGTCATTTACACACACGTTGTTCTATGGTCTCATCCTCATCATCATCTTGATCATTAGCATCGGTGGAGTTTTGTGCTCTCTAAGTATTTCTAGTTATTGTTATTATTGTCGTTATATAGCTGCGTCAACCCCAGTATTGGCACTGTAGTGTATTCCAGCAGAAGAAGGAGAAGAAACAGAATTTCTAGTATGGACATTGTTGTGAGTTTAAGATACAACATTACTGACTGACCACAGAGTTGTTGTTGCTGACCATAGATAGAGTTGTTGGTGTTATGTTGTAGCGGTGATTCTCGGCTCGTGTCTGGTGATATAGAATTGAGTCATTCAGATGCTCAGGCCTGCCTGCTCGACATGTTTGCATTTTCCAATGCACTGTCATCTTCAGGTTACTCGATTCTTTCATTAGTACTAGGTGGCTCGTGGAATAGTGGAAAGTGGTTATTTGTTGTGATATTTTGGAAAAGGCTATGGCCGAGTAATTAAGACTCATATGCTGAGACCTGTGTGGGAATTTTTGATGTTCAGAATGGCAACGTGTTGGAAATTTTTTTTACTTTTTGTGCAAGTCTTCAAATGTGAAGGCTGGTATTGTTTTTTCTCCCGATTGCTTGCTAGTCTGTAATTGCGATCATTTGTTGCGCTGGTGTATTGTAGTGAAGCTGGCCATGTGGGAGGCGCTGTTATCAGAATATGTTCTCTCCATTGAGTGGGTGCTTCAGGTATTGACGGTTTATTCAGTTCCGTTGCTTAAATTAAAGGTACAGCTAACGATGCCATATTTCTGTGGAGCCTACACATGGTTATTGTCTTCTTGTCTTAGGCTGATGAGTTTGTAGCTGATCAGTTTGGCACAAAACTAAGTGTTCTTAGCTGCAGAGCGTTACCATTTCTTGGTTGGAATTTGGAACAAAAAATTTTCTGATGTTTTGCACAGACTGGGGGTTATTGGATTTGCCGTGTTGCAATAAAATGGTTTTGCAGGCTGTGAAGGTTAAAAATGAAACCTGGCAAACCCGGGTTTTGGGTCCACATGAACCCAGGTTTCTGGGGTTAAAGACTTGCAGTTAGTTAAGGTCCTGGAAACAACGGTTTGGATTCTCTGGCTAGAATCAGATTGTACCACTTGGTAAGACAGCCGCATTATGTGAATGACTGTGTATAAATACTAGTGTTTCTCTAGTGCTTTTATACTGTTGTTTGGGTGAATTTACGGCCATTTGGCCTGTTTAAAAATCTGCTGCATCAGTTTCCAAAGCAAATCACTTTTTGACCTCATGCAACCATATTTGTGAACATATTGTGTCATGGAAAGTCCTTTCGAGTCCTGGAAAAACGTGGCATTTGGTCTTTGCAAGTCCTGGAAAGCAGTGTTTTAATATCTGTACGAACCCTGTCAAAGGCACATCTTTCATCGTTGTTGGTTTGTTGTGCAAAGGATTTGAAAGAGGGCAAGAAAATACGTATGTCAGAGCCTGATGTACTGAAGAAAGCCGGTCAGCTGTTTACATTGAGGTTCCGAGGATTTCATCTTTTACTTTACTGCCAGTTACTGTGTAACTGCTGTTTGGAGAAAACTACGTTTTTTAATTAATTGGCTTGTGGAAGTATAATCAAGTCAAGTTGTTTATTTTTAAAATATGGCAGCACAGGTGCTTGATCAAAGTAGTTACAGTTAAGAAGTTTACTGTTAAGTCATTGGCTAGATGATGTATGAAAGGTATTTGTTGGAAGGTAGAACGTTGGAGAGCATATAAACTGAACTGAACTGAAGCAAATGTGCAGAGTTAATATGCTGCAGCAGATAGTTTTGAAGATGAGTCAGTTTCAGTTACCAGTTCCAAAGTAAAGTAGTAACATAGTTGTGTAAACTAGACTATATTTCTATCATTGATTCACCTGGGAAGTGGTCGTTAGAATGATGCCAATATTTCTGCTATCATTTTTTTAGTTGGCTAAATTAATGCTGCCTCTGTAAAAGTGAACTTCTGGTAGTTGTTCGAGCAGGACTTTTGCCAGCTGAATGCCATTTTTGTCATCAACAGCATGAAAACACTAATGATGTATACTGAAATTTTTACAAGGAGGGCAGATGTTGTTATTGGAAATATTTTATGATTGTCATAATTTACTGAGAGACATGTTGCACTGCAGTCATTTGGTCAACCTGAGTTCGGACTTGCTGGACACTCCAGACTTCTACTGGGATCGTGAGGAGTTGGAAGTTCTCTACAGCAAGACTTGTAACTACCTCAACATTGCACGACGCACTAAGGCAAGATCTACACTGCTAGGTCGTGTTGTGTGAAAGCTTGAGAGCCAGGTTCTGTTGTTGTACACGTTGCAGCATCTTAGCTAGAGCTGGTGCCGGTTAAGATTTCCTGTTAAGATATTTTTATTATTGATTAATCTCCAAACATTATTCAGAATTAATCGATTGATTGTGATTAATTTTTACACGTGATAGCAGAATGCTTCATGCATCTTAGCCATGGCCTGGGTGTCTGTCCGTTCGTCCACCTGTCCATCGATCCGTCACACTGCTGTATTGTATTAAAACAGTGCAAGCTAGGATCACAAAATTTTCACTGTGCACTGCCCCAAGACTAGTTTATCGTGACGAAATTTTGTGCCCCTGGGTGAGGGGGTTCTTCTCGAATGAGGGCATCAAAGAGGGGTATCCTCTTTTTAAAAAACGTTATTTTGCAGCTGTTGGCTCTTCTAGTGTGAAAACGGTTGGAGATAGGTACATACATGTTGCTTATCATAACAAGCACTGGTCACGGGCTTTTTAACTTTATCAGCATCAATGACCTTGAACGACTTTGAACTCCCAAAATTAGGAATTTTCGTGAATTTTTGGTGAGAGATCATCACATTTATGTAGGGTTCCACTGCAGCGAAAAGGTTGAAAAACACTGACCTTCAGACTGAACAGCCATGACTGGTAGATGAGCATCCCTCTCATGGATGAACACCTCTTTTATATGCTCCAGATGGACGTGGTTCATTTTGCCTTTTTTAATACAAATGTGATGGTGGAAAAATTGAGTCAACTTTTTTGGATTGAAGTCTGTCTCAGTAGTTACGTCGTTGTCGATTGTTGGGAATGGGCAGGTTATGAACGAGAAGCTGAACCAATGCGTTGGGCTCGTAGAACTTCTGCGAGACCACCTCAAAGACAAACATCACACACGGCTTGAACTTATGATCATTATTCTCATCTTGATTGAGGTCTATTTTATTATTTATTATCTGATTTTATTCAGATTTCAATCAGTTGGTCACTTATTTGCTTAATAGAGTAAAAGCAATACTGACCAACGTTTGTAGCTCAATAAAATTAACACTGAGCAAGATGTGCCGGGTTCATCAGAGTACTTAGAACAATTAGCCTTAGAACAATTTTGAATTTTACTCTGTTTTTTGTCTGTTATACATTTTTTCTTTGTCCCATTTTTTCTCACTGGTTCAACTCATTGTACCCTGCTTCAATACAGCACATGTGCTCACATGTTTTTAAGTAAACTTATTTTAACTAATCAATTGCAGGAATTCTCACCTAAGAACTTTTACAGGTTTCGTGCCCTTGCATCATTCAGCCAAGAACATTAAAGCACTGAAGGCTAACAAGGTCTTTTAGTGCTGTTGACTGAATGACAGAAAGAGCATCCAGCCTGTGGAAGTTCTGCCATAACAATTTGTGATCAATCAATTAAAATAAAGTCTACTTAAAAACAACACGGTAGCACAAGTGCCAAGTGCTGGATTGAAGCAGGCTCCAACAATTATTCTTGAACGTTTGTTTTTGGATACCGGCCTGACTTGGAATAACCTAACTTGGAGTATTTCTAGAAAATAATGCAGTATGGTCAGTTTTTAACTGGTGTTGTGCACTTGTGTATTGTCAGGTGTTATATGCAACATTCCACATGATAGAGAAGTACTACTTTGTCAGCAGAGACAGCGGTCAAAACGACGATTTGCTTGAGCAGTGATTTGCACCACTGACCAATGACCAGTCACATGCCATGCGTATAGTTAGCCGTCTGAAGTCGTATACTTCTTATGCTGCTGCGGTTGACACTCTCTTGCATTTTTCCTGTTCATTCCTGCATTTGATGTATCCAGTATTTCTAGCGAGTGACATTTTTTCGTGCAGATAGTGTTCCGTTCGTGACTGCTCGTACTGACGAAGAGAACTGCAGTACTAGGCACTGCTACTAGTTTGTTTGATTTTAGCTACCGTTAACTGCACAGTTTTCCGTTTGCCTTTTAAATTTGCGAGTCGTTCAGTTGAATGATTCATAATCTATCCACTCGTCTGATTGAAATCTCAGTGTGTAAACCGGTGCCTGTGGGGAAAAGTAATACCTTTCAAGCAGTCCGTAGAAAGTAACCTCATTTTGTATTGTCTAATTTTTAACATTATTTTACTGGCCAAATCAGTGTTAAACTTGATAAGCTTTATTTGTTATAGATCTTATTCTCAGGATATCATAAACACGTGCTGAAATTTAGCTGTCTTTAGAATGCCGTGCCTTGTAACTTTTAGTGTGTGCTGAAGCTGACCAAATTTCATAGTTATGTAGCAGGTGTGACATTATCTTTAACAATCATTTATTTGCAAATTTAATCAAAATAGGCCTATATTATATTGGTTGATATGAATACGTTAATAAATTTTTCACAAATGGCATCAAAAATTGGTTTATAATTTGGCGTATCTGCTCCTATAACTTTGGGAGTGGAGGGGGTAACCTCAAGAAACTTTGCCACATGACGTGCCATAAGGTGGGCATAATAACTCGGGAACGTTATTTTTGGGGGGGAGCAAAAATGTCCAAAATTTGGTGCGATTTCGGACAACTTTCGATTTTGACTGCGAATATCTCATGAACGGATGGAGATTTCGAAAGTCGGAAACAAACTTGATTGACAGCGATTCCTACTGCTTTCGGCAAAAAATTGATGAACTTCGGTTTACTAACGAAAATCACAGGTTTATTTCAGGCAACACGGCCCATAGCAAACACAAATAACAAAAAAAGTTACAGGCGAGCGTATTGACCAGCCCAAGATCAACACTGCGCCTGTTGTGTGAACTGATGGAATTACGTTCGTACCACGTAACGCTGCTGCGATAGAACTTAATCCTCTTCTTACTTTTTCCCAATCGGACTAACGGCGCCGGGCGGACTCACGTTGGTCTTTGGCCCAAATTGCTAGTACTGTTGCAAGTGTTATCGCATTTTCATTTTTTCTTTCTTTTCATTAATTTTCTACTGGATTTCGTGCGATAGACATACATGACTAAATCTGTCTAACTATCCTCGTCAGTGCTGCGCAGCACACGTTAACATAAATTGCATTTCTCAGCATGTCGTTTATAAGCTTAATGACGTCGTACGTCGTGACATGTGGTAACTATGACGTCATTCTGATAAAACGCAAACAAGTTCCTCCCCCACATCCCTTCACTTCTTCATTCCTTCTCTTCTATTTCCCTTCTTTTCCCCTCTTTCTTTTCCAGGGCCACTTTCCTTCGATCCATGCAGGTATGGATTCTCCGGAACGCCGTAAACTTCCAGCCCCCATCGACGTGTTGCCATGGCACATTCTGGGCAGGAACATTTTAGAGAAGTTCGATATATTTGACAACAGCCAGTGTTTGAATTGTGAAAAATTAGCTGGGGGTTGAACTTTTCGACGGTCAGAGCCCAACCGAAATTGTGATGTAAATCCCATGTATATAGCACATAGCTCGCTTTCAGTGCATAATTTGACAGGGTGTTAGGGGAGGGGTTGAGAAAACAATTGGGGGTTGAACTCCCCTCCCCCCGGCAATTCAAACAATGACAACAGCTACTGTTATCATTTTGTGTAGGTTATTTGGGTGCTCGGCGCGGTTAATAAACGCTCTCTCCACGTTTTGTGCGGCAGCCTTTGTACCGTGGTGCAGAATGACGCCAGTGTTTTCTACGACGATGACGCTGAGGCACGGCGCATGTTGCGAGCGGGCGAGTAGATGGGGTTGACGTAACAGATGGCGGCCTGGCCGGACGTGACGTCATGCTGCTCAGCAGCAGCAGCAGCAGCAGTGAGGGAGCACCTGCTACTCAGAGCAGCTGTGGCTTCATCGGCGTCACTCGCATCACGTGACCAGCAGCAGCTGCGTCTCCCTGGCGTCGACGTCACGTCCAGGCCTCGATTTGCACCTTGTCTGCACAGGCCAACATCGCAACAGCCGCGTTTCAATGCTCGCTCTACAGGGTGGGCCAAAAATGGCACCGTTTACCGTACGCCTCGTAACTTCACCAAATATTAACCGATTTTCAAAATTCTTTCACTGTCAGAATCAGGAGACAATTTGTAACAGATCCCACCACACCTCAAGTGTGTCGCTACACTACCTCGTGAAATGTCAGATGACGCACTTAAGCCGGCGACGCCACTGACCGGTTGCGTGATCAACGTTGATCGAGCCTGGCATGTGACCCCCAAACAACCCAGACGTAAATCCAGTTGATTATGCTGTTCGGGATGCTCTTCAACAGATGGCCTATCAATGTTTACGATTCACGACAGTCAACCAGCTGAAGAAAGCCATTGTCGCTGAGTGGGGCAAAGTGCCGCAGCGTTTGGTTGATCACGCTATTGCCTATTGGTCAGTGGCGTCGCCGGCTTCGATGCGTCGTCCAGCAGCAAGGCGGACACATTGAAAATTTGATGTGAAAACTGTAAAGATGTGATTTTTAGACAATAACAACAAGCGCGTTGTTTCTGTTGTTAATTTTTTTAAATGTGTTGTTACAAAAGTCGACTTGTTTTAATTGTTATTCTTAAGACACTGACATTTCACAAGGTAGTGTAGTGACACACTTAGGGTGTGGTGGGATCTGTAGCGAGAGTTTTATTGCAAATTGTCTTCTGATCCTGACAGTGAAATAATTTTGAAAATCGGTTAATATTTGGTGAAGTTATGAGGTAGGCCTATACAAAAATGGTGCCATTTTTTGGCCCACCCTGTATGTTAAACCGTAACATACTTGTGAACTTATGATGTCATTCAACATAACTTAAGCCTAAAAGTTTCTGTGAGCTTTTACTATTTTTTCTTTTATAGAATGTTGATTGGCCAGCATTAAAATGCCTCCATTATTGAATTTTTGGTTAAAATTAAAAAACTCAAATAAGCTTAAAATAAAACTAAAACTCCGAAAAAATGTCCGAATTTGAACACTTAGATGTGTATCCATGACGCAAAATCACGCAACCTATTTTGGTTTTTACTGTGGTTTCTAATTAGTTAATCTCGCATCAAAAGGAAAAATCACTGCACGATTTCAGTGAATCAAAAACAAAACATCTCCATTACTGAACACAGTTGACAACAAAACCTGCTATCATTGTATCATTTATACGTATAGGCTACAAACGCAACATCTGTGAGTTTATTTGTACAAACCGGCAGCACAGGAGCAGAAAGAGCAGGAGAGATGCGACTGCACTGACACACAGGACCACCAGACCGACAGTTAGACCTACAACCAACAATACATGCAAAAACATCGCCCCGGTATCGACGTCATATGCGGCCGTCTGCCACCCTGACCCCCAACCTTAACACAAACTTGACATTTTGAACTGAAAGTGGGCACGCCTTAGTCGCTCTTGTTGAAGAACGTGAACATTCACGCCAATTTCAGTTCTCTACTTCTTTTTCTGTTCTCGAGTTGAATATTTGTCAAATATTTAGATAAAAGTTTGACGCCAAGTTTTTATAGCTAATAGCCTATTCTATTCTTTTCGTCGTCGTAGTATGGCAGAAAGATTAATAACTATTTGATTGATTTATGTACAATGTAAATCAGTCAATCGTGAGAGCATATATATTATATATTATCACCTGTATCGTCGTTCTGTGTAGAAGGCGTGTCAGGGTTTACTGGTTGTGTTCCCAAGTCGTCCTGCCCTTGACCTTGACTTCCGCTGGGCTGTGGCAGCGGCTGGCTGCCCGTAGCTTTCACGTAGCCGTCAGTTTGCTGTGCGTCTATGACTGCCGTAGGTAGTACACCATTGACGTCATCTACGCTGGATGTCCGCTGATCGTCGTCTGATGATGTGCTGTTCCAGTCGGTCGTCGGTGAGACGTAGTGGTAAGGCGCACAGTCCACGGACACCGGAACGTTCTTGCCGTCAGACGACCGACCTGCATGCATCCATTCCAGCATACGTCACGGATTCATCAATGATAAACTACTGCAATAAAATTAAACTTATCTGCAAGTTTGTGCAAACTTGCGCAATACACTAGTCTTGCACGCCATTTGTAGGCCTACTGCCAATCTAATGTAGGGGCCTACTCGTCGCGCGCAACATTTTCTTTTGTATACTTTTAAGAGCTTTTTCGTTTCTTTCGGCTTGTATTAGAGACCTGGCGTCTAATTGAGACCCGTTTAATATACTGGCGTCAAGGTCGTCATTGGAAATTGTCACCCGAAGTTCATAAAATATTGTCCGATTTTAGGAACTGAGAGAAAAAAATTTTCAATAACGGTCGATGACGCTAGTTGCCATTTGTCTTGTTATACCTCAACGCATGCGTCTATCTGGCACCGTTATGGAGATATGGCCGTTTAAAGTTCTTCCAGGTAGGTTCTTCCAGGAACAAAGGTCGGTCGTTGGTCATCGATCGGTCGGTCCTCAATATTACACTGATCTCATATACTCCTCTTCGCTACGTTAGGAACGTAGCAAGCGAGGAGTAAAAATAAACGGACAAACTGTCTTCTGCGATAACAACAAAACAAGTTCTTTTACAATTCTGATGTCATCGTGAGATTTTAATATCGCTGCAGTCCAATCAGTGCTAATTAAAATGGTGCAATGATTATACGGTCGTCCGGGTAGACGTACGTTTTACTCGTTTTGTAAGTCCGTCCGTCTCTCCGTCCATCTGTTTTCCCCGTAGGTTTACAGGCTGCAAACTCGAAAACTGCGAATAGAAGGCGCAGATTACCAAATTGGTGTAAACGTTCTCCATGGCAAAAGTAACCGGTATCACAATATTTTCAACTCAAAAGCTCAAAAGTCAGGTGAACGGCCGCACATTTATGTCGCCACAGTACCGACGTAGTTTTTTTTAGTTATTGTCGTTGCATTTTCACATACCGACATATTGGATCCAGAATCCTCGAGCCTCCATTGTGGCGTCTGAATGGAACGTCAGCACCGCGTGGTTGGATGCGGTGTAGATGGGAACGTGCGGCGACGAAGCACAGAGCTTCCTGTTGGCGCCGTGCGCATGCTCACTGCTAAGCTCTGCCCAGTCGTAGTCACACATCGGCTCGCCAGCCGGCGTTGCCAGCTTCATGTCCAGTATGTAGAAAACTACCTGGCCACAGTGATAAACAATAAATTTGAGCAAAGCTCATGAGACGCGCGAAAGCCTATAGCAGTTCCTGTTCGCAGGTAACCTTAGTCTATCTCCATCAATTTCGTCGTAATTCACTCTTTTGCAGCCATAAATCGCCAAAAAATCACGTTAAATCAATATTTTTAGGGTTTAAGGTCGTTCAAGGTTATCGATGTTGACATTGGTAAGAAAGCTCCTCATCAGTGCTTGTTATGATAAGCAGTATGGCTGTGCCTATCTGCAACCATTTACACGCTAGACAAGCCAACAGAGTATGAATAACCACTTTTTACAGGGGTACCTCTCGTTGACACCCACGTGCGCAGGCCTGCTTGAATCTAGAGGGTCCGGACTTGGACTGCTGAAATCTACATTCCATGCTAAAAATTTCATACACAGGTTGTCTTGGTCTATCTCCAGCCATTTTGGCGCAATTCACTCTTGAAATGCGTGTCGCAGCGCAAAATTGTGCAAAAAAAATTTACTAAAAACCCCTCTTGGGAAGGTTCAAGGTCATTCAAGGTCATCGATGTTGATAATTTTAAAAAGCCTGTCACCAGTGCTTGTTATGATAAGCAGCATGTCTGTGCCTACCTGCAACCGTGTTCACGCTACACCAGATAATTGCGGTAAAATAACCACTTTTTAGGGGGGTAGCTGTCTTTGACGCCCGCCTGCGCCGGCCTCCTTGAACCTAAGGGGTCGGGACTTGAACTGCTAAAATCTACGTTGAATGCTAAAAATTTCGTACGTAGGTTGTTTTGGTATCTCCAGCCATTTCGTCGCAATTTGGTATTGAAATGTGCGCTGCATCCAAAAATTGCGAAAAATTTACTAAAAACCTCTCTTTGAGGGGTTCAAGGTCGTTCAAGGTCATCGATGTTTATGAATCCAAAAAGCCTGTCACTAGTGCTTGTTATGATGAGCAGTATGTATGTACCTATCTGCAACCGTTTTCACATTATTCGAGCCAATAACGGCAAAACGACGTCTTTTAGGGGGTACCCCTCTTTGACGCCCTCGTTCGAGGGGAAACCCTGCACCCAGTGGCACGAATTTTTGTCACGATAAACTAGAGACCTTGGGACAGCCCAAAGTGAAGATTTAGTGATCCTAGCTTGCACCGTTTTGATACAGCTCACGAGTGTGACGGACGGACGGACGAACGGACGGACGGACGGACAGACAGACGCCCAGACGATGGCAAAGACGCGCGAAGTTTTTATGTTGCATATGTGCGCGTAATGCATTTTTGTATGTACACATATCACAGGCTGAACGGTAGTTCAAGCCACGTGTTAACGGCGACTTCTCGTTCCTATGGGAAAACCAAAAATTCCACCCCCACAGAATCAAAACCTTTGATTCGATTGAAATAAAATTTGGTACGGTGGATTATGTCGGCCAGATGACCCCTCGCGCAAAATTTCATATAAATCTACTCAAGGGGGGCTTCTCGGCAAATAGGTGAAATATACTCAAAAATTTTTTATAGCCATATACCTTTTTTCTCCCACGCACCTACAGGTCAGACCCCTCAGTGGATTTTTGCACGCAATAGCTCAAACGATGCGGTATTAGGCAAAGGTGTGCCTTTTGGGGGTTAGAAAATTAATATTTAATATTTAACGTATTTATTAGAAATATTCGAAAAAAATACAATGGCGCCTATGGGGAAAATTAAACGATTCTTTAAACGGTCATAACTTTGGCTGTGTATAAGATAGAATCGTAATTTTTGGTTCTAAGGTATGGTTTTCGGGGATGGCCAATCTAATGGTGTTATTCAATTTTA
>Ga0056128_1008228_pt1 | contig 13168 bp, 7 predicted proteins | sample WorMetLIZISLAND2_FD_71113 | JGI IMG/M metagenome (GOLD analysis project Ga0056128, IMG submission 71113) | Marine gutless worms symbiont microbial communities from Max Planck institute for Marine Microbiology, Germany - Olavius geniculatus... ...
GCTCTGCCCCTGGACCCCGCTGGGGGCTCCGCCCCCAGACCCCCGTTATAGGCTCGCGCTCCACGCGCTCGCCATGGCCCCGGTTACTGCTTGCTCCCCCAACTTTTAAACACTTCCAACGCCCATGACGTACGATCTCAGAAACAATACAATTAATGTGATTTTGTGGTTTCAATGATTTGTACTGCAACTAAACGGTACGCCGTACGTCGGCGATGGTACCGTTGTATTCGGCGATGAGGTGCATTATGGGCTGTCAGTAGTAGCCTAACCATGTTGCTATTATCTAGCGGTTTGGCCGCAATTTTGAACGCAAAGTTGCTGCCTGTATCCATTGTTCATGTCACCAAATTACCGTGTCTTAGCGTTGATTGTAGCATTCGTTAGCAGCGTTGACCTATAGCGTGTATAGAACTGTAGTCACATCTAGGAAATTGTTTTTTGTCAGCCACCAGAAATCGGACGCTGGCCTTCAGACATAGGCGCCGGCGGTACGCCCTACGATTGGCCCACTCTAGCGACAGCTAGGATTCATGTTTTTAAAAGTAAAGGTAAAGGTCGGAATATAGCTTTTTAAAAGATTGAACCCCTCACAAAGCTACGGTACGGAGCGTCACCTGCCATATAGAATTACAGTGTTACCTGCCACCCGACACAGGTGAACGCGCCCCGCCTTAACCCCAGCCAGATAGGCCGGTACTTGATTTACCTACCCCAGAGGGATGGAAGGCTGAGTTGACCTAGGCGGCCGGTTACATACCGAGATGGTTTACCTGACCGCAGGCAGTCACCCATCGCAGTACTAACCCGGCCAGGCGTACAGTAACTTCGTTAATCGAAAAAAACGCGTTACCGCTACGCAAGGCCACCACGTAAATGGCGCACTACAATCATTTGTATGATAGCAAAATGTGAACAATCGCTGCCAGTTTTGTGCAATTAATTCACTTAAGTGCTGCACAATCAGTGGCGTAGCCAGAAATCTCAATTGGGGGGCCTCGTCTCCCTTCCTCCCCTCCCTTTCTCTTTTCCACACTTTTTTCTCCACCTTTTACCCCCTCCGTTTCTTCCTCAGTCCTCTCATTTCCCCCTCCACTCCCTTCCCTTAGTAGTAGGCCCCTAAAATCCATCTAGGGAGTCTGGGGAGCGCTGTGAGCTCCCCCAGCGGGGTCTGAGGCGGAGCCGCAGTCGAAATCGAATTTGGTGCATTTTAGCTTTAAAAGATGAGATCTGGTGGCAACAATTTTAATTATTTTCTCGAAAATAAACTGACCAAATTGGCAAAATTCGTGCAGTTTAAACGTATGCTTGTTTTGTCCGGAGGATTGGGGGCCTGGACCTCCTGGGTCCCCCTTTGGCTAAGCCACTGTGAACAATAGTTCATATTATCGATACCAATAAAATGATATCGTATAATTATTATGATATCGCACTGGCAGATGCCCATGAGTCATCGCGCAGGCTGCGCAGGTGATCGACGCCGTATATGAGTCATAGCTGCTGAGCACGGCAAGACGTACGCAGTCTACATGATGCAGTCAGGCGTCAGCGATTGCGCAACTGACGGCGCAGCAGTTGCAACAGCAGCAGCAGCAGCTTGCACGCGACCGCTAGAGAAGCACCATGTCCAGATATTTCTCGGCAATTTACCGCTACACGAATACCGCGAAACACCGCAGTATTCTTCGTGAAAACGTTTTGGTATACGATGAATGCAATATTTTCTCCAATGTTATGATAAAAAGTTTGCTAGTTAGGTCCATCGACTGTGTGTAACACGTTACTCAGTGATCAGGCGCCGACCCGAATTCTTTCTGTAGTCTGCATGCAAAGTCAAAACTCTCGTGCCAATATAAGCTTTTCTTTTCAATGCCAGCACCCTTTTAACAGACAGGTTTAATTTTAGCCCCCCCCCTACTTAAAGGGCTAATTATTCTGCGTGCATGCGACGAAGTTGCTTAGCTTTTTGTCTCTCCTAATACTGTCATCCATTATGTTTGCAAAGTCTCAGAAAAAGTACCGGTATGTCACACAGGCCTATTCGTTACGTAATGCTAACATTTTGATCTCGTTACGGATCATACAGTACAAAAAGTTCAAGTGCGGTATCGCACTCTCACGCTCAGATGACACTGAGACTACATCGTCGTTTGGTATGACGCATGACTGCAGCCAAAAATTGAGAAAAAAGTAGCACTCAGCGCATGCTGAGTGTGGTTCAAGTACGGGACCAACATCGAGCGGCGGCATCGCGTGGGATCGACCGTTAGTACGTCGCCGATCAATAAACCTCATTCACGGCTCCGGGCCCGGCCGTGTTACCATCAGCCATTCTCATCAACCGTCCGAACGACCGGCGTCTTACAGTCGGCCGGTGCATCATTATAGAATCACCCTCCCCAGAAAAGTCTCCCCGGCCGACAACTTACCGGCAAAAATTTGCCCCGCCCGGGTGCGGTCACCCGGGCGGGGCGAATTCAATTTTTACCAGTAGATTGTCGGTCAGGAGAGACTTTTCTGGAGAGAGGGGCGATCCTATGATGGGAAGACTTTTTATGCGACTGGCGATAAGGGAGAAAACATAAAAAAGATATCAATTCCGAGATTATCTCTCTCGGGTGGATTTTTCATGAAGGAGACATTTTAATGTGACACCGGCAGCAGACAGCTTGTGGCCGCGCGGCGTTCGTCAGTTCGTGCTGAGAAGCAAGCACAGCTACGCAGCACGGATTGGCGCGGGCGACGACGACTAGACCACTATGTATTAGGCCTACACGTGCGATATGCGTCATTTAACATTTTACGCGTTATAACATTTGGTGCTGCTGCGGTATAAAAGTGTTGGTCTTGGTCTTGAACAAAAAGTCTTGTTTACGCAGGCTACACCAGTGTGACTGGACGACACGCCGCTACACTTGCACGATGTGGCGACGCACGTCATCAGCGCCCAGCCCGCGCTCGTCGACGACTGCGTCCTGTAGACCCAGCCCCACGGCCACTACGACGCCAGCGGCGGTCAGCTGGCTACGCTCGGCCGTGGCGAGGACGCGCGCCGGCGCCTACTTACTCGCCAAGCTGGACGACTTCAAACGGCGCCAGCGCGACGACGATCGACGACGTGTCACCAACGCGCAGCTACGACGACTCAACCGCAAAATTGTGAGTGACTTCCAGAAGTTGGGTGTTCTATGATAATAAAACTGTGACAATAATTGTCAGGTTGCATTGCGCAATGTCATGTATCTCAACGTCACAGATTTTCTCATTCGATGAACGTCAGTATGTATCGAGCTTGTCTTAAGCAACAGGAGCGTCGTGTGTTAAGAAAGTAGTGGCAATTTTCCTTCAAACGGCTGAAAATTATCGACCAAGGAGAGTAGACTATCGTGCTCAGAATTTTAAATTTGATTTCACAAATTTCCTGAAAATGGCCGATTTTTAGCAACAAGTTTTGTTTTTTTGAAGGAAATTTTTTTTCGGACAAGAAGAAAGTCTTCGGACGTCGCTGCTGTTTGTGATGCTGCGTATACTTTCAGCTCCGACACATAAGCCTATACATGACAGCCCACTCGTTCTCCGTTGATGCGGTGAAGACATTAGTCCAGACGTTCATCTGGGCTACTGCAACTTGCTGTTTTCTGCATCACAAAAAATCTGTTTGGCGCCTACGGTCGGTGCAGAATGCGGCAGCCCGACTTATAACCGGTACAGGCAAAGCGATCACATTACTCCACGTGCTCGGAGGATGCGAATGACTTCCAGTATGTCAACGGGTTGATTTCAAGCTGGCGATGCTCGTCTACAAAGCACTTCGTGATCTCCTATAAAGCGCCTTACCTCGTCGACGACTGTCAACTCGTCTGAAACGTCGGTCGTCGCAGGTTGCGGTCGTCGGACATCGACACTTTCATCGTCCCTCGAACAAGAACGCGTCTCGGTGACAGAAGCACTGGAACAGTCTGCCGGCAGAACCGCGTCCGCCAAACATAGAAATGAAAGAATTTCGACTGCTATTAAAGAATGGTGTTTTTTGTTTACGCCAGACAGCGCGGCTTAGTGACTCTTGTTTTTGGGTGCATTAAAAAATTCTGCATACTACTACTATTACTGTTAATACTGGTGTATCATTCTTGCATCGCGGTCTACTATTTTGTACAGATGCACACAGTGAGTGAAGTGAATTCATAAATGCCACTATCTTTTATAATTTCTATCGCGTAATTGTGCAGTTTATAGTCGAGCTGTGTTGAGAGAAACTATCGAAGCCTTGATTGAAACTGACAAGTGCATGGCCGATGGAGAACTATTGTTCTACGGCGTTCAATAATGCACGAGGTTTTGTCCAGCAGCGTTCTTCTGAGTGAAACAGCTAGCGATACGTCGCGTGTAACGACTAATGCAGTAACGTGTTGCGCACATCGTCGACATTGTTCATGAATAATTCGCACACGTGAAGTTCTAACGCTGTCGACGAACACGACGGAAGCCTATTTACTCGGATTTGTAATGCAGATTGGCACGCTTAGCGGACACTGACTCGCAGACAGACAGACGGACGGACAGACAGAGGGACATGGAAGGGGACAGAACAGATAGTGCTCGGAGATGGACTCTGGCCGTTGGTTGCGATTGACGCTTTGTCGTCATTCGGCGCCATGAAACCCGGTGATAATTTGACTAAATGGGAACCAAAATATTTAATTTAAATCACAGAAATTATGCCGTTAAACTTATCTATTTTGTTCGCTTATGGTATATTAGTAGTCACTACTTACTTATCTACTGACAGTTGTCATTCAGCTTTAAGCCGTCTGTCACTGCGACGCGTTATTTTGTCTACTTACTTCTGCAAACACCGGGAGATAAATGGTTTTATTTTTTCTTTGCTGGATGCTGGAAGGCACGCAGTGAGCGACGTAACTAAACTGAACTGACATGGTTTAGTTTTTGACGAACTGATCATTGCGCAAGCCGTAATGCATTACAGCAGGCACCGTCTAACGGCGTCAGTGACTGTGACTATACGCTCGTACGCGTCAACCAATGACCAATGGGCTTGCTCTGCTTTCCCATTGGTCAGCTCGTCAAAAACCGTGTCAGTTCAGTTACGTCGCTCTGTACGCGCTTTTGAATTCGTAGTTTGCAGCGCGGCGCCTCTTGTACTATTGACCACACACTGTAGCATTACTGACCGGATTGCAAACGGTGGACCGATGGACGTCGTTCGCTTGTTATGCCGAATATAAATTGGGATGCTGTCGCGGTGTTTGCGCTAAACGAGCAACCGCATCGGTCGCTTGAATGGACAGTCCACCGCGCATTAACATTTAGACTACGCTATTAGTATAGGCGTATCACAACAGATGTTCGTGCATTCTGTAACATACAGTCACGGGCAGTTGACTGCCGATGTCATATAAAAATATAAGCTGCATATACTGAAAACGTTATTGAAGGATCAACGATATGTGAAGTTAGTGTGATTTCGACAAAATGTCCACATCACTGAGAAATATTAAGGCTTAGGCCTACATTAAGATGGACTGAGTTTATGATATGATTAACTGGAATGTGATGTTTTGGATCTGTAATTTTACTTTGTCAAAATGCATTTTGTATAAAGCGAATTGACAGCCAGAAGGCCAGGTAGCCTACACAGGAATAGATTGTTTATTAACGTTTGTGAGCAGAGGCTTAAGTCGGATCGATCGATTCAAATTAGCTGTCTGTGCTACAACACAACACAAAAAGTGAGAAATGCCGTTGGCATCGCAGTCAATTTACAGTTAGCTATGGAAAAGGCGGAAAACAGATGAGTCGAGTTTATTTTTGAATGTTCGCAGACACTTTGAGGACGTCGCTGAAGTTTTGATGGCAGACTGTTCCAAGTTCTTGCTGCGGCGACTGGAAAAGCTCGGTCGCCGATCGTGGAGAACCGTGTCAGTGGTACAGCCAGTGCTGAGATCGATGTCGACCGCAAGCGTTGTTTACCAGGAAGTCCAGTGACAGACTGTAGCCTAGACCTACAGTAGAGAGCATCCGCCAGGTATGCCTGACGCATGAGTGAGTCTATGGTCACGCTGGTAGACAAGCAGTAGCGCGGCGAGTCTGTGCGCTGTTGATTCTTGTACGCATGCCATAGTCGCTTTGACGCAGACAACGAGAACTGTTCGCGAACTTTGCCGCAATCATTTCCACATGTCGAGATGGTTTAAAAGCCCGAAATTTTCCGTGATATCCCCGTTTCATGGTTTGTATTCCTATGGCGAAGTCTTGGTGGAAGGCGGCGAAATGGAATTTGGGCATTACGCAGTTGAGTTGGCTAGTGGTTGTCTCGACAACATCAGGTATGGACTGCTTGGTAGTGCAATCCCCGGATGACGACGTAATTTTACGCGGATCTACTTATCCATGTGCGGTCGTCTAGATTAGATCCACAGTTACTGATCCGGACGCTGCAGCCCATGATCCGTGCACGCAGTCGTCCGTCTGGACTGGCGAGGGACCGTGGTCCGTGGACTGCACCGGCGCCGGCGTCACATTAAAATGTCTACTCCATGAAAAATCTGCCCGGGAAGAGATAATCACGGATTTGATATGTTTCCCCCGTATTAAAATATCGCCAGCCTTATAAAAGTCTCTCCATTATAGGATTGCCCTCCCCCTCTCAGAAAAGTCTCCTTCGGCCGACAATTCACCGGTAAAATCCGTCTTGCCCGGGCAGCCGCCCGGCGTGGTGGATTTTTGCCGGTAAATTGTCGGCTGGGGGAGACTTTTTTGGGAGCGATCCTATAATGGGACACCGGCGCCGTCCGCAAATAGTCGGCGATCGAAGAGTATGCTCGCGAGACTGTCCGTGTCCGTGCAGCGGAGTCTGTGGAACGATAATGAAACGGCTGCAGATGTTTATACAATCGTCGGCGGCGGCATATTGCACAATTGCACATCATGTCTGTTGCACTGCATTCTGCGTAATGTAGCAGCTTTGTCAGCAATGCTTTTCTGTTCGTCTGTACCACTGTAACAAAATGACATTTTTTTAAAGTTTCTGCTTCTAATTGTTTTAATTGCATAGGACATTCGATGCCCGTTAGAAATGATTTGGATAGTGCACAGACGGCTTGTAGCCAAGTTGATGAGCTATACGATTTTTATATGAGCAAAACTATGATTAAATGCTATAGGTCTTCAAATACAATACAAATAAATCAAAGTATTTTGTTTTAACAGGGGTCTTAGCATAGTTTTACAGGGCCGCCCAAAATACACCGCGGCTAGATGTAAAATAAAAAATCCCACAAACGTGGCAAAAAAACTACGTAGGCCACAAAAAATTAACAAAACGCATATAAATTGCTTTGCCGTTGTAGGACAAATTGCTGACAAGACTAGACGATACGGAGCATATCAAGACCACTGACGACGACAACGAGGTAAAACAATATGATTTGGACGTATTATTTAGGCCACGGAGACGCTACAGCACGGGTGAAATGGCAGGCTACAGTGCAAAACGGCCAATTCTGCATAGTATAGCACTGTTGGTTCAAAGTTTAAACTGAAGAAAAGACTAGTTTTTAGCTGTCGTCATTTCTTTTTTTTCTTTTCTTAGCTTCTAGTTGTCCCATAACCGTCTAACTGTGTCTTGATTTTTTATGTTACAGTTTATGCTGCATTTCATGTTTCATTTTCTCTCGTTTCATTTCCACTTAAAACGTTTTAGCAGTTCTTTTTAGTTGGTGTGCTAGATTAAACTAAGTTAGCTTGTCTCTAGTGCCAATCTTTATCGCAGTCGCATATCGTATCGTTTGAGCCTGAGGCAGGTGCATTGTGGTGTCTGTGTTTACAGTGTGTAGTTTGCCTGTCGGCGGCAGCGACGATGCAGACCTTCCCGTGCGCTCACCGCGTCACCTGTCGGCGCTGCTTCGTGCGTACCATCCAGACAGCGATCAGCGACCGCAACCTTCCACTGCGTTGTGTCGTCTGCCGCGCTCGCATACTCACGCTCAACGAACCGGCTTCCCAAGCCACGCAGACCTCCCCTGCACACACCGCTGCCCCATCAACCAGTGAGGACCCCTACAGCAACCTGCATGCCGTCGACCAGTGGACGCCGACGAAGCACTTTGACGCCGACGTCGACCCACGGGAACTCAGTGTCGGATCAATGATGAAAAAGCAATCTACTGACGATGCGGACACCACGTTTGTCACCGGCAAATACGTCTAACTGTTTGCCAATAAACTATCGTAGGCTACATGCATGTAAGCTGGCTGTCGTATAGTGTACAGGTTATACCGTCGAGGCCTGCGAATTAAGGTTAAAACTGACGAAAGCTGCAATTTTTTCACCATAGCAACATTTCCACACCCTTGTTCACAAAGTTTGTCCTCATCGTGCTTAAAATTTTATTAATTTTTTAAACTTAAATTATGCTTACATAAAATAGCCACAACGGATCCTTGTATGAAGTATTTAGTTTTTTTGGATGAGAAATTGCAGTTTTATTACGTATATGGGTTTTTTGTAGTAGAGCCCTGTTTATAGCGTACGAAACTATCCATCGGCCGGACATGACGACGCTAAGTCGACGGTGGATAACCTAACCGGTTTGGTCACGTTTCCGCGCAACCTGTAGCGAGACTGAGTAACGAAAGGCTTCTGACAAAGAAAAGTTGAACAGGTACGCCGCATACCCACGTGCTTAGTCCTTAACTAACGTCTGAAGTTTGAGTACGAAAAAAGTGTACGCTACACTGGCTACATGAAGCAATAGGGACAGCGTGTAACTTTGCGTCCGCGTAATTTTTGCTCAAGCCCCTATGTACGATTATGAGTATTCAGTAATTAAGTGTAAGGCCTAATCGAAAGACAGCACTAGCTGTGTCTAATGATGTTAAGAAGGATTTGAGAGCCAAGGACCAGGACCAGGACTTTGTCGCAAGGACAAGGACAAGGACACGGACTTCTGTTATTCTCTCAGTTTAATAGCAAACAGCTAAAGTAGCATTCGTTTGGATACTTCTATTATAAAATGCAATGTGACTATATATTTGAATTATATGTATTTCACAGCCTGTGTTTAGAAGGTTTTCGACGAAATATAAATACAGGTCGACTCACAAGTGCTATAACTGTAAAGAAGTGATAGGCCTAATCCAAAATAGGCCTTATACGTTATACGCAACCAGCTAGTGCACGAAAGATATTTGTGTTCGCAACAAATAACGTGAAAAACACTAACAATCAAACATATAAATATATACAAGCTGCTAAGCTGTATACTAAGCTAAAACTGAAGATGCCACGTGGAAACATTAAACACTGATCAAACCGCTATCAGCGTCTTATGTCACGACAAACTAGAGTCCTTATGGCAGCCAGCCCACAGTGAAGACTTCGTGATCCTAGCTTGTGTCTGTTTGACAGTGTGACAGACGGACAGTATGCTGCACAGTATTCTAGCATATTTGCAATCAACGACGTTCAGCGCCGCTATACGTTGCGCCGAAACGTACTGGTAAAGGCGCGTACTGTGGCGTACAGAGCGATGTAATTGAAGTGAACTGAAGTGACATAACGTCTCCGTGCGCGTCAGTTCAGTTCAGTTACGTCTCTCTGTAAGCTACGCGCCTTATTAATCGTGCTAAGCAGAAGCGTGAGCAGAGCACCCCTAAATAATAAATAACCACATTGCTACAAGTACATTAGACAATTTTTTCTTCATGGTTCCGTGTTCTCATCAATGAGGCCCAATTTGTCTTCTGTCTCAGATGAGGCAGCATCGGCAACATCTGACGCCAATTTTTTGTCCGAAACCGGTAGCCCATCTGAAAAGTATTAACATAGTAACACTGAAAGAAATAAGCTATACTTCTGCGCCTAAGACACAAAGCTCGCAGGCTATCTATCAAAAATAGAATCAGTATTGTTGAAATGGCAGTTGAAATGTGCAGCAAAAACTTGGAACAGTTGGCCGTAAGAAGTGACGTCTTCAGAGTGCCTGCGAACATTTAAGACTAAACTCGAAACACACTTGTTTTCTTCGTTTTTTCCACAGTTGACTGTAAAGTAACTGCGGTGCCATTGGCATTTTCATTTAAATTGTGTTGTATTGTAGTTACTCAATGTCAAACATGCTCATGAAAGAGACTGCATTACTGCACTGTAGTAGGCCCTATTGCATGCAATATTTTCAAGTGTCGTTCTGTGGAATAGGCTATTGATTTTTGGCCGACCATTAAGTCTGACTGTATGTCGTTTGTTTGGGTAACTGGAACTTTCGTACCCGACAACTTTCGTTCCTGGAAACTTTCGTTATCTGGAACTTTCGTTTTTTAACATTGATTATTAAGCCTATACTGTACACAATTTTTGACGCGCTCTTTTAAATTACAGCTATGCTGTAGGCGTCGGTGATACCATTGTCGTCTGTCTCTCATCCGTCCGGATGTAGGCCTATTGTGGATAAACGTTTGGTCATAGAAAAAAAATTTACACGGATAATTAGTTTTGTGTCAATGCTCTCTGCGTACAAAATTTCGGAAATGCAGTGCAAGGGAAACATTTTCAAATTTGGGGTTGAATAGACGGGGGAAAGAAAATGTGCGTTTTTTAAACGGAAAACTAGCCATATTTCGCCTTTTCAGATGAGATCAAAATCGTCGCACTTGGATGATCTTGAAGATCAGTACTGCAACAGAAACTGTATAAGCTGTAGTGCGTCTTCTCTAGCAACAGCTGGGCTTCCTTGTTATTATTATATCTCGTTGAAACTCCAGCTATAGGCCTATACGTCTAGCGAGTGATACAAAATTGGAGCTTTTTTCGCTGAACTATAAGTAAGGATAAGAGGTTCAGTAATTACCGGTTTCAGAAAACGAAAGTTTTATGCCAATTTTACTTTTGGGAACAAAAGTTCCAGGGGACGAAAGTTTCTATGAACGAAGGCTACAGGGATCGAAAGTACCCGGCAACGAAAGTTCCCGAGGACGAACGTTCCACCTATGAACGAAAGTTCTTGGGTACGAAAGTTCCATGAATCGTTTCTTTGTAACTTATGTATTGTGGCTAAGCGGTACGTTTTGCCGGATAACTGTCTAAACAAATAAATAGGCCTAGGGTTGCTTGACGGTTACGCTGTGGTACCATATCAGACTTCCTACAATTCTGCTATTTCCCCCAAAAGATGATATTGACTGCACCCAAAATCCTTACACTGCGGATTATCGCTAAACCGCAATAGTTAGCGGCTGGTTACTATTAACAGGCTACAGACATTTGCAAATTCCCAATATAATATCTCCGTTGCGGACCCCCTTTCTTCCAAACAGAAGTACTGAACTGACCGCTCATTCACATCTGCTGGCTTTCCTTAGCGACAGCTGGGTTTTTTGTTACATTATTAAACATGAACATTACGGTATGACTTAAATGACATGATATTTTGCTCTTGCGACAATGAATGATGTTTTGCCATACGCCGTCAGATTGCAATATGGCTCGTAACTAAGTGGCGTCGTTGCAGGAAAACAGTGGACAATGCCTCTTCACAAATTTTAGTCTGTCGGAAAATTTTTTCTTTGTCGTAAAAATGTGCTTTTAAAAATGCAAAGCTTGCGGTTAAAAATTATGGGCAAAATTAAAATTTTGATTTTCGAGCACCCGTATCTTATCTATCGGAAATTTGCAGCTGTCTGCGGAAACATCTGCTCCTCCCACTTTCTTAACCAACGATGCCGTTGGTGTTACTGCATGCATAGGCCTATTGATAATTGTTTTTTTTCTGCAGTAAACCTATTGATGCCTCACGTTTAAAGCCATCTTATTAGTCACTTTATATGCACTATGTATATAAAGCCAATGGGTACAAACGAAAAACTACAACAAAATATAGGCAACAACAAGAACAACAACAACAACAATCTAATAATAACAGTAAATAACACTTTCAGATAAGATGAAAGTCATCGACCTTGGATGACTTCGAAGGTCACTGACAACCAGTACGGTCAGCTCACCTAGCGATCAACTGGGCTTCTTGTTAAAGAAATTGCAAGATTCTGGTGCAATGAGAAGACGAATGAAAAGTGGCCAACGGCGGAGCGTGCATTTTGATGCATCGCTAGTTTTTACCAGGTACAGCATAAACATAAAATGACACGTGAATTATCCATGCATGTTTGTTTCAAATGGGTAACGTTTTTGCCAACCCCAAAATTAGCAAAAATCGGATGAAATCTGTCAAAGTTATAAGAAAAATATAAAAATAATAATAATAAAATAAAAAGGGTGACGTTCATCTGCAGCCCGTTAGCTTTCATTTATCTACCTCGACGCGCTGTCGACGCAGACAGACATAAGCCTAGGCCTACCCTCTGTGAGGTCGTCAGCCTGCGTGGGGAGATTGGTGGATCGTTTGCATATCCGCGTGGATCGAGCTGCAGAAAATCAGCCGTGTACAAAAAAAAACAGATCGGCCTAAAGACCTAACCTTGAGGAACTCCGTACAACAACTTAGATGGCGTGGAACTGGACGTGGTTGATCGGACCTCTTGTACACGACCTTCCAGGTTGGTTACGATTCAGACAAACCAGTCTAGTACCGGCGCAGCTCCTTTCAGACCGTACGATGTCTCTAGCGCTGCAGAAGCGTGTCGTTGTGGACACTGCTGAATGCAGCCGACAGGTCGCCAGTTGCTCGAGTACATGGCCACGTAGGCCAACGGTACATTGTAAGTAAGTGAGTAAGTAAGTAAGATTATTTAGAAGGCGCAGTTTAACAATAGCCACAATGCGGCGCGCTCTCAACGCCCGAACAAAAATGTCTTTAACTACCGCTTTAACTGTTCAAAGTTAATGTCAGTTTGTTTCAGATGAGCTGGCAGACTGTTCCACAGCCTCGGACCTGCAGCAGCAAAGCATCTGTCTCCATAGTTGCTGCAGGTCCTTCTGACGACACATGTCTTTGAGTTGGCAGAGCGCAGCTGACGACGACCTTCGTCGGAGACCAGCTGACAGTCGGCGGCCACGTAAGGGGGAGCCATACCGGACAGTGACAAGTAGAAGAGAGTGGCCATCTTGAAGTCCACCTGACGCCGAACCGGAAGCCAGTGCAGCTCCTGTAGCACTAGCGTTAGAGAGAGAGAGAGAGAGAGAGAGAGAGAG
>Ga0056128_1008229_pt1 | contig 13167 bp, 8 predicted proteins | sample WorMetLIZISLAND2_FD_71113 | JGI IMG/M metagenome (GOLD analysis project Ga0056128, IMG submission 71113) | Marine gutless worms symbiont microbial communities from Max Planck institute for Marine Microbiology, Germany - Olavius geniculatus... ...
CCCTACCTATTTCAAACCCCCCTGGCCCTTGTGAGGCACCGTACACAAGTATCAATTGACTTGTACAAAAAGTAATAACAATAATCGCTCTGTGATAAAATTGTTCAATGTTCTTGTATTTGTAAAAAACGAACTCTCCTATTCCTATTTTTCCGAGTTTTCCTCGGTTTTGAGTACTAGAAGAGCACGCATGCATGTAAGCTTAAATGTAGAAAAAATAAAGTAATATTCATGTAGTCATTACCGAAGTCTCGTCTACAAAAATGGCAACGATTTTTGCGAAATGTAAAAAGTATCATAATAATTAATCAGGTTTTACAGACTCAATCTCCGCGAAGCAACGTGGCAAGAAATATGGTTGACGTCGAGACGGATTAGATGTCATTAGAACAAATTGGTCTGAGACCGGTTCACTTAGTATTAAGTGACATAGTTGATGAAAATGTCAGCATTTTCGTGACTGACAGATGTGTCACGTCACCAGTGACCAATATGCTAACAGCATTGGATTCATTAACATTTGAAGCACAACGCGCGAAAAACAAAATATTCCTTTTGAGACAACACTACATAGCGCATCATGCGATACGTCAGCCGCAGCAACATCCAAATTGTTTTTCTTTTGTAAATTATTTCGCATTTTTGTTAATTTTTTTTTGCAAAAACTGACTATTATACTGCAGCAGTAGGCCTGTCGTTCACAGCAAACGTCTTCCTGCCACGAACGACAAATGGACAGTAAGGTTTATCGCTAACGTATTTATTATGGTGTGGAGGCGACACTTTGATAGCTTTGTTCTGATTTCTCCGTCGAAAGACGAATTGGGATTTTATTCAGCGAGGCAAAAGAACGCCGATACTAGCGACTGGAGAACGGATACATTAAGTAACGATACAATGCTTCATGCACGATTTCACTTTTTGTAGTGCTGTAGTCCAGCATTCTATAGCGGCCGAATAAAATTATTAAGAAAATCGGCTGAACACTACAATTTTCATACTTTACGATTGGCATACTGTCGTGTATCGTCCATAGATGTAGAAAAAACGCTTTTTTACGTTTTTTAAAAAATTTTTGCCACGTTTTTTACGTTTTTAACGTTTTTACTTTTTTAACGTTTTTTTAATTTTTTTTTTTAGAAAAAGTGCATTGAAATGTCTATCAAAAACTTTGAAAAGCACTTTTGGAACCACAAAAACAAATTAATCATAGTGAAGTTAGCTTAAATATACTAAATAAATATTGTTTTATCTAGTATATTTGATTAGTCTAGTGCTATGGTTTTATGACCACACGGTTAAATTACAATAATAAATAAAGTTCTCTTTATCTAGATTACAGTTTAAAGTATACCGAGCCTACAGCATTAGGCATTGGGCAAGAGGTTGAACAGACAGCGTTTTAATGTAACGTTTTTAAACGTTTTTATTTTTTCCCACGTTTTTTACGTTTTTTAAAGCATTTTAAAATTTTTTTCTGGAACGTTTTTTTACATCTATGGTATCATCTGACCACACGCTATAAATGTCGCTTATACGTATAACCAGTGGCTACTATTTCCCAAATCCGAAATCGAAATCGGGCGCAACTTATTTTTTCCAACCTTCTGGCTAAAGTTCCCCCCCAATTTTCGACTCAAGTACCTTCCCTCTCGGGCTCCTTTTTCTTTCTGGGAGAAAATTTTGTTAATGGTGTAGATAAAAAAATAAACGAAAATGAAAAATAGGGGGAGGTTTGATTATGGGTATAGATTGCCCAGTGAAAAGAGAGGAGCTTTGATCTACAGTCCTAACAAAACTTCCCCTCCCTATTTTTCTCTGGGCGCAGGCTGCGCCCACCAGGTAGGCCTACAGAAATAGAAGCCGCTTCGTATAGCAGTAAGTCAGTTTCGCGACACGGATCAGATTAACTCCAACATCTGCACCGACATATCGATTCTGCATAACCACCAACAACTGCGACATCTATTCTCGGTCACGGAAAATTAGATCACACATCGGCTGCTTAGGAAAAAGACGCTCCACGCATCAGCAGCAAACAAGAAAGCCCAGCTGTCGCTAGGAAAGACGTGCTACATCTTATATTTTTTGCTGCAGTACTGACCTTCAAGGCTATCCAAGGTCGATGATTTTATCTCATCTGAAAAAAAGCGTGTGCGATTTTCTATTAGTGATCAATTGCAACCTAGGTCTTATCTCACACCGTTTAGCCACAGTATATTCGTGGCATATATAGACGGACGGACGGACAGACATACGACAATCCGTACCATAGACGCTCTACAGCATAGCTGTAGCGCGTCAAAAATCGCAGGCGGATTTACGAGGCGAGCGGGGATGAAGCCATGCCGTCCAAGACGCCAAGAGTCGCCTCCCGTCAGACGTGTTCTATGACATTTGCAATGCATCAAATTCGATTTCAGCCGTAGAGGGCTCAGCGCACTGGACTTCACCAAGGGAGCTCGCGATGTTCCTTCAGAACCCAAATGTTAAACTGAGCAGGTGTGTGCTTTAGGTCTGGATACGTAATACAGTGCAGAAGCAATTTAGCACTCGGATGGGCCCGAAACTGCGCTTAAATACGAAACTCGCAACCCCAAATTTAGAAAATAAAACCTCGGGGAGAGGACATTGTCCTTATCTCAGAACTCTTCTCCGATGGAAAAGGGAGACACACCTCTCTCCACCATACCCCACTTCTCATATTCACGGCACCCGCCATGCCTCTATTTTTCAGCGCTCGACTTGGCCCCCAACATCCAAGTCCGGGCTGAGCCCGTCTGGCTTGGGATCGCGGTTGAATCTCATGCTCAGCGCTGTCATCGTTGTCATCGTCATCAACTCGACAGCTCTGGGTCCTGATCCTTATCTATTATCAATGAGCCATCTGCGCTGCGGCTCTAATTAAGTTGTATGCTGCCGCTGCTGATGCAGCATACCTGCCAGAGGACAGCTTCTCCTCGCAAAATAGATAGATCAATACGCCACACGTTCGACTGAACGATGCCGCTTTTTACCCGCCCATGGCAATCTCTGCATCGTCATTTTTATGACCACTTTATTCTTTTTCAACCTATCGCTGCTACGCATGGCGATGCGCCATAATTACCTCCGCCAAGGAGGTTATGTTTTTGCCAGAGTTTGTTTGTCTGTCTGTGTGTTAGCAAGATAACTCAAAAAGTTATAAAAGAATCTTTTTGAAATTTTCAGGGAATGTCGGGAATGGCAAAAACTACAAGTGATTTAATTTTGGGGGTGATCCGGAAGGAATCCTGGATTCTGGATCACTTTAAAATTTTCGTAAACATTGCTGTCAATGGGGCATAAGGGAAACCGCTGCCAAACCGAATATGGTGCTGCCACCTGGCGAACAACAAGGCGTTGGCGGAGGTCTGCGGTCTCTGACTGCTTTTCTAGTTATCGGAATAGATCGAATGCTTCAGTGTTTAGTTAACTCTCGTGTCAGGTCGGCATTCACTCCGTGCAGACTCGACACACTGGTAGACAAAGCCTGTGACCTTCTTAGTTTTAAAACCACTGTTTAGAGTGCGGTATCAAACACTTAAAGAGATATAGGCCTACCATCAATAGTTGTTAGGCACGAATGATGAGCTGCAGCCTCTATAAACGTCTATTTTTTGACTCTGTGACTATGAGTGTCAGTTCTGAGAACTATAGTGCAGCATTGATAAAACGGTTGCGTGTACTGTAAATAATTCTCATAAAAATCCGTGGTTCCAGATATTGACATATTGTTGCTATGATACCTGCAAGGAGTGACGTTAGCTAAATCGATATAACACGGCATGGCTTATCGAATCGTTAGTAGTAAGCCTGCCGTTACTTGTGTTTAAGACGCAAGCGTCGAAGCAGCTGCGTCAGAGATTTGTTGCAAGTTAAGCTCCTGAGACGTGCGTCAATTGTCGAGAATTTATCCCGAGTGACAATACAACCCAGCTAGCTTAATTAGCTCGGCATTTTCCATTTAGGCTACAGACGTTAGCTTCACAAGACCAATAGAGCAGAGCTACAGGTAGAATAGTGGTTAGCTTCTTGCCCAGCATGCGAAATGCCGCGGTTCAAAAACACGGTTTATTTAATATAATCATTATAATCATGATATTAACAAAAAACCAAAATAATTTGGCAACAGGCGAAATCGCTCCTCGTTTGTATTCGCCAGGTGGCAGCGTAAATCTGACGGTTTCGCTGAGTTTGCAATTGTTTGTTTTAGCGGGAGTTCGACCCCCAAGTAGCATCTAAATCTTCCGAATGAATTCAAGCAGAGAGGACGACTGTGACAGACAGACGACAAGCAAACAGACAGACAGACCACGCTACAAGAAATATGTGTCGCAGCAGTCGGAATCGCTTGCAGCGGTAGCGATTCCGCCTAACAGAACAAACAGCATCGTCTTTCCAATAGCCATTAAGACAGGAACGGGTTCTTGATGCTATTAAAGAATCGGCAGACACACATCCGCCATAATGCGCTAAATGAGCTTACAGCACTTTCCAGTTTTTCTAACTGGATTGAGGAGATAGGCAAAAAAGAATAGAGGAGACGAAAAGAAGCTTGAACTTCCGTTGCCACTGCGACAGTGTTAAGTAGTAATACAACTGTATCATGACGTGCCTTTTAATCGCAATACTCACGCACACCCACAAACAGACATACCGAATGAAACAAGTAATTTGAGCAAAGCTCACGAGACGCGCGGCAGCCTATAGCAATTGCTGTTGTCCTGGTCTATCTCCATCCATTTTGTTGCAATTTATTGTTGAAGTGTGTGCTGCAGCCAAAAATTGCAGAAAATTACTGAAACGTCCAATTTTGCGGGTTCAAAGTCGTTTAAAACCTATTTAAGAGCTTGTCAACAGTTATAATTACGGTAAGCAACAAGTCTATGTCCACCTGCAAGCGCTAAACGAGCCAACAGCGGCAAAATAACGACTTTTTATAGGGTACCCCTTTTTGATGCCCGTGTGCGGAGCCCTCCTTGAACCCAAGAAGTCGGAATTTAAACTGCAAAAATCTACGTTTAATGCTAAAAATTCCATACGCAGGTTGTCTTGGTCTATCTCAAGCCATTTTGGCGCAATTTACTTTTGAAATGTGTGTTGCGTTGTTGCAATCCAAAATCGCGAAAAAATCAATAAAAACACCTATTTTGAGGGTTTTTGGTCGTTCAAAGTCGTTGATCTTGATGTCAATCAAGAGGACGTATGAGACTTTCTATTAGTGATTAATAGTAACCTAAGCCCTATCTCGCACTGTTTCTGAGATACGGCGACTTATTGGCTCAAAACGGCCAATTTTTGTACCTCCCTTTCATCTACCGCCCTCGATCTGGGTGACTCCTTTCGAGTTTTGGGAAGAGCTTTACGAACCCTAAAACTAGAGTCTTCGTGGCAGTCCATAGTAAAGATTTCGTGATCCTAGCTTGCGCTATGTTGACAATACCGGAGTGTGACGGACGGACGGACGGATGGACGGACGCCTCGATGATGGCTAAGACGCGCGAAGCATTACATGCTGTCGCTCGTAAAAACGGTCGTTTTTGCTGCAACGTTAAACAACACGCTTGCGTTTCCGTGGTCTCCAGCGCAACTAAAAACCTGTTTTTCATTTTTGCCGCCGAAACTGTGAAATAATTACTGTATCTACGTGCATTGTCTTAACTCGGTATATCGGTATCACTCTCTTGCAATTTGTGCAAATTTTTAAATTCTGATTATTTAGTCGTAATTCCCGAAAAAAATATCGCCCGAGGAAAGACGCTGATCATCTAACCACCCGATCGCCGAATTGGCTTAATAATCTGTCACCACCTGCGGTTGAGTAATAATTGCGTGCGGCAGCAGCGATGATACCTGATGACGGCTATGGCGACCAGCGTGTACACAGTGACGTAGACTGTGACGTAGATGACACTCCTCCACATTCAGCGTGATCGGAGATGCAAAGGAGGGCACTATTGACGTCACGGCGACGTAGACCGTGACGTAGAAAAAGAACTGGGAGAGTTTGCAGGCGACTTCACCGATAAGCCAGTTGTCGGCTGCGTAATGATACGTCATGAACGGCACGCAAATGACAACGAAGATGATGTCAGTGACTGCCAGATTCAGCAGCAAGCAGGTAAACCTACAACGAAAGCAAAGACCAACTGAACTTTCGAGTTGATGTACATGTTGTTGCGGAAATTCGCCGTTTAGATGTTCTCAACAGCTCGTTGCATCAATACCCTGCCGTTCACAAGCAACTGATTCGCCGGTAACATCCAGTTCAATGACAGGGCGGAGGGGGAGGGGTACTTACGCAGTCCTTGTACGTATACACCAACTTCCGAGTTGATGTAGAGGTTGCTTGACTAGTCGCCTGCTAAGCACAAGGGAAACGAAGATGCTAAAATGTTGGGATGCTGGGATGAGGACGTGAGATTCAGCAGCAGCAAATTGACGGTCGTCCACATCTTGCGTCTAGACAGCGTCACGACTACGACCAGTAGGTTACCAAGCAGACCAACCAGAATGATGATACCGAACGCCGTCGGGACCGTGACCTTCATATACGTTAAAAATATCAACTTTAGAGGAAAAAAATATAAGACGTTTTTCCTAACATTAATACACTGTGGGGCACAAAAATACACCAAACTTTTTTTTATCATAACTTAAAGAAAAATGATCCAATTTTAATAATTTTTGGTAGAAATTCTGACACAATTAGCCATTAAATGACTGTTAAGCTTCCCACCTCACCCATTGTCTGTCTTTGCATTACCTGGGAAAAGAAAACAAACAAAATATTGCATTTTTAACCACTGGTATTACTGCTTAGTCAAAAAAAACACACAAAACACACATTTTGCTCAAATTTTTTTTATCGTTTTTAGCTGATAATTTATCTAGTTGTCCATTCTTAAATGCCTACAACAATGTTTGAAATGTTGGCCCACGAACATGGGCTCGACTCAAAGACACTTTTTCCGTTCGTTGATAGCAGCGTCGATAACGTTTTGCTCCAGACCAATGCAGACTTCACCAATTGCTTCTTAAATTTATTAATATTCTTAAATGTTAAGCTTATTTAATAGACGTGCTACTGCACAGCAGTCAAACCTTAATATTGATTGGCTGTTGGTGGCCACATATTTGGGAAAAAATAAAAATTTTATACAGTTTTTTGTTAATTTTAATGCATGTTTTCTCTGTTCTGCTTTCCCAGGTGTTGCGAAAGCAGATGTTGAGTGAGGTGGAAAACTGAACGGCCATTTGATGGCCAGCTGTGTCATAAATATGTGTACCAAAAAATTATTAAAATCGAATAACCCTTCTTCAAGTTATGGTAAAAAAATTGAGTGTGTTTTTATGCCCCACAAAAACACGAAATCATGCATAAAGAACAAGAAACGTTCAACTACACGTCTACGACAACGCACAGTTGACGACTGACATACTATTGTAAATACTGGTGAATAGGTTACATGCCGAAAAAGAGTCAACGCCATTTTGACAATATGCCAGTCAGAACTGCAGCATATTTAATTTGCATTGCACTTTTTAACAACAAATAACAATGCACACAAAGAAAACATGTTTCAAACATCCAAAAAAGCATCAAAACATTTTAAAATTTATGATAACTGACCTTATAAAGGGCGAAGTAGAACAAAAGTTCATCCTGGTCAACAATCATGCTGTCCTCGTCTTCATGCTGGTCTAGAAACGCTGTCGTGTCGTTGTCCGAAGAGAAATTCGTCAGCAGCGACCGGTTTGAGTCCAACGTCTGCGACCGTTCCGTCGTTATCCCGGCAATATGCAACGACATCGCTACTGAGTAGACCCACGTACAATCCTCGAATGTGTACGAGAAAATTCACGGCGAATCGGCTGCTAGTAACTCGTACCACTAGCTTCGTGTGGCGAACGATGAGACTCAACCGCAAATCTGAAGATGTTTCTGGTGTTTCTTTCGCCAGAATACTGTCTCACTGCGGATCGACTGAACCGACTTTTGGCCAAAGAAGCTTTGAAGGGCGTTGTACGTTCACCGTACTGGACGTTTATTCACTACTACTAAAGTGGATAAGCGAATACGCGGTACGAGCTTATGGCACCACTCCAGACAGTACGATATCGTACTTAAACCACGCTCAGATCGACAATCGCATAAATTAGGCCTACTAGACGGCCGTTTGCTTTATGACGCACGAATGCAGCCCAAAGTTACGAAGCAGTACCAGTAACCGCACTGTGTGTTATGTACGCTCGCAGATTGCATGCCGGCAGAGCGCGTCAATATGGAGTGCTCAACGTCGTCATTATCATCAAAGGCGGCGACGACAGACCGACGGTCCACAGTTCTGGACAATCAGTGATCTTTTTTTAACAACATATTCCCGTCGTCTCTTTGAGTCGCGTGCACGTACCACTTCTGGCGACGAAATTGCGTCACACACAGTAGCACTCGTATACGGGACTTTGATCGCTGCATCAACGGAATTGCTTCTCGTAGAAATCTCCGCCGATGTAATATGGAAACCGCCGGTTGGTCGAAATGTCCGAGCACGATACTTTTTCGTTCACTGTATGTCGACTAGGCCCATTTGCTACAGTGTGGCATCGGGGACAAATCAAATCGCCAACTAAAGCGCGGTTTTCATTTAACGTAATGTACACAAGAAACGCAACGTACGCAACGCAACTGACGTAGCTAACGCTACTCAACGACCGCTTCTATTCTTGCGTTTTGGCGGTTGCGTCGGCTGCGTAGACCTAAATTTCTGGTCTTCATTGCGTTTGTTACGTTACGTACAGTATGTGTTCTTGGGCAGGCCCGTCGAAAGGAAAGGGACAAGGGCGGAGTGAGTTACCTCGGGCCCCGCGACGTTTGCGGGGCCCATCGTCGCACAAGAAAATAAAGTACACCAGAATGCGCCATTTTGAAAAGAAAAATCCAAAATTTTCTCCCCAGAGGAGCCCCGCGAGAATGTTTCTCCAGGCTCTGCTGTGGCTATCGACGGGCCTGTTCTTGGGTTCGCTGCGTCGGATGGAAACTTCGCTTGATGTCGCGCGAGAAAAAATAAGTAAGAAAAAAGCGAAGGCGGCCTGTCGTTAGACGGAGCGAATGATGTCGTCTGAAAGGATAGGCTGCCGACTGCCGCCGGCGGATGTCTATAGTACACGAGCTCCACCGCTAGTGTTGTGCAGCATTACCCGTTTTAAGAACCCGGTACCCGGTTGCAATTACCCGAGTACCCGTAGACGGATTTAACTTCAAAGCAAGTAAAGGAAGAACGACGATCAAGTGGCATGTGCACATCTAATCTACCCAATATGTTTCTACAAAGTTAGGTTTTTCATATAAAATGTTTATAATAATGTCTGTGACAGTGATACGAAATGCGTAGTTCGTCAGCGAAAACGGCTGAAATTGAATTTTTCGTGCAGTACCGAATTTCGCCACAAATGCTGAAAGTAACGAGATTTTTATCGGTTTCCTCAGTAATCAATGCAAAAAACGAAGAGGTACCAGTTATCCAGATTTGGAACCGGCTAATGAATTTTGGAATCAGGTCCGGGTACCCGGTTCCTGGTATGAATCACTATTCTCTGCTGCTGCTGTTGTTGCTGCTATCTATTTCTTCAGTACGAGTGGAGCGCACTCACCCACGTACGTCACTGAGCGATGAATGCGGACGAGTGCAAAAGAAGGGCGACCAACAGCAGCATCGTCTGACAGTTCGAGATTAGCTGTACCGAAGCGTAGGCACGTTTCGATTCAACTCATCAAAGTTGTACCGCAGCACGAACGCACATCGACGTTGCGGTGCAAAACCGTCAATTTGCATTACTCCGTTACTTTCTCTATCGTATTTATCAAATCTTAGCACGACGCTACGTTGCAATAATGTGCTGCCAGCTACCTAAGTCATCTATTCTAATTCTGTGATCGATGGTTGTGGGATACCGGGGGTATATCGTAGTAGTAAGAGACAGGATAATAGGTCTATTTACGGCGCTGGTCATGATGTAACAGCCGGTGCGAAAGTTCATCCAACGCCCTTTCATGCGACATTGTTTCGGCTCTCCTATATACGCAAGTGTTTTCCTTTTTTTGTGGATTGCGCGGTTAAGCCCAAATTCCATTATGCCGACTTTGCGACAAAGTCCGGGACAAGTTTCCGACAAAGTCGCGGACTTTGTCGCCGACTTTCCCCCGTGCATTGTAAATGCTAAAAAGCAGGTAAATTTGCGGCTTCCGCTGATTTTCCAAAAACAAAAAAAATGTTTTAGGTGTCTGTCGCTGGGCCCCGCTGTACGTTTTTTGATGCACACAACAATTGAGTAAAGTTAATATTTGGCCCGAACACAAAAAAAATATTGCCCCTGTGCCTTGGCCCTTGCCCCCTCTCCCTGTTTTCTCCCATCTTCAGATTCCTAGCGCCGCCCATGGTCTTTCTTGTTGACATGCCGATGTCTATGTGAGTATAGTGCTAGCATGCAATAAGAGCTGAATGTATACGCCTTCCCGAATAGCGAATATCGCGAACAACGAATGACACCAAGGTCGTATGGGAGGTCATGACGTTATGTATACGCTCACCTCAGTAAATGAACTCACGCTGCCACTGCTGCTGTTTCAGTCGCACACGGAACGAAAAACAGGCTTAATTTGATGGTACAGCCGATAAAGAGATATAAGGCATCGTGATGATACTCTGGATATAAAACATCTCACCAGCTATACTACCGTACCCTCTAGAACTCGCTGACAGAAGCTTTTATCTACAAAATGTCAATATCAGGCGCCTATTCAAAAATGAAGGAAAGGAAGTTTTTTAAGGGTGTATACAAAATTGCTATCGAGAAGCGCTGTTTTAACTTAAAATGCACCACAAACCATTTAGTGGCCGGGCTCCGCCCGAACCCGCTAAGGGAGCTTACAGTGCTACCACCGACCCTCTATTTAGACTAAAAGTGTGGGGCCCCGGAAAGGGAAGGGGAGAATAAAACGCAAAGCGGAGGAAAAAGGGGAATGGGAGAAAAAAAATAGTAAAAACAGAGGTAAAAGACAAAAAAGGAGAGTGGGGTAAAATGGGACGGGAAAAGGGGACGAAGTGGGTCAAATAGGGTAGCTTGATTTGGATTCCAGATTTGGGGGATAGAGACCCGAGTCCGCTGTATCGATCAGATCAGTTGCAATATATTCCGTCTTGACATTAATGAGATATTCAGCCGTCAACTCAAGCTAGTTTCTCACGTGAAATGCGCGACTTAAGCCGTGGCTACAAATACGTTAAGATAAAATAGAACAAGACAAGATAAGACTAGAAGATAATACGTCCTATGTGTAAAAAAATTTTTGCTTCAGCAAAAATTGTCATACGTTTGTCATATGTTTCATCCGATCAACGAAGTTATTCTATGCCGGCCGGGTTAGTACTTGGAAAGATGACTGCCTGCGGGCATATAAATTATCTCGGTATGTAACCAGCCGCCTAGGTCAACTCAGCCTTCCATCCCTAGGTAAATAGGTAAATCGAGTACCAGCCTATCTGGCTGGGGTTAAGGCGGAGCGAGTTCATCTGTGTCGGGTGGCAGGTAACACTGTGTGATCCCATACGGCAGGTGACGCTGCGTAGCTCTGAGATGAACGTTCCATAAAGAGCTATATCACCACTTTTAACTTTTTAACTTCAACTAAGTTTGCTTTAAAGATAGAGAAGCCGGTCTCACTGGAATAGCTCTAAAAGTAGTCCGACAGAATTAAGTGTAATATGCGTTTTTGATTCCGTTGTACGGCTTACGACACGAATTAACTGCAACATGAGTTAACGTTATTGAAAAAATAATTTCCTGTAATTTCTATTAATTCGTGATGCCCTCGTATAGCTGTTTTGCGACCATAGCTTAATGCAAGCTGGATTTATTGGCCCACCTTGTACACTCAACTTTCCCGGCGGTACTAGACGAATAAATTGGTTTATCTGCATAAGTGTAAGACGAGATGACATTTCGCGATATATAGACATTGACAGCTATATGACTCGAAGCCGATGCTGTTTTTATGCAGTTTTTTTACTGGGATGCGGTCATAATCTAATCTAATGACCGTTGCTTTTTGTTTAATTATAACGCCCTTTTGTATTTTTAAGCAGCAGCAATCTTTATCTGCTTCTGACCATTTCTTCTTTTCGTTTTACTGTTTGTTTATTTTTTTGTAGGAGTTTGCTGCAACTTTTTATCTCCTTGCGCTGTTACTTCCTATTTTGTTTACCGATTACTCTTATCTATTTTTCGTCAAACATATACGTCGTATATCTGTAACAAAGTATTGACAGCAAAAAGTCCTTATCTTAAGCGGTGCCGGACATTGTGTGTTTATCAAGACCAAGGCCAATGTTTTATTTTCTTTGTCTTCGACGTGCCTGGAGACCAAAAATCTCAGTCAATCTCGAAAACTAGAGTCACTGTTGCAACCACAATGAAGTACCCACATACGACATTGCACTTAGCCGAGTACTGCCTTAGGTCTACGTCCCTCGTCTAGGTCTGGCGCCTGGAGGCACACAACCAGATATTCTTACAGCGTAGACTATCGACGAACAGTGACTATGCGAAACAGTTTAAATCCACTCAATCTCTTGCACACTGAGGCTTTGGATTACATGTAGCGTGTTCAGTGATGAACTATTTACTCCGTGTGAGGAATTAATGAAGTCGATAATCCTCCGACGGGAACTCGTGCGGTGTATATAGTCAATCTCTCTCATTTGCTGGAAGTGATGTCTGTCTGACTAACGTAGACCCTGGACGGGGACGCTAAAATCGCGAGACCATGTAGTTTAAGCACTAGATCAAACAGCGGTTGAACAGAGGGCTGTGTAGGAATGCGAAAATGTTGGCTGTTGCGGCTAAAGTTGACTAAAAACCGTCGCCTCCAGTTTCTGCATGCGGTTAGTCATTCAGTCAACGCTCATACCGAATCTTTACAGCTGCGTGACGACAACAGCAGCAGCAGCAGCAGCAGCGAGGACAAGGCCAGTCAGGCGCCCGTGCCAGCAGTGACGACTTCAACGGCGTCGGAATCGTCAGCTGCATCAACCTCTGACTGCTGCGAAGTGTGCCTCGTGGCGCCACGTGCTGGCTTCGCATTGG